>ERZ827469.2418-NODE-2418-length-14154-cov-3.116817_pt1 | contig 14154 bp, 8 predicted proteins | sample MGYA00519917_ERZ827469 | MGnify/ENA primary metagenome ERZ827469 (study PRJEB31778, sample SAMEA3449314) | human gut metagenome | biome: human gut; feature: human-associated habitat; material: faeces | place: United Kingdom | collected 2010/2012 ... | reverse complement strand
GCGTTTAAAAACGAGGAGGTCGGGCGGATTATCCTCACCAGGCCTGCGATTGAGGCGGGGGAGAAGCTTGGCTTCCTTCCGGGTGATCTGCAGAGCAAGGTTGATCCTTACTTAAGACCGCTTTACGACGCGCTTTATCAGATTATGGGGGCGGAAAGCTTCCAGAAGAATATGGAAAAGGGACTGATTGAGGTGGCTCCGCTTGCCTACATGCGCGGACGTACGTTAGATAACGCGTTTATCATTTTGGACGAGGCGCAGAACACGACGCCGGCGCAGATGAAGATGTTTCTGACCAGAATCGGTTTCGGTTCAAAGGCGGTCATCACCGGTGACGCCACCCAGAAGGATCTGGCGCCGGATGCCGCATCGGGCTTGGACATTGCGCTGAAAGTGCTGCGCAATGTGGAGGAGATCGGTATCTGCGAACTGACAAGCCAGGATGTCGTGCGGCATCCGGTGGTGCAGAAGATTGTCAAGGCATACGAGGATTATGAGAAGCGCGCCGGTAAGACGTCCGGCACGAGAAAGAACACGAGCAGAACCGGTGCGGGCAGAACCGGTGCGAGAAGCAGGAGAGAGAACACGAATGGATGATCGCTATGTGGCAAAGAGAGTAATATATCTGCTTGGCATGTCTGCCGCAACGATCCTGTTTACGACAGCGGCGGCATTTATCAGGGGACAGTATCTCGACGAGTGGATCGTCCTTGTTATCATCAATCTGGTATTTCTGGCGTTGTGGTTCTTTTTATTGGAGCACTGCCGGATGAAGCGGAGCATTGCGGGAAATCGTGAGACAAGCTACCGGCGTATTTTTGCAGGGTATCTGGCGTCGCTTGGCGTGACGGCGGTCTGTCTTGTACTTCCGGAATTTTCAAGACCTGTGATGCTATCTGCCATTTTGATGCTCGGTGTGGGGAATATCGAGCTTTCCCTGTGCAGCGGACTCTTTTTCTGCAGCCTGCTCGGTCTTTTGTGCGGTGGAACCATCCAGGAATTCTCCATGTATATCCTGCTGGTTCTGATCGGAGTGGTGGCAGCGGACGCAGTGGAAAACAGCAAAAAGCAGTTCTGGTATGAATGGTTTGCCGGCATGGCCGGCATGCTTCTTCCGGTTCTGTTCTACTATCTGACCTACCGGGAGATCAGCGTCCGGATCATGGTATCTGCCGTGGCGGACGGTGTGGTCGTCTTTTTGTTTTTGCATCTGTGCTACCGGAAGCTGGCGGATGCAAGAAATGCGGAAGTCGATGAGGTCATGGTCGACATCACCGATGAATCCTATCCGCTGGCGCGGGAACTGGCGAGTTTTTCCAGGGCAGACTACAGCCATGCAAGGCGGGTGATGCTTGTGGCGGCGCGATGTGCTGCTGTGGTCGGGGCAGACGAACGTGTGTGCAGCGCCGCGGGGATGTATTACCGTATCGGCGTACTGGAGGGCGCACCGCTTGCAAAAAACGGTGTGAAAATGGCACAGAGAGCCTGCTTCCCGGAGAAGGTAATCCGCATTATCGGGGAATACAACGGGGAAGAAGCCCTGCCATCCACCATCGAGTCGGCGATTGTACATATGGTGGACGGGCTGTTGAAAAAACTGGAGGTTCTGGATGAGGATACCGTTGGCAGCAACTGGAACCAGGATATGGTGATCTATCAGACCTTGAATGAATATTCTGCCGCGGGGCTGTATGACCGTTCCGGGCTTAGCATGAATATGTTTTTGAAAATACGGGAATATCTTGTGAACGAGGAGGCATTACTGGTATGAGCCTGAATTTAGAAGTCGAAGTGGACGTGCCATTTACATTTGATTATGAAGCGCTGGCGGGCGAGGTTGTCGCTTTTACCATCGACCATGAAGGTTTTCCTTATGAGGCGGAAGTGAATCTGACGCTGACAGACAATGAAGGAATTCATGAGATCAACCGGATGTACCGGCAGATTGATGCACCGACGGACGTTTTGTCTTTCCCGATGCTCTCCTATGAGCAGGCGGGCAATTTCTCGGCGTTGGAAGAGGATTATGAGGATAATTTTAATCCGGATACCGGGGAGATCATGCTGGGAGACATTGTCATCTCGGTGGACCGGGTGAGAGAGCAGGCTGCCGCCTACGGACACAGCGAGCGCAGGGAATTTGCGTTTCTGATCGTGCACAGCATGCTTCATCTGTTCGGATATGACCACATGACGCCGGAGGACGCGGCAGTCATGGAGCCGAAGCAGAGACAGATTCTGGAGGAGATGAACATCTCGCGTGATTAACGAACGGCGGCGCCGTGGCGCTTCCGAAAGGATTTGAGGTACTTTTATGGGCAATAAAAAAAGGAAAAATACGACAAGTTTTCTGGCGCAGGGCACAATCCTCGCGGCGGCTTCGCTGATCAGCCGTGTGATCGGACTGATTTACCGCATGCCGCTGACGGCGATTATTGGGGATACCGGCAACGACTATTATGGCAGTGCCTATACCATCTATAATATTTTGTTAATTATTTCGTCCTACAGCCTGCCGCTCGCGGTATCCAAACTTGTCTCGGCAAATATCTCACAGGGCAGAAGGCGCAATGTCTACCGCATCTTAAAGTGCGCGCTGATTTTTGCGCTGGTGTCCGGAACCGCTGCCGCGGCAATTCTCTATTTCGGAGCGGATTTTATTACGGGTACGCTGCTTAGAACCCCACTTTGTATCTTTGCGTTAAAGGTTTTAGTGCCGGTTCTTGTAATTGTTGCGGTCTTAGGTGTGATGCGAGGCTTTTTCCAGGGACTTGGCACGATGATGCCGAGTGCCGTATCCCAGATCTTAGAGCAGATTGTAAATGCGATTGTCAGCGTGTGGGCGGCGTATGTCCTTTTTTCCTACGGTTCCAAAGCCGGAGCGCTTTTAGGCAATGCCGAGGATTACGGCGCAGCCTACGGTGCGGCGGGCGGAACGATCGGAACCGCTGCCGGAGCGCTGAGTGCGCTGCTGTTTGCGGGTTTTGTCCTTGTTGTCTATCTGCGGGTGTTTAAAAAGACGCTTCGCAAGGAGCGAAAGACAAGCGCAGATTCGTACGGAGAGATTTTTAAACTGCTGATCATCACCATTATTCCGGTGCTGGTGAGCAGCACGATCTACAACTGCAACGCCACCATTGACCAGGCGGTCTACAAGAATATCGCGGCATGGCAGGGATATTCCAAGACGGACTACGGTACCTGGAACGGTATCTATACCGGAAAATACCAGGTGTTAATCAATGTGCCGCTGGCCATTGCATCCTCCCTTGCGGCATCGAGTGTGCCGGCGCTCTCTGCTGCTTATGCGAGCGGAAAACGAGGCGAGGCGAAACGGCAGATCGGGCTTGCCACACGCTTTATCATGGTCGTGGCATTCCCGTGTGCAGTCGGAATGGGCGTGCTTGCCTCCCCGATTCTTCAGATGCTGTTTGGTGATTCCTCCGAGCTTGCGGCAAGAATGCTGCAGACCGGTTCCGTGGCCATCATTTTCTTCTCCCTGTCGACCCTTTCCAACGGTCTGCTGCAGGGGATGAACCGGATGAAGGAGCCGATCAAGAATGCAGTGATTGCACTGGCGCTTCACATGATCATTCTGGTGGCGCTGATGCTTGGGCTGGATCTGAACATTTTTGCGGTGATCATCGCAAATGCATGCTTCGGACTGATCATGTGTATTCTAAATGCGCGCTCGATCCGCCGTTACAGCGGATACCGTCAGGAAGTGCGGCGCACGTTTTTCGTGCCGGCGGTTTCAGCGGCTGGAATGGGCGTGGTGGTATGGCTTGTTTACCGTCTGTTCCTCTATCTGCTTCGGAGCAATCTGATCGCAACGCTTGTATCGATTGTTGCAGGCGTCTTTACCTACGCGACGCTGCTTTTGATGCTTAAGGGACTGACCGAGCAGGAAATCCTGCGCTTCCCGAAAGGCAGAACGCTTGTAAAACTCGCGCGGAAGATGCATCTTTTGCGTTAATTGAATAAAAAGGAAAGAACTGGCAGATACTTATCGCAGAGAATGGGAGGACATTATGAAACGGACGATAGGTATTTGCCTTTTTGCGGCAGTGATGCTGCTTGTCGGAGGCTTGTGCGGGAAAACCGCATTTGATGCAGGAAGGATCCGTACGGCAGAGGAGACGGAGGCGGTCACGGAAGATGCCGCAGTGGCACAGACGGAGCGAACTGCGGAGAGCATGCAGATCCAGAAAACCTGCCGCTATCTGCTCCGCATGGATGACGACGGCATCTTAAAAGTCTATGAGGCGGACGGGATAACCCTTTTATTTGAGACCAACATCCGTGCGGAACGGCTTTCCGTGCAGACGAGGGAGCAGCTTTCCAACGGAATTCCGGTAGACGATGAGAGAGAACTGTACGATCTGCTCGAAAGCTATTCCAGCTGACGTAAGAGAAGTTATTCATTGAATGTTACAGGGCTGTGTGGTAAAATTGTTACGGTTAAGAAGAACGGACAGAATGATACAGCGGTTAGATAAGAGGTTGAAATGACAGATATAGATGTTACGGTGATCGGTGGCGGCGCGGCAGGACTTATGGCGGCGGTCAGTGCAGCCAGGTGCGGCGCGAGAACACGGGTGATCGAACACATGGACCGGATTGGGAAAAAGATTCTATCCACCGGCAACGGAAAATGTAATTACACAAATGCAGTGCAGGGGCTTTCCTGTTATCGTGGAGAGAACCCTGCTTTTGTGCTGCCTGTTTTTGAGCAGTTCGGGCAGGAGGATACCGTGCGCCTGTTTGAAGAGCTTGGAATCTATCCGAAGATCAAAAACGGTTACTATTATCCGGCGAGTGAGCAGGCGGTGTCTGTCGTGGAAGTGTTTGGCATGGAATGCGATTACCTCGGCGTTGATCTGTGGACGTCCTGCGGACTGCAATCCATTCAAAAAACCTGTACCGGGTATGAAATACGCACCACAAAAGGCGCGTTTTCAACCAAAACAGTGATTTTTGCGCCCGGATTGCTGGCAGCACCCAAGACGGGAAGCGACGGAAGTGCATTTCCATATATAGAAGCACTTGGTCATCATTTTGTAGATGTGGTGCCAGCTCTCGTGCAACTGCATGGAAAACAGGCATTTTTCAAGAAACTTGCAGGAATTCGTGCAGAAATGCAGGTAACACTCTACCTGGAAAATGCGCAATTTCAACCAAAAGGCAGCCGTGGGACAGCCCGGGGAGAAAATCCTGACGCGGTGTGCAGTGAGCGGGGCGAACTTCAGCTTACGGCTTCCGGAATCTCGGGTATCCCGGTCTTTCAGATCAGCCGTTATGCGACGAGAGCGCTCGCGGACGAAAAGCACCCCTATGTGCTGATTGATTTTGCGCCGGATCTTACGGACAAGGAGTTTTTTGACCTGCTGTCAGAGCGCTTCTACGAGAATACACATGGCAAGAGCGCCGGGGAGGCACTGATCGGTCTCTTTAACAGAAAGCTGAGCGAGGTACTGCTCTCCGAAGCTGGCATACGGTCGGAACTCTATGCCGGGGAGGTGGCACGCGCCACGTTGCACCGGCTGGTGAAGTGTGTCAAGAATTTCCGGGTTGATATTACCGGAAGCAACGGAATGGAAGCGGCGCAGGTATGCGCAGGGGGCGTTGACACGGAGGAGATTGAAGCCACAACGCTTGCGTCAAAGCTGGCAGACGGTATCTATTTTGCGGGCGAGATCATTGATATTGACGGCACCTGCGGCGGTTACAATCTGCAGTGGGCGTGGTCGAGCGGCTTTGTGGCGGGGATGCATGCAGCAGAGGAAGGAATGTCAGAACAGAGATGATACGGATCAATCAGATAAAAATGCCGCTGCATCACGATGCGGCAGCACTGGAACAGAAAATCAGAAAACGTCTGGGACTTTCGGGAGGACAGGAGCTTCGCTACCGGATTATCAGAAAATCCATTGACGCGAGAAAGAAACCGGAACTGTCGTTGGTGTATTCCGTGGAGGTTTCCGCTTCCGGAGAAGAGAAAATCATAAAAAGGGCAAACGATCCGAATGTTACGATCGTAAAGCAGACCGGTTATTATCTGCCGGGAGCGGTTTCGCCAACGCCGTCCATCCCGCCGGTGATTGTCGGTGCGGGTCCTGCGGGACTTTTCTGCGCGTATGCGCTCACGATGAGCGGCTGTGCACCGGTTGTCCTTGAGCGCGGGCGTTCAGTGACGGAGCGCACAAAGGATGTGGAGCGCTTCTGGGAGAGCGGAGTGTTGGATACGGTTTCCAATGTGCAGTTCGGAGAGGGCGGCGCAGGAACTTTTTCGGACGGCAAATTAAATACACTGGTCAAGGATCCCACCGGCAGGAACCGGTTTGTTCTGGAAACCTTTGTAAAATTCGGAGCGCCGGAGCAGATTCTGTACGAAAACAAACCGCACATCGGAACGGATATTCTTGCCGGAGTCATCAAAAACATGCGGCAGGCGATGGAAGCGCGCGGCGCCAGGTTTTGCTTTGAGAGTTGTATGACAGATTACCGCAGGGAAGCGGACGGAAAGATGTTTGTTGAGGTCAACCACAAGGAGTGGATCGAGACTTCCAGACTCGTTCTTGCAATCGGTCACAGTGCGCGGGACACGTTTGGGATGCTGCATCAGAAGCAGGATCTTGTCATGGAGGCAAAAGCGTTTGCGGTTGGTTTCCGTGTGGAACACCCGCAGGAGATGATGAATCTGCAGCAATATGGAGCGCTGCATGCACACGAACTTCCGGCAGCCCCCTACAAAGTGACAGCGAACCTCGCAAACGGCAGAGGCGTGTATTCCTTCTGCATGTGTCCGGGCGGATATGTGGTAAACGCATCCTCCGAGGAGGGCAGGCTTGCGGTCAACGGAATGAGCTATTCCGGACGTGACGGGAAAAATGCAAACAGTGCAATTATTGTGGCGGTAACTCCTGACGACTTTGCGGGGAAAGATCCGCTAGCCGGTGTCCGTTTTCAGGAGATGCTCGAGGAGCGGGCATTCGCTATCGGAAAAGGGCGGATTCCGCAGCAGCTTTTTGGAGACTATTGCAGCAATCGTGCCTCGGTGTCTTACGGGGCGTTTGAGAGCGCCACAAAGGGCGCATGTGTGCTTGGCAATTTAAGAGGTCTGCTGCCGCAGGCACTGGAAGAGTCCTTTATCGAGGGGATGCACGCATTCAGCCGCCGGATTCCGGCTTTTGACCGGGAAGACGCCATCCTCTCCGGCGTGGAGAGCCGGACGTCCTCACCGGTGCGCCTGGTGCGCGATCCGAAGCTTCTTGTGGCTGCAGGCGGCATCTATCCGTGTGGGGAGGGCGCGGGCTATGCAGGCGGCATCATGTCCGCGGCGATGGACGGACTGAAAGTGGCAGAGGCGATTATGAGAGATATGGAGGAGCAACGTGGCTGAATTTACACCAATGATGCAGCAATATCTGCAGACGAAGGAAGAATATAAAGACTGTATCCTGTTTTACCGGCTGGGAGATTTCTACGAGATGTTTTTTGAGGATGCCGAACTGGTGTCCAAAGAACTGGAACTGACGCTGACCGGAAAAAACTGCGGCATGGAGGAGCGCGCACCGATGTGCGGCATCCCGTACCATGCGGTGGAGGGATACTTAAATAAACTTGTGGCAAATGGACACAAGGTTGCCATCTGCGAGCAGGTGGAAGATCCGAAGCTGGCAAAGGGACTGGTCAGGCGCGAGGTCATCCGGATCGTGACGCCGGGAACGAACCTGGATATGCAGGCGCTGGACGAATCCAAGAACAATTATATTATGTGCATCGTGTATCTGGCAGACCGCTACGGCGTATCCATTGCGGACGTCTCAACCGGAGACTACTATGTCACCGAGGTGGATTCGGAGCGGAAGCTTTTCGATGAGATCACAAAATTTTCGCCATCTGAAATTATATGCAACGAAAGTTTTTATATGAGTGGTGTCGATATAGAAGATTTAAGGCATCGACTCAAGATTACAATTTATGCGCTGGAGACATGGTATTTTGGGGATGAGCTTGCAGAGACAACACTGCTTACACACTTTAAGGTAAAGAGTCTGGAGGCGCTGGGACTTGCCGATTATGACTGCGGCATGATTGCTGCGGGAGCACTGTTAAAGTATCTGTACGAGACACAGAAGAACGATCTCAACAACATTTCCGTGATTCATCCGTATTCCACCGGAAAATACATGATCATCGACAGCTCGACCAGAAGGAATCTGGAGCTTGTGGAAACGCTGCGCGAGAAGCAGAAACGCGGATCGCTCCTGTGGGTGCTTGACAAGACGAAGACGGCGATGGGTGCCAGACTGCTCCGCTCCTATGTGGAACAGCCGCTGATTGACAAGGCGGAGATCGAGAAGCGCCAGGATGCAATCTGTGAGCTGAATCAGCACGTGATTACCAGAGAGGAACTCCGGGAATACTTAAATCCGATCTACGATCTGGAGCGTCTGATTACGCGTGTTACATATCTGACCGCCAATCCCAGGGATCTCATTGCCTTCCGCAGTTCGATTGCCATGCTGCCGCCGATCAAGAGTCTTTTGGGCGATTTTCAGTGCGAGCTGCTGGGAGAAATCCGCGAGGACATGGATACGTTGGAGGAGCTCTGCGCACTGATCGACCGGGCTATCATGGAGGAACCGCCCATTTCGGTGCGGGACGGCGGTCTGATCAAGGACGGCTACAACGAGGATGTCGATAAATACCGCAAGGCGAAGACGGAAGGGAAGACCTGGCTGGCGGAACTGGAAGCCAAAGAGCGTGAAAAGACAGGCATCAAGAATTTAAAAATCAAATATAACAAGGTATTCGGCTATTATCTGGAAGTGACCAACTCCTACAAGGATCTGGTTCCGGATTATTTTATGCGCAAGCAGACGCTCGCCAACGCCGAGCGCTATATCACGCCGGAATTAAAAGAACTGGAGGACATGATTCTCGGCGCGGAGGACAAGCTTGTCACATTAGAGTACGATCTCTTCTGTGAGGTGCGGAGTACGATCGCTGCGGAGGTTGTGCGCATCCAGCGGACCGCCAAGGCGGTTGCCGGTCTGGATGTATTCGTGTCGCTCGCACTTGTCGCGGATCAGAATAATTACTGCCGTCCGAAAATCAACGAGAACGGCATCATTGACATCAAGGGCGGACGTCATCCGGTGGTCGAGAAGATGATCAACAACGATATGTTTATTGACAATGACACGTACCTCGACAACGGCAATCACCGCATCTCGATCATTACGGGACCGAACATGGCGGGAAAATCCACCTATATGCGCCAGACGGCGCTGATCGTTCTGATGGCGCAGCTTGGCAGCTATGTGCCTGCGGCATCCGCGAAGATCGGTATCGTGGACCGCATTTTCACACGTGTGGGAGCGTCGGATGATCTTGCCAGCGGGCAGAGTACGTTTATGGTGGAGATGAATGAGGTTGCCAATATTCTGCGCAACGCTACCTCCAACTCGCTGCTGATCTTGGATGAAATCGGGCGCGGCACAAGCACCTACGACGGGCTGAGCATTGCCTGGGCGGTGGTGGAGCATATCAGCAACCCGAAGCTCCTCGGTGCCAAGACGCTTTTTGCCACACATTATCATGAACTGACAGAGCTGGAAGGCAAATTAAACAACGTCAACAATTACTGCGTGGCGGTAAAGGAAAAGGGCGATGACATTGTATTTCTCCGCAAAATCGTAAAGGGCGGCGCGGACAAGAGTTACGGTATCCAGGTGGCAAAGCTTGCCGGCGTGCCGGATTCTGTCATTGCGCGTGCCAAGGAGATCGTGGAGGAATTAAGTGCCAACGACATCACGGAAGTTGCGAGAAATATCTCCGTCGATACGGGAAGCAAAAAGAAAAAAGAAAAGCTGGACGAGGTGGATCTGACGCAGATGTCGTTGTTTGATACCGTGCGGGACGATGACATCATAGAGGAACTGCGGAATGTGGATGTCGGAAATCTGACGCCGATTGAGGCTTTAAACAAATTATACGAACTTCAGAACAAGGTAAAGAACCGCTGGTAACCGGAAGCGCCTTTGGCAAAGGCAGATGGGAGGAATGGAATGCCGCAGATAACACTGCTTTCGCAGGAAACAATCGATAAAATAGCAGCCGGGGAGGTGGTGGAACGGCCGTCCTCGGTGGTCAAGGAGCTTGTCGAGAACGCGATCGATGCCCGGGCAACCGCCGTCACGGTCGAGATCAAGGAGGGCGGCACAACGTTCGTGCGCATTACGGATAACGGCTGCGGAATTGAGCGTGAGCAGGTACCGCTCGCGTTTCTGCGCCATTCCACCAGCAAGATCAAGAGTGTGGAAGACCTTTTATGCATCCATTCGCTCGGGTTTCGCGGTGAGGCGCTCTCAAGCATTGCCGCCGTATCGCAGGTGGAGCTGATTACCAAGACTTACAGCGATCTGACCGGAACGCGCTATGTCATTGAAGGCTCAAGGGAGATGAGCAACGATGAGATCGGCGCGCCGGACGGCACGACCTTCATCGTCAGAAACCTCTTTTACAATACGCCGGCACGGAAAAAGTTTTTAAAAACCGCGCAGACGGAGGGAAATTATATCAGTGACCTGATGGAGCGCCTTGCCTTGTCCCATCCGGATGTCTCTTTTAAGTTTATCAGCAACGGACAGACCAAGATGCATACCTCCGGCAACTCCAATGAAAAAGATCTGATCTATCATATCTACGGGCGCGATATTACGGCGGCGCTTCTTCCGGTCTGCGCAGAGACAGAATATTTCTCGGTAAAGGGCTTTGTCGGAAAACCGATGATTTCCCGCGGAAACCGCAGCTACGAAAGCTATTTTATCAATGGACGCTACATCAAAAGCGCACTGCTCTCCAAAGCGGTGGAAGAGGCGTACAAGGGCTTTATGATGCAGCATCAGTATCCGTTCTGCGTGCTGTATTTTACCATGGATACGGAGCTTTTGGACGTCAATGTGCACCCGACCAAGATGGAGCTTCGTTTTTCCAACAATGAGGAAGTGTACCGGAAGCTATATCAGACGATCCGCGATGTGCTGACTCACAAGGAATTTATTCCGGCTGTCCCGGTGGAGGAAAAGAAAGAAGAAAAGCGGCCAGCCATTACCGGTAGCCTGCCGGAGCCATTTGAGACAAAACGTCTGCATATCCCGCCGCAGACACAGGTGCTGCCGCAGGGGCAGAACGTGACGCCGGAACCAGTCAGAACACCGGAAAATCTGGACGTGTTCCGGCAACTTCTGGTGCGGGAAGAGAGCAGCTATCATACGGATTCCGCATCTGCGGGTTCTGCTTCGACCGAAGATGGCAGCCGGATGCAGGAGATGCCACGGGAAGCGGAAAGCATACCGGCGGCGGATACCGGGCAGCCGGCAAAACCGGTTGACGAACAGCCGGATGTGCGGCCGGAGCCGATTCCTAAGGCAGAGGTCGTGCAGGGAACTCCTGATACACCGGAGAATCTGAATACGCCGGAGAATCTGAATATGCCGGAGACAGACACACAGAACGTGCAGGAGACGCAGAATCCGCAGGAGACAGCGGACACGGTCGTGTACGAGCAGCAGACGCTCGAGGCGGCGGACACCGGATTTTTCACGCCGGATGCAGCCAGACGGCACCGGATCATCGGCGAAGTGTTTGACACCTACTGGCTGATTGAATACGAGGATAAGCTGTTCATTATCGACCAGCATGCCGCTCATGAAAAAGTGCTCTATGAGCGCACCATGGCGCGCGTCCGCACACAGAATTTTGCCTCGCAGACCTTAAGCCCGCCGCTCATTCTGACGTTGAGCGCCGAGGAACAGGAAATGCTTACACGCTACGGGGAGCAGATCCGTCTGTTCGGTTATGAGGTGGAGCCGTTCGGCGGCAAGGAATTTGCCATCACGGCGATTCCAGCCGATTTTGAGGCGGTCGATATGAAAGGCATGTTCTTGGACATGCTGGACGATTTTACCAACATAAGCGGCAGGGAAGCACCGGAACTGATCTTGGAGAAGGTGGCTTCCATGTCCTGCAAGGCGGCGATCAAGGGAGGCGATTCCATCAGCAGGGCGGAGGCAGAACAGCTGATCGACGAGCTGCTGTCCTTGGAGAATCCCTACCATTGTCCGCACGGGCGGCCGACCATTATCTCCATGAGCAAATATGAGATTGAAAAGAAGTTTAAGAGGATTGTATGACAATGAAACCAAATCCCATGGTAATTCTGACCGGCCCGACAGCGGTCGGGAAGACAGCGCTTTCCATTGCACTGGCGAAAAAAATAAACGGAGCCATTATATCTGCGGATTCCATGCAGGTGTATAAATACATGGATATCGGCTCGGCAAAAATCATGCCGGAGGAGATGGACGGCGTCCGGCACTATCTTGTGGACGAACTGGATCCATCCGATGAGTTCCATGTCGTCCGTTTTGTGGAGATGGCAAAGCAGGCGTTAAAAGAGATTACGGCAAACGGTCAGATCCCCATTGTGGTGGGCGGGACCGGATTCTATATCCAGGCGCTGCTCTACGATATTGATTTTACGGAGCAGGAGTGTGACAGTGCATACCGCAGGCAGCTGGAAGAGCTGGCAGAGACACGCGGGAATCATTATCTTCACGAAATGCTAAAGGCGGTAGATCCGGCATCTGCAGAGGCGATCCACGAGAATAACCGCAAGCGCGTCATCCGCGCCCTGGAATTTTACCATGAGTCCGGCGAGCGGATCTCCGAGCATAACGAGCGGGAGAGCCAGAAGACATCCCCCTACAATTTTGCCTATTTTGTCTTAAATGACGACCGCGAAAAGCTTTACCGCCGCATCGATGCGCGCGTTGATGCCATGGTAAAGGCTGGGCTTGTCGATGAGGTGGCAAGGCTGCAGCAGATGGGCTGCCATGCGGATATGGTGTCCATGCAGGGACTTGGCTATAAAGAGTTTTTTGATTATTTTGATGGGGAGATGTCTTTAGAGGAGACTGTCGATAAAGTCAAAAGAGATACAAGACGTTTTGCAAAAAGACAGCTTACCTGGTTTCGACGGGAAAAAGAAGTTGTCTGGCTGAATAAAAAGGAATATGAACAGGAAAAGAACCTGCTTGATTCTGTTTTAAATATAATAAAAGAGAAAGGAATCTGTAATGGAACAAAGAGATAAGATACTGGAAGAGTATTATGCACAGATGGGAATCGCAAAGCCGGTCTACGACTTTTGCATGAAAGTAGAGGAAGAATTAAAAGACCGCTTTTTATCTATAGATAAAACTGCAGAATGTAATCAGATGAAGGTGCTCCGTGCGATGCAGAAAAATCATTTAAGTGAGGCTTGCTTTGCACCGACAACTGGCTATGGATATAATGATATTGGAAGAGAGACATTAGAAAAGATTTATGCTGATGTATTTGGAACAGAAGATGCATTGGTAAGACCACAGATTACCTGTGGAACACATGCGCTTGCGCTTGCATTAATGAGCCAGCTTAGACCAGGAGATGAACTGTTATCCCCTGTAGGCAAGCCATATGATACGTTGGAAGAAGTTATAGGGATTCGTCCGTCCAATGGCTCTCTTGCAGAATATGGCATCAGTTACCATCAGGTAGATTTGCTGCCAGATGGTGAGTTTGACTGGGATGGTATTGAGAAGGCATTAAATGAAAAAACAAAGCTTGTTACTATTCAGCGTTCCAAAGGCTATGCCTCCCGCCCGACTCTTTCTGTAAAAAGAATTGGAGAGTTGATTCATTTTATTAAGGAAAGAAAACCAGATGTACTCTGTATGGTAGATAACTGTTATGGAGAGTTCGTTGAGATTGAGGAACCATCACAGGTAGGAGCAGACTTGATTGTCGGTTCTCTGATTAAGAATCCGGGTGGCGGACTTGCTCCGATCGGCGGTTATCTTTGTGGAACAAAGGAATGTATCGACAGGGCAGCTTACCGTCTGACTTCTCCTGGACTTGGCAAAGAGGTGGGAGCAACGCTTGGCGTTACAACTTCACTTACACAGGGACTTTTCTTAGCACCAACAGTTGTAAAGGGCGCGTTAAAGGGTGCGGTTTTTGCGGCAAATATTTATGAAAAGTTAGGATTTAAAGTAATTCCTGACAGCAAGGAGAGCCGTCATGATATTATTCAGGAAGTAG
>ERZ827469.2412-NODE-2412-length-14197-cov-16.456230_pt1 | contig 14197 bp, 9 predicted proteins | sample MGYA00519917_ERZ827469 | MGnify/ENA primary metagenome ERZ827469 (study PRJEB31778, sample SAMEA3449314) | human gut metagenome | biome: human gut; feature: human-associated habitat; material: faeces | place: United Kingdom | collected 2010/2012 ... | reverse complement strand
CAAAGTACAACAAGTATAACTTCCGTATCCACGATTATTTTCTGGCAAAAGCACTTGATCAGGTAAGACCGGGAGGCATGGTTGCGGTGATTACCACAAAGGGAACACTTGATAAGGCAAATCCTACTATCCGAAAGTATCTGGCTGAAAGAGCTGAACTTGTGGGAGCGATAAGACTTCCGAATACTGCATTTAAAGACAATGCAGGAACCGAAGTGACAGCAGATATCCTGTTTTTGCAGAAGAGGGAGAGAAAGATTGATATTGAGCCTGACTGGGTACACCTTGGTGTGACTGAGAATGGCATTGCAGTCAACTCTTATTTTGCAGAGCATCCGGAAATGATGCTTGGGGCTATGGAGTATGATACAAGGATTTACGGGCAGGACAGCAGATATACAGTCTGTGTGAATGATGATGAGAACTTCAACCTGTATGAAGCATTAAACAAAGCTATCAGTAATATCAAAGCACAGATGACAGATTTTGAGAGAGTGGCAGATGAGGCGGAGCAGACGGAGGAAGTTATCCCGGCTGGTCCGGATGTGAGAAACTACACTTACACATTTTTTGAAGGAAAGCTCTATTACAGGGAAAATTCCGAGATGGTAAGAAAAGAAGTATCACAGACTGCCGAGGAGCGAATCAGAAGCCTTGATGAAATCAGACAGATAACAAGAGAGCTGATTGATATCCAGATGGATGGCTGCAGCGAGGAGGAGCTTTCTGATAAGCAGAGACTTCTTAATGTAAAATATGATGCCTTCGTAAAGCAGTATGGAGCCATTACTTCAAAAGCAAACAGAATAGCATTCAGGGATGACAGCGATTATCCACTTCTTTGCAGTCTTGAGGAAGTAAACGAAGATGGGGAGGTGAAAAAAGCGGATATGTTTTATAAGCAGACGATTAAGGCAAAGACAGTCATAGACAGAGTGGAGACCGCTGTGGAAGCATTAAATGTATCCGTCAATGAATTTGGATATGTAAATCTTGCCTATATGCTTTCTATCTATGAGCCGGATATTACAAATGCAAAGGAAGAACTTGCAGAAAAGTCCGGACAGACAGTGGATGAGATAACTCTAAGTGACGATGCTTTGGCAGAGCTTAGAAGGGCAGTTCTTGTGGAAGAACTGGATGGACTGGTTTTCTTAAATCCAGACCGCTACAACGAGAACAATCCCGACATCGGCTGGGAGACAGCAGACGAGTATCTTTCGGGAAATGTGAGAGACAAACTTCGTGTAGCAAAGGCTATGGCGGCTGATACAGACAATCCGCAGGCAGAAAGATTTGCAGGAAATGTGGCAGCACTTGAAAAGGTGCAGCCGGAATGGATTGAAGCCTCGGATATTGATGTAAAGATTGGTACGACATGGATTGAACCGCTTGATTATGAGCAGTTTATCTATGAACTTCTCAATACGCCAAGGCGTGCAAGAGCAGTCAGAAGCCAGTATTACAATACAGGAATTCAGGTACACCTAAATAAGATGAGCATGGAATGGTTCATCGAGAATAAAAGTATGGATAAGCATTCAGTGGCAGCTACTAAGACTTATGGTACAAGCCGCATGGATGCTTATTCTATTTTTGAGGATACGCTGAATCTTAAAACTGTAACAGTCAGGGACAGGATTGATGACGGTGATGGCAAATATCATTACGAAGTCAATAAGAATGAGACAATGCTTGCAAGGGAAAAGCAGAACATGATCAAGGAGAAGTTCAAGGAGTGGCTGTTTGCAGAACCGGAGCGAAGACAGAAATATGTGGAGTATTACAACGAGACATTCAATAACATCCGCCTGCGTGAGTATGACGGAAGCCATCTGCAGTTTCCGGGAATGAATCCGGCGATTGAGCTAAAGCCACACCAGAAGAATGCAGTGGCAAGAATCCTTCTTGGAGGGAATACCCTGCTGGCACACTGTGTCGGTGCCGGAAAGTCCTTTGAGATGATGGCTGCCTGCATGGAGCAGAAGAGACTCGGACTTGCCAATAAGACGATCATGGTTGTTCCAAAGCCGCTTATCGGGCAGACTGCATCAGAGTTTTTAAGGCTGTATCCGTCGGCAAATGTCTTAGTTGCTACAGAGCGTGATTTTGAGAAGAGCCGCAGGAAACAGTTCGTATCAAGGATTGCGACAGGTGACTATGACTGCATTATCATGTCTCACTCGCAGTTTGAGAAAATCCCAATCTCCGAAGAGAGAAAGGAAAGAATGCTTAACGAGCAGATTGATGAAATCAGCTATGCGATTGATGAGATGAAGGAGCGTAACGGAGAGAGATGGACTGTAAAGCAGATGGAAAGCCAGAAGAAAAAGCTGGAGGAGCAGCTGAAATCCTTATCAGATGAGAGTAGGAAGGATGACCTTATAACCTTTGAGGAACTTGGTGTGGACTCTATCATGGTTGACGAAGCGCACAATTTTAAGAACCTTGCGATTTTTTCCAAGATGAATAATGTGTCAGGTATCAGCAGCAGTGGAGCGAAGAAGTCAACGGATATGCAGCTTAAATGCCAGTATTTGTCTGAGATAAATGATGGCAGAGGCATTGTATTTGCGACAGGTACACCGATATCCAATACCATGTGTGAGATGTATGTCATGCAGCTTTACTTACAGAAAGCGGCACTTGAAGAGATGGGGATTTATCACTTTGATTCATGGGCAGCGAACTTCGGTGAAGTGACAACAGCACTGGAGCTTACTGTAGAGGGAAGCGGTTTCCGTTTTAAGAGCAGATTCAATAAGTTTACAAACCTGCCGGAACTTATGAATATATTCCGTGAGGTAGCAGATGTGCAGACAGCAGACATGCTTGACCTTGATGTGCCAGCTCTCCGTGGCGGCAAGCCTATCATAGTGGAGTCGGAGCCTGACTGGTATGTAAGGCAGGTCATGGAGGATTTTGTTGTGAGGGCAGAGCGTATCAGAGGCGGTGGAGTTGATCCAAGCGTGGATAACTTCCTAAAGATTACCCATGAGGCAAGACTTCTTGGAACGGATGCCAGACTGATTGATAAGGATGCACCAAATAATTCTGATGGAAAGCTCAATAAGGTAGCAGAAAATGTCTGGAAAGAATATGAGAAAGGAAATGCCAACGGTCATATAGGCTGCCAGCTTATTTTTTCGGATATCGGCACACCGGGACCGGATAAGGACTTTACCATCTACGATTATCTGAAGGAAACACTTATCCAGTATGGTATTCCGGCAGATGAGATAGCATTTATTCATGATGCCAAAACGGATGCACAGAGGGACGCACTTTTTAAGGAGATGAGGACAGGTAAAAAGAAAGTTCTTATCGGTTCAACGGACAAGTGTGGAACAGGTGTCAATGTGCAGACACACCTTGTAGCAATGCATCATGTGGACTGTCCTTGGAAGCCAAGCTCCATTGAACAGAGGGAAGGACGAGGCATCAGGCAGGGCAACGAAAATGAAGAGGTGGCTATCTACAGATATGTCACAAAAGGAACCTTTGATGCATACAACTGGTCACTTGTCGAGAATAAGCAGCGTTTTATCAGTCAGGTTATGACAAGCAAGGCTGTAAGCCGAAGCTGCGAGGATATCGACGAGGCTACACTTTCCTATGCAGAGATCAAGGCGGTTGCTACAGGTAATCCTCTGATCAAGGAAAAGATGGAGATTGACAATGATGTCCAGAGATTAAAGCTCTTAAAGGCATCCTATGACAATCAGAGATATGGCTTGCAGGATAACTTTATGATTAAGTACCCAAAGCTGATTAAGACAGCAGCGGAAAAGCTTGCCAATGTCCGTGAGGATGTAAAGGCAAGGGATAAAGAGCTGATTGATAATCCGGAATTTGCCATTACTATAGGCAAAGCAACTTACACTGAGCGTGTGGATGGCGGAACGATGATGCTTGAAGCAATCAGCAAATGCAAGACCGGAGAGACAACTGCAATCGGTAAATTCCACGGATTTGAGCTGCTTGTGGAAAAGAACTTCCTTGGCATCAATTATATGGTGCTTCGTGGAAAGACTGAGTACAAGGCAGAGCTTTCCACAAGTCCTGTCGGCAGTATGGTGAAGCTGGAAAATCTGTTCAATGGACTCCATGAGAACATTGATTTCTTAGAAAAGAAGATTGAGCAGTACCAGAATGACCTTGAAGCATCAAAGTCTGAGTATGACAAGCCATTTGCGTACAGTGAGGAACTGAATGAGAAGCTGGCAAGACAGTGTGAACTGAATGCCCAGCTAGACCTTGAAAATGCAAAGGCTGTGGATGCAGATCTGAGCGGACCGGAGGAAGAAAGAGAAGCAGATGACAGGATGGAAGCTGCAGCAATTGTAGCAGAGGATAAAGGTGCTTATCCATCCGACAGAGAGGGCAGAACACGATAGGAGAGTGAATAATATGAGCATAAGAAAAGTGGTCGCAGGACTACTGATTACAGCAGGGATTGCCATTATGGCAGTCCCTTTTTTCTGGCGGGCAACCGGAGAAAAACAGACAGAACAGCTCATAAGTGAATTTGAGCAGACATTGGAGGATGATTACGATGAAGAAACAGATGTGGAGGAAGAGCAAACCTCCATTAGTGAAGAGGATGAAGCCATTCTTAAAGAAGGCGGTGTTATCGGCATCATTGAGATACCGGGGTTAGATATCAGGTATCCGGTAATGGAAGGAACCACAAGCAAAGTACTTAATGCCGGGATTGGTCATATAGAAGAAACAGCAGGAATCGGAGAGAGTGGCAACTGTGTATTGTGCGGTCACAATGGCAGCAGATATGGCACATTTTTTACACCACTAAGTCAGATATCCATAGGCGAAGAAGTGATGATAACCGACAAAAATGGACTGAAGCATATCTATGAGGTAACAGAGCCAGAGGTAGTAAATCCGTATGATAACAGCATCAAGACACAGGGCGATGAAAAAGAATTAACTCTTTTTACCTGTTCCCAGAAAGGAACCATGCGTTTTGTGGTCAGGTGCATTTATAAGGAGGCGGTGATGGATGAATAAGAGATACCGGTTAGGTGAGATAGAAGAGGCAGTATCAGAAATGGAAGAGCTAATCGACATCGAGGATGATATTGCAGAGATTGATGATGACTTTCAGATAGTCGTAAGCGGCTGGTCTGTGTATGTCGAAAGCCTGAATCTGACACTCAGACAGGGAATAGCCTGTGTATGGGATGCAGAGGAAGGATTATTTATGCCTGATTTTGATGTGACCATCGTGTATGAGGGGAACATTGAAACACAGGAGTGGCTCTACTACGAGCAGGATGGAATGGTCGTTACACTTGGCAAAGAGCAGAAACATCCCATTACAAAGGCAGTACTTGCCCCTATGAAAACAGTGAAAAAGATGCTTGTATCAATGGAACTTCATCTTGATGCTTCGATTGATAAGCTGGATAATCTGGCTATGAATGTGCAGCTTGATAAGGAAAAGCATATGGAGAATGCGAAAACAAAGGAACAGACAGAGCCGGAGAGGGCAGAAGCTGAGCGAGTAGAAGCAGAGATTGTATATTCACCGATGGTCGCTGAGCCGCAGGAGTATCAGTATAATGCAGATGCATTTGAGGCTAGAGATGCGGATGAGGTGAAGCAGGAAGCGGCATATAAGGAAGTTTCGAAGGTAAGGGAAGATAAAGCCAGATAGATTTGAGGACGTGGGAGAGATTCTGCGTCCTTTTTTAATGCGGATAAATATGATAGATGTTATAATGTGAAAAGATAAATGCGAAACATGCGTTATATTAGCAAAAGTTGTTAATTATATAAAGGTGGGAGAAATTTGGCAAAAAGTAAAAAAACAAAAATACATAAAAAGATAGATGGTCAGCTTTTACAGCTGAATAAAAAGTTTAGTGATCTCAAGATGAAACAGAAGGATAAGATTACAGGCTGGGTGTATGAAGAATACAGAAAGTATGTAACAGAGTATGATAAAGTACCTGATTTACTAGCAGATGAGCAGATTGTTGAAGTTGTAATTGATAAGATAAATGAGGCACAAATCTGGATACCTGAAGGAGAGATATACGATTATTATCGAAGAAAGAAACCACAACTTCAAAAGAGGCTGGATAATGAAAAGGTAATTAAGTTTAAATCCTATGTCAGCTTTTATAAGAGTATTGTTGATCAGGACAGGGCATCCGTTGTTATATGCAATCTCAAACATGAGATTATCTACATGAATCCGGCAGCTGTTACCAGCTATGCGAAGCGAGGCGGAGATAAACTTATTGGAAGAAGCCTGTTAGATTGTCATAATCAGGAATCCAGGGATAAAATACAGAAGGTAGTGGACTGGTTTGCGGCAGATGAGAGCCATAACCTTGTCTATACTTTCCATAATGAGAAGCAAAATAAAGATGTTTATATGGTGGCACTCAGAGAAGAGGGAAGACTGATAGGATATTATGAAAAACATGAATATCGAAACGCAGAAACTATGAAACAATATGATTTGTGGTGATGTTATGGCACAGGACGAATGGTGCAGGCAGTTATTCAAGAATGAGGAAATACGACAGAAACTCACCCGTGTGGTAAGAAGAAAAAATGGAATGAGGTAAGTAACAATATGGAATCAAAACAGAAAAGAACAGCTCTTGTCACTGGCGGAAGTTCCGGAATCGGACGATGTACTGTAGCAGCATTGAGTAAGGCTGGCTATATAGTCTATGAGTTCAGTCGCCGGGATGTTCCGGTAGAAGGCGTGAAGCATATGTGCGTAGATGTGACAGATGAGGCTTCCGTGCAGGAAGCCGTTGGGCAGATCCTTTTGGAAAGAGGAAGTATCGAGATTCTTGTAAACTGCGCAGGTTTTGGTATTTCCGGGGCGGTGGAATTTACAGAGTTAAAACAGGCGAAAGCACAATTTGATGTAAATTTTTTCGGAACTGTCAATGTAAGCAGAGCTGTTCTTCCTTCTATGCGCAGACAGCACAGAGGGCATATTGTCAATATCAGTTCTGTGGCAGCGGTGGCACACATTCCGTTTCAGGCGTTTTATTCAGCCAGTAAAGCAGCAGTGTCTTCTTATTCCTGCGCGCTTGATAATGAAGTAAGTCCTTATGGTGTCAGGGTAACAGCAGTAGAACTTGGAGATATTCATACCGGTTTTACCCAGGCCAGACAAAAGATAGTTTTGGGTGATGATGAATACGGTGGCCGTATTTCACACGGTGTCAGTCAGATGGAGAAAGATGAACTAAGTGGGATGTCGCCGGAGATTATTGGTACATATATTGCGCGAATTGCACAGAAAAAGAACTGCGCACCAATTTGTGTGGCGGGTGTGAAGTATAAGATTCTGAGATTCTTATGTAAAATTCTGCCGTGTACATTACGGGGAAAGATTGTTGGTTCTATTTACGCAAAATAATTGAGATTATTTTATAGAATTCCGATATAGCCCGGGTGTCTGGATATATAACAGTTTTTTTCAGCTTTACGTTAAAATAGTTTCATGCTATCATTATTTTATTAAAAATTTTGATAACGTGAAGCTGTTTTTTGATTGTGGGGTGTAAGGAATGGGTAGATTTGTAAATCCTGATAACAGTGCATTTCAGGTGGCACTGAATTCTCCGATATATGTGGATAAAACCGGATTGTTGGAATATACAAACAGCGTACTTAATACAACAGAAGCTTATATCTGTAACTGCAGACCACGCAGGTTTGGAAAATCATATGCTGCAAATATGCTGGCCGCTTATTATAGTAAAGGCTGTAATTCCGAAGAAATGTTTTCAGGGCTGGATATAAGCAGGGAATCCGATTTTAAGACGCATCTTAATAAGTATGATGTGATTCATCTTGATATTCAGTGGTTTCTGGCAAATTGTGATAATGTGGATAATGTTGTAGCGTTTATTACGAAATCCGTACAGGCTGAATTGAGAGAGATTTACCCTGGTGTTCTGCCTGAAGAAGAGATAAGTTTGTCGGAAAGTCTTTCGCGTATTAAAAATATTGTTGGACAGAAATTTATTATAATTATTGATGAGTGGGATGTTCTGATCAGAGATGAAGCGGCAAATAAAAAAGTACAGGAAAAGTACATTAATTTTTTGCGGGCGATGTTCAAGGGAACGGAACCGACAAAATATATTCAGTTGGTGTATCTTACAGGTATTTTGCCGATAAAGAAAGAAAAAACGCAGTCTGCATTAAATAATTTTGATGAGTTTACAATGCTTGATGCAGGAGTGATGGCGCCATATATTGGATTTACAGAAGCTGAAGTGAAGGATCTTTGCGAAAGATATCACAGAGATTTTGAGAAAGTAAAATATTGGTATGATGGTTATTTGCTGGAGGACTATCAGGTATATAATCCTAAAGCAGTAGTAAGTGTTTGTGTGCGGGGCAGGTTTAGAAGTTACTGGTCTGAGACTGCTTCTTATGAAGCAATTGTTCCTTTTATCAATATGAATTATGATGGTTTGAAAAACGCTATAATTGAAATACTTTCCGGTGCTTCGATTAAAGTGAATACAGCTGCTTTCAAAAATGATACGGTGAATATACAAAGCAAAGATGATGTACTTACGTATTTGATCCATCTTGGTTATTTGGGATATAACCAGAATAGAAGAACTGCATTTGTTCCAAATGAAGAAATCCGGCAGGAATTGACAATGGCGGTTGAAAGCAGAAAATGGAATGAGATGATTACTTTTCAGCAGGAATCAGAACATTTACTGGAGGCTACGCTGGACATGGATGAAGAAGCAGTTGAAGAGGGAATTGAGAAAATCCATACAGAGTATGTTTCGAATATTCAGTATAATAATGAGAATTCTTTGAGCAGTGTACTTGCAATTGCATATCTGAGTTCAATGGAATATTATTTTAAACCAGTTCGTGAACTGCCGACAGGACGTGGGTTTGCAGACTTTGTATTTATTCCAAAACCAGAATACGTTTCCAGTTATCCGGCGCTTGTCGTAGAACTTAAATGGAATAAGAATGTCAAGACAGCATTACAGCAGATTAAGGAAAAACAATATCCGGATTCAGTTCTGGATTATACCGGAGATATTTTGCTGGTTGAGATAAACTATGACAAGAAGACAAAAGAACATCAGTGTCTGATTGAAAAGTATGAGAAATTATAAAAGTATTGATAAAACGGAAACCATTTTCTATTGAGAGGTGACAGATAATATGGAACTAAAGGAGAAAACTCCACATACGATATTAAATGAAATAATTGAAGCGGCAAAAGAATGCGGACAGGTTATGCTTCAGGCGGACAGGGCGAATTTTGGCATTAAGGATAAGGCAGGAAAAGCAAATTTTGTTACGAAGTATGATTGCAAAATTCAGGAAATGCTAGAAAAAAAGTTGTCTGAGATTCTTCCGGAAGCGGAGTTTTGGGGGGAAGAAGAGGATTGCCAGATTAACAGAAATGCAGAATATATTTTTGTGGTGGATCCGATTGATGGAACTACCAATTTTATTAAAGATTATCATATGAGCTGTGTATCTATTGGATTGATTCGAAATGGAAAGAGATATATGGGAGTCGTGCATAATCCGTATCTTAATGAAACTTTCTATGCGATTTCCGGTGAGGGTGCATATATGAATGGAAATGCGATTCATGTATCGAAGGATGATCTGGCAAACAGCATTGTTTTGTTTGGTTCATCACCGTATAATACGGAGCTTGCGAAGGCATCCTTTGAATTAGCTTACGAATATTTTCAAAAATGCCTTGATATCCGACGAAGCGGATCTGCAGCACTTGATTTATGTGCCATAGCATCAGGAAGAGCGGAAATTTATTTCGAGCTTATTTTATCTCCATGGGATTTTGCGGCAGGTGCACTTATTGTTGAAGAAGCAGGCGGAATTGTGACGACTGTTGAAGGAGAAGAACTTCCATGCTTGGAAAAGAGTTCGATTCTTGCAAGAAATAAGTAGTAGTTCTGAAATCTGGAGGTGCACGGTGAAAAAGTTAACAACAGGGAAAATATGGCAGTTTGCAGCCGGACAGTTTGGATGGGCGATGTTGTCCGGGATTATTTCTAACTGGCTTGTATATTTTTATCAGCCGGATAAGACAGCCATCAGTCAGGGACAGACAGTGTTCATTCCACAGGGGCTGGTGGTCTTTGGCATATTTACTATTATTGGCGGAATTACAGCTTTCGGAAGGATTTTTGATGCTTTTACAGATCCAATGATCGCCTCTTTATCTGACAGATGTACGTCAAAGAATGGGCGAAGAATTCCGTTCCTGAAATGGGCATCTTTACCGCTGGCGCTTTCTACAGTACTGGTTTTCTGGTCACCGGTTAATAAAAACAGCTGGATCAATGGAGTGTTTTTGCTGATTATGATTCTGGCGTACTATCTTTCCATTACTGCGTACTGTACACCATATAATGCGCTGATTCCGGAACTTGGACATACCCAGCAGGAAAGACTTAATATTTCCACAGTCATTTCCTTTACATTTATTGCCGGAACTGCAGTGGCGTATCTGGCACCTACGATATGGGGGATGTTTATTCCTGCTTTTGGCAGAGTTGGTGCTATCCGTATGACCTTTACTTTGATGGCGGCTATAGCGTTTATCTGTATGCTTGTGCCGGTATTTTGTATCCGTGAAAAAGACTATGTAGATACGGTTCCTGCAAAAGAGTCAGCTTTTGGATCTCTTGCAGCTACTTTTAAGAATGGAGAATTTCGCAAGTTTGTGGCATCTGATATTTTCTACTGGATTGCACTTACCATGTTTCAGACAGGTCTTCCATTTTTTGTCACCAGTCTTTTGAAACTTCCGGAAACAATGACAACTTTGTATTTTGTGGGAATGACAGCGTTGTCTCTTGTATTTTATATTCCGGTAAATAAGCTTACTCCTAAACTTGGAAAGAAAAAGATGATCTTGTTTGCATTTGCAGTATTTAGCCTTGCTTATTTTTATACCGGATTTATGGGAAAAATGAGTTTTATTCCGGCATCGGTGCAGGGACTGATCCTGACAGTCGTGGCGGCTCTTCCTATGGCGATTTTCGGAATTCTTCCGCAGGCTGTTGTGGCAGATATTTCGCAGAGCGACTCGATTACATCAGGAAGCAATCGTGAAGGAATGTTTTATGCGGCGAGAACATTTGCGTTTAAACTTGGGCAGAGTATTTCTATGTTGATATTTACAGCAGTCTCGACGATAGGGGCAGCAGAGGGAACTGGTTATAGAGTTGCTGCTTTTGGGGCAGCAGTATTCTGTTGTATAGGCGGAATTATACTGGTATTTTATAATGAGAAAAAGATTAATGGGATTATTAACAGGCACCAGTGAAGATTATAATACAGGTATGTATCGAATGGTGAAAAGCAGATAGCAACAGAATTATGAAAAAGCAACAGGAGTACATATAATGGAAATAATACATGAGAATGAATATTTGTATAAAATGAATGATGAAATAGAACCATATCTTGCAACGCACCGTCAGGAGGGGTACATTTCTGGTGCAGAGGATCATCTGCATCGAAAAGACACGGGGATAGTGGGGAAAATTCATGTACAGCGCTACCTGGCAGAGAAGCCGAAAGGCGTGATTATAATCAGTCATGGCTTTACAGAAGCAGCGCCGAAATATGAAGAGATGATTTATTATTTTCTGAAGGCTGGATATCATGTGTATATGCCGGAACATATGGGACATGGACAAAGTTATTGCCTGACAGCAGATCCATCTCTTGTACATATAGATACCTGGAAGCGATATGTGAGAGATTTTTTGAAAATATGCCATGTAATTAAAAAAACATATCCTGAACTGCCGTTAGTTCTTTTTGCACATTCTATGGGTGGGGCGATTGGCACAATTGCAGCTGCATGGGAGCCGCAACTGTTTCAGAAGATTATATTGAATTCTCCTATGCTCCGCCCGCTCACCGGAAATGTTCCCTGGCCATTGGTGATTGCTATTGCACAGACGAAGTGCCTTTTGGGAAGGGAGGAAGACTATGTGGCTGGTCAGAAGCCTTATGATGGTAGTGAGACTTTCGAAACCAGTGGATGTACTTCCAGACCAAGATTCGAAAAATATAATGAGATGCGTAAAGAGAATAAAAAATTCCAGGTTAGTGCAGCTTCTTATGGGTGGCTTCTGGCGTCTGTAAAAATGAGTTGGTACATAAAATATTGTGGATGGAAGAAACTGACAGCACCTGTTTTGCTATTTCAGGCAGAAAGAGATGATTTTGTATCTGTAAACGCATTGAGAAAATTTGCAGAGAAAATTAATCATAGAGGAATTACTTCCTGCGAATATGTTTACCTGCCGGGAACCAGACATGAGACCTACCGCAGCGATGACAGGACGATGGAAATGTATTTAGATAAGATTATGAAGTTTATGGATTCAGGCATGGTATCTGACAGTTGTACGTGATTCGTATCTTAATGAAATTTTCTATGCGATTCATGTATCGGAGGATAATCAAATAATGGAAATGGTTTTCTGTTATCAGCATCTCTACTAAGAGAACTGATAACAGGAAACCATTTTTATTATTTGGCTGAGTTTTTATTTAACAGCCGGAAACAGATTACAAAAAAGATAATTCCATATACAGTTGTGATAGGTGTCGCCATTCCAACATAAGTCAGAGATGTTTCCGGTAATCTCGACATAATGATAGATACCGGAATTCGGATGCAGAATGCGGAAGTGATTCCCTGGATCATAACAGGAATACTTTTTCCACAGCCATTAAAATATCCGATACTGCTGAAAAGTACACAAGTCAGTATACAGTCGGCAGAGAAACCTTTCAGGTAAGCGGCGCTCTGCGCGATTACCTCGGAATCATTGGTAAAGAAAGAGGATAATACTCCGCCTCCGAAGAATCCTACCATAAAGATGATGATTCCAACGGAACATCCGGTAATAATTGCAGTGTAAAAACCCTTCCATGCCCGGCTTTTCTTTCCGGCACCGATATTCTGCGCAACAAATGCTGATACACTCTGCATGATAGAGGACGGAACCAGCATAATAAAGGAAACGATTTTCTGTGCAATTCCATATCCGGCAGATGGCATCAGACCCATCTGATTGATAACAGAATTTACGACAAGAAATGAAATCTGAACCGTTGTCTCCTGAAGTGCGATCGGTATACCTACGTTTAATATTTTTCCAAGCTCTTCTTTATAAATCCGACATTGTTCTCTGGAAAATTCTATAGGCATATCCTGCTTTCTTAATACAACGACAGAACAGACGACAGAGACAAACTGTGCAAATACAGTGGCAATGGCGGCACCCGCAACATCCATGTGAAATACTCCAACCAGAAGCAAATCTCCCAGAATATTTATGACACAGGCAATTCCTACGAATAGAAGTGGAAGGTTTGCATTTCCCACACCTCGCAGCACACCGCTGATTACATTGTATGCAATGATAATAACGATACCGGCAGAACAGATTCTGATATAAAGAATTGTTTTGTCAAAGGATTCAGCCGGTGCCTGTAAAAGATGCGCAATTCCTCCGGCGGCAAATTCCAGTACAAATGTCATGATGACAGCAATGATCAGAAAAAGAATGATCGTAGTTCCGACCGCATTTCCTGCTTCTTTTGGTTTTTGTTCTCCGATGTGATGCCCGATTATTACGGTGGAGCCCATTGCAAGACTTGTAATGATAAAAGTAGCCATCTGCATAAAGGAACTTCCTGTTCCTACTGCGGAAATACTCGAGGCATTTCCGAATTTTCCAACAATCAGCAAATCAACTGCGCCATACGCAGCCTGCAGGATCAATGCTCCAAGCACGGGAATGGCAAACCGAAGCAAAGATTGGAACACAGGTCCTTCTGTAAAACTTATTTCTTTTTTCGACATTTTTTCCTCCTGAGAATGTGGATTGAATGCTTCAGATAGTAACGAGTGTACCAACAAATTGTGACGCACATTTTACAGAAAGCATTTTTCAAACACACTCTATTGATTGCTTGTTATCTAAAGCATTTAGATATTATCAGTATAACATAGTTATTGCGCACATTCTACTGTCACGTTGATAACCTTGTAAGTCTTGGAGTTACTGTGTTACTGTTTACTCAGTGCCTTGTAACAATCGTTACTGTTCACTCCGTTCACAGTAACGTAGCCAAAATTCATTCCAGATTG
>ERZ827469.2408-NODE-2408-length-14211-cov-8.063507_pt1 | contig 14211 bp, 12 predicted proteins | sample MGYA00519917_ERZ827469 | MGnify/ENA primary metagenome ERZ827469 (study PRJEB31778, sample SAMEA3449314) | human gut metagenome | biome: human gut; feature: human-associated habitat; material: faeces | place: United Kingdom | collected 2010/2012 ... | reverse complement strand
GCAAAAGCCGCTGTTGGCATAAGGCACAGCAGCATACACAGGGCAAGCAGGGTGCTGAATATGCGTTTTTTCATGTTGCTTCCTCCGTTTCGCCGTTCTTTGACAGCTTAAAATCGTATTTCATTTCCAGCATGGCAAACAGCTTATACATAACCTCTGTGGCAATCGCCTTGATATCCAGTGTCTGAATAAAGGCAAGCACTTTGGCCTGCTCCTCCTCCGGCACCTTGTACACTCTCAGTTCCGCCGTCAGAAAGCGGCTGATTTTTCGCTCCAGCGGGAAATGAATGTCACATTTGCGTGCCATATAGCTGCGCATCAGCCCCGCCGTGCCGATGTCCATTTCATAAAAATCGCTGTCGGTGTAATCGGGGAAATTCCCGCCGAAAATCTCTTTTAATTCCGCCGTGGTATGCACATAGATATATTCCGCCGTATCCGGGGCGGTATAGGCTTCGATATAAATCTCCCGCAGATTCTCGTTCAGCTCGGTGAGGGTGAGCTGGATCGCCGTATCCACCGCATAGGCATACACCGATGGCAGCTTGCTGTCCGCAATGCTTCGTGCCACACCGAACTGACCGTCGAACATCGTTTCGGTCAAATCCAGCAAAATTTTATCCTTGGTCGGAAACAGATTCAAATAGCTTCCTCTTGCAACGCCCGCTTCGTCAACGATCTGACTGACCGAGGTGTTTTTATACCCCTGCTCCAAAAAAAGACGAACGCAGGCGGTCAGGATTTTCTTCCTTGTTTCGCTGCTGCTTCTCCGCAAATAAATCACCTCACCATAAAAGTGTTAGTATTCGTACTAATAATAACATCTCGAGAATGAAAAGGCAAGTGGTATTTGAGGCTTTCTGCGTTGAATTGTGACATTTTCGCAAACGCTGCCTTCTTCCATTACTCACAGAACTTTATGACTTCTTGAATACTTCCCGAAAAAGAAAAGCTGCTGTCGCTTTACAGCAGCCTTACCGATAGCGTGTTACGATGGATTATCTGTTATGCTTGACTTTTTATTGCGAACGGAGTATATATGATATATATTGGTATCAATTTGTATCAGCTATGAGGAGCGACTATGGACGGAATGAAGTTTGCAAAAATGCTTTCCGATAAGCATCTGTTTGAGCTTGACCGCATGGCATATAAGTATTCCGCTGCCGATGTCAGGGAGTTTTCCGAAATTCTGCGGCAGAATTTTGCACAGCCGCTGCCCCTGGTGGATTTTGCCGGGCAGGCTCTTGTCTGCCTGCCGAATCTGGCACAAATTTCCACCAAAAGCATGAAGCAGCTGCTGTCTGTTCCGGCAGAAAGTCAGCCCTTTGGTGTGCAAGCTATGACGGAGGAAATTCACGCCACGCTGCAAATCGAAAATATCCATTCAACGCGCAACAGCATTCGGCATATATTGAACGGTAACGCCCCCCGCAATGAGGAGGAAAACCGCATTTACGGCATGAAACGTGGGCTGGATTTTATTGCCGACCAGCAAAATGAGATCACCGAGGAAAATCTGCACCAACTGTATCAAATCAGCACCGGAGAGTATTTGCCGGCAGAGGACAAACTGCTGCCGGATCATTTTTACCGCCATGATGCTGTCTATATTGTGGGCGGTGAGGAAAGCCGAAAGGGGCTTTCTGATGAGCTGCTGCCACAGGTCATGAAGCAGCTGATCGACTTTGCCAATGTGGAAGATGACCTGAATGAGCTGCACAAGGCGGCCATTCTGCATTTTGCATTTGCCTATTACCACCCGTATTTTGACGGCAATGGACGAACCGCCCGCCTGCTTCACCTGTGGTATCTTGCACGGCATGGCTACCCGGCAGCCCTGTTTACACCGTTTTCGCGTTATATTGCCGAAAGCAAGGCGGCATATTATAAAGCCTATGAGCGTGTGGAGAAAAATGCGATGCTCACAGGCTATACAGATGTGACTCCGTTCCTGTCGTATTTCTGCAAAGAGGTGTACAACCGCCTGCAGGCAGACACGGCACCGGCGCATACAGATTTCAAGGTGTACCAACAGGCCCTTGTGGAAGGCAGAATCACCGAAAAAGAACGCCTGCTTTGGGAATATGTTTTGTCGGCTTACGGAACCTCGGAGTTTACGACCAAGCAGTTGGAAAAGGATTTCCGCAATGCAGCCTACGCCACGATCCGAACCTTTGTTATGAAATTCCATGACATGGATTTGCTGGCAGCCAGAAATGCCGGGAATCGTGTGTTTTATAAAGTAAAGTAAGCCGTGCGCAGATTTTTGCTCTGCGCGCCACCTAAAAAGACCGGCACAGCGTGTCGGTCTTTTTGGATGGTGCGCCCGACATGGGCAACAACTGGGTGGTGCAAGACCACTACGTGCTCGGCAGTAGGAAGCGTTAGCCGAAGGCAAGGGTGTCCATCGTGAGGTGGAATCTGAAGGAAGCCGGATGTCAGCGAAAAAAACGCTGGCGTGCAAACTCCCGAGCCGACGAACAGAAATCACATAGTAGGCCGTACAGGGACGGACGAGTGTGCAAATCAACACAAAGTCCAATGCTGCCCGAATCCCGTGCGGTAAATGTGGCGGTTACATGGGAGGAAAGTTGTTGTTCTTACTCAGTGAGGTCTTGCAGACGGTAAGTAGGAGAATCCGAAAGCCGCAGTAACAACGAACTGCAAGAAGTCGGCCGAGGCCATAGTATCTGATTTTATTTTTCAACGGAAGGGCCGAACAATCGTAAGTCTCAAGTACAGACCGGAAGGAGGTCAGTGTGTTGAAAGCAGAATACCAAGGGAACGAGGGCTTCCTGCAAAGAGATAGTGTGGAACACAAAGGGTATGCCTGGCCTTGCCAATGATAAGCAACAGTTGACAGATGCGCCACGGTTATGGTACACTAACTTCTGCGCTCCGAAAGGACGCAGCCCGCTGCGCTTTTTCTGTGTAAGTATACCTGTAAGTTAGCCGATGCTAACATTAAAGAAAGGACTACATCACAATGCCGCAAACTACCAACTCCATCACCCCCAACAAACTCACCGTGCCCGACCTTATCTCAGTCGGCGTGTTCACGGCTCTCTACTTCGTGCTCGTCACGGTCGCCACCTTCACCTGCGCACTGCTGCCGGGTGTGGGCAACATCGTACTGCCCGCGTTGGCGGCGCTCATCTCCGGCAGCGTGTATATGCTGCTGGCCGCCAAACTGCAAAAATTCGGCGGTATCACGATCACGGGCCTTGTCATGGGTCTGTTCTTCTTCGTGTCCGGCCACTTTGTGCTGTCCTTCGCCACCAACATCGTCTGCGGCCTGCTGGCAGATCTCATCGCCGCGCGGGGCAAGTTCCGCAGTAAAAAGCTGCTGCTGGTCAGCTATGTTGTTTTCTCCTACGGTCTGACCGGGCCTATTTTGCCGCTCTGGTTCATGAAGGACGCCTACATTGCCAACCTGACCGCCCGCGGCAAGGATGCCGCCTACATCGATACACTGTTTGCGCCCATCAACAACGGCAGCTTCGTCGCGGCCATGGCGGCAATTTTGGTCTGCGCCGTGCTGGGCGGGCTGTTCGGCCAGCGCATGATGAAAAAGCACTTTGAGAAAGCGGGGATCGTCGCATGACGTTCCGTATGGACCCCCGCGCCAAGCTGTATCTGCTGTTGCTGGCAAACCTGTTGCTGCTCTTCCATGTAGGCACGGCGGCCGAGGCTGCGACCACCGCGCTGTGCCTGCTGCTGTTTTTCCTCTCGGGCAAGATCGGGATGGGTCTGCGGCTGTCTGCACTGTATTTTGGCCTGCTGGTCGTGGATATCTTCGTCGTGCCTCGGGCAGGGGAGGGCGTGCTGCTGAACCTGCTGTCGCTGGTTTCGGTCGGTGTGCGGATGATGCTGCCCTGCATCATCACCGGTGCGTATGCGTTCTCGACCACGACCATCGGCGAGCTGACTGCCGCCCTGCGCCGGATGCATGTGCCGGAGAGCGTCATCATCCCCTGTGCGGTGGTGGTGCGTTTTTTCCCCACCGTGGGCGAGGATTACCGTCAAATCCGTGCGGCTATGGCGCTGCGCGGCATCGCCGAGGGGCGCGGCGCCCTGCTGCTTCACCCGATGCAGTCGCTGGAATACATTCTGATGCCGCTATTGATGAACAGCAACAACGTGGCGCAGGATCTGTCCGCCGCTGCGCTGACCAAGGGTATCGGCCTGCCGGGGCGGCACACCTGCATGACTGAACTGCGGCTGACCGTGTGGGATTTCCTCTACCCGGCGCTCTGCACGCTGCCGCTGGTCTGGAAGGCGGTGACACTGCTGTGAAACCCATACTTTCATGTTCTGACGTGGATTTTACCTACCAGAACAGCCCTGCACCCGCCCTGCGGGATGTGGCGCTGACCGTACAGCCCGGCGAATGCGTGCTGCTCTGCGGCCGCAGCGGCTGCGGCAAAACGACCTTCTCACGGCTGCTCAATGGCTTGGCCCCGGTGTTCTACCCCGGTGCGCTGGCCGGGCGGTGTACGGCGGCTGGTCTGGCCGCGGGCGAGGCCGCCATTGAGGACTATGTACCCCAGGTGGGCAGCGTGTTCCAGAACCCTAAGACACAATATTTCAACGTGGACACCACCGCCGAGTTGGCCTTCCCCTGCGAAAACAGCGGCCTGCCGCCGGAAGCCATCCGTGCCCGGGTGACTGAGACGGCCCGGAAGTTCCACATTGAGCCGCTGATGGGCCGCAGTGTGTTCAAGCTCTCGGGCGGAGAGAAGCAGCAGGTCGCGTTTGCAGCGGCCTGTATGCTCAGCCCCAAACTGCTGGTTTTAGACGAGCCTACGAGCAATCTGGATGCCGCTGCCATCACACGTATGCACGACATGGTTGCCACGATGAAACAGTGCGGCGTCACCGTCGTGCTGGCCGAGCACCGCCTGGCCTGGATCACCGACCTGGTGGATCGCTATTTTTACTTTGCTGACGGTGCGCTGACAGCCCAGTGGACTGCGGCGGAGTTTGCCGCCCTGCCCCCTGAACGCCTGACCGAATACGGCCTGCGCGGGCGGACGCTGGACGCCTGCCGGGCAGAAATCACCGTGAAGCAGTGCAGAGAATGCCTGAGTGCGCCGGTGCTGACGTTGGAAAACGTCACGCTGGGCTACGACAAAAAGAACCCGCTGCGCACGCTGCCGAACCTCGCGTTCGGGGCGGGAGAAATCGTCGGCCTGATGGGCCGCAACGGCATCGGCAAAACGACGCTGGCCCGCACGCTTTGCGGTTTGATGAAGCCGCTGGGCGGGAAAATCTGCTGGCATGGCCGCTCCGCCAACGAAAAACAACGCCTGCACAACAGTTTCCTTGTCATGCAGGACGTGAACTATCAGCTGTTCAGCGACAGTGTGCGAGAGGAAATTCTCCTGGGTGCAGCCCACCCCGAGCGCTGCGACGAGGTCATGCAGGCGCTGGGACTGGCGGGCCTGGCCGACCGCCACCCTATGAGCCTTTCCGGAGGGCAGAAACAGCGGGTCGTGGTGGCCGTCGCCATGTTGAGCGATAAACCGTTGATTTTGTTAGACGAGCCAACGAGCGGCCTGGACTGGGGCAGCATGCAGCAGGTAGGCCGCCTGATGCAGGTGTTAAAGGCCCAGGGCAAGACACTCCTCGTCATCACCCACGACGAGGAACTGGCTGCCGCGTGGTGCGATAGGGTTATCACGCTGTCGTAATATGGAAACGGGCAAAGCCCCTCAGGCCTAGCGGACTGGGTCAGCTCCCCAGGATGGGGAACCTTTTTGCGCGGGCTTCGCCCGCGAGTAAGCCTCCTCACATAGTAGGGAGGTGGCCGAGTATCTCACAGAAAGGAACTATCTATTATGGAATTTCATCAAACTGACTGGCTAGGCCGGTGGAATAATTTTGAAAGCTACCTGACCAGCACGGACCCCCATATGCAGGCCGCCTGGCGCGACGCCGAGGGCGTGGCCGCTGCGCTGCCGATGTTCAAAAACGGCGCAAAGGCGTTCTGGCAGATGGCCTGCGTGACCACCAGCATCGGCAACCCACGCACCCTGGGTGGGTGGGAGATTACCCCCGCGGGCAGCGATAAGCTCTGCATTGAGTGGCTGGCCGACGACGGTGCCCCGCTGGGCCGCGCCATTTACCACCTGGACCGCGTGCTGGAACGCGGTCTGGAAGGCAAGGAAAACGCGCTTTTCATGGCCGAGAACGTCGCCGCCGATTGGCCGTTCCGCTGCCTGCTGGCTATGGAGCCGATGCCGCACCGCACCGCACGGCAGTCTGGTGGGCTGTTGAGCCACCTGCATTTCCAGTACGCCAGCGGCCCCGAGCACCTGTTCGACCCCGAAACAAACACCCTGCGCAGTCCCACATGGTACGCCACCATGTGCGACGCCGCTGGAACGCTGCTGGAGCAGTGCAACATCGTCCGCGCCCTGCATCGCCTGCCCCTGTGGGCAGAGCTGCCGGAGAAATAAAAAAATGCTATCCGATGGGAAAATCGGATAGCATTTTTTTAGTGCGCCCGGCATGGAAATGTTTGACCTATTTCGCCCCATGATAGAGAATGCGAGCCGCAGTGCTAACCGCAAAGATGAGGATCTGCATGATATTATCGTTATGGCGTTCATTCAGGCAATTTCAAAGTTTCCCATCGATAAGCCTTGATCAGTGAATCGTGCTTGATGGCAGTTAAAACCACATAGCATTATCAGCACGAGCGTCTGCCGTTTGGGGTAGACGCTCGTGCTGTTTTTTTATCCCTGCCAAAGCGAGATATTCTATGTGTCTGTTAGCATGGGCTTAACTGACTCCTTGACCCCGGAGTTGTTTTTTGTTACTATGATACTATACAACGGCATGCCCATTGCTGGCTGGATTATCTCCGTAATCGCCATGAAGTTCTACCCGCTTACTGGCAAAAAGATGATTGAGATTGAAGATCAAATCGCTAAACTGCAACTGAATCAGACAAAAGAATAAAACGTTGGATAAAATCGGCGCACGTATAACGATATTTAGCCAAGTTATGGCGTTATGCTATGCGCCGGTTTCTTCTCCGTCAGCCAAGCCGCCCAAGAAAGGAATGTGGATATATGGATCTTGAGAAGCAAAAACAGATGCCGGTATGGGGACCGTATTCCAAGAAATACATGGGACTCTCACGTGTGATGAAGGAGAGCGCGATTCCCGGTGCCAGATTTGACCTGGTGATATATCCTACCTATGCCAATAGCTCAGTGCCAGCGCCCAATGTTACGGTGCCGTCCAATTATCATCCCTGGCAGGCGGACCCGGAGGGGCGATATTTCCAATATCGGTATGAGCTGATTTGGAAGGATCAGTTGTATGCGGATGTGGAATTTTTTGAACTGGATGAGGAGACCTGGGGCGTCCGGGTGGAGTATCACAACCACACGGACCGACCGCAAAATTGCCTGCTCAATCTACTTTCAGCCATTGAATACCCACAGATAACTGTCAACACCCCTGTGCTGCCCGAAAAGCATGATTACTGGAAGGCCATCGACTACCAGAACCTGCAATTTGCCAGAAAGAGACCGTGGGACCGACTCAATCCGGATGGATTGAAAAAAGGGGAAGTACAACAGAAAGACTTTGTGGACGGTGTGGGCGTGGGAGAAACCTTCTATGCATTCATGGCTGCCCACCTGAAGCTGAAGGCTTTTGGCGGTGATTCTGATGACACAATCTCATTTCGGCAGGAGATCAAGAATCAGTACCGGAATGGAGTACTGTGTGTGCGTTACCAGACGGTGAATGAGTCCGAGGATGTGGTATTTACCACTGCATACGGAGACATTACTTTTGAAAAAACAAGCACAACCAGAATAGCCTTCCTGGAATTGGGGCAGCTGGAGCCAGGCGTGTTTCAGTTGGACCTGGTATCCAAAGGTACCAACGGAAATGGTGTGAAGCTGGACTTTTTCTGTATTGTGGAGCAGGAGGATATCCACGAAATAACCGTGACGCAGACAAAGCAAAATGTCATTCCGGATATAGAAGAAACTGGACACACTACAAAATACCGCTATCATTATCACGAGAAAGAGATTGGTTTGACCATTTTCAATCCCCGCGTACGCAAGAGAACCTTGCATTCCGGCTGCATTGAGGATGCCTTGGTTACAAGAATGAGTAACTCCGACCACACCTATGACGACTTGACCCGAAGCTTCTCCAACTCGTTTCAGCAAAAGCACTCGGATGATGGCTTTTATCACATCAATGTGGTGGAGGCGATCTTCCTTGCGCCTAACACTTCAAAGACAGAGTATTTATATGTCAGCAGCACTGGTGCTCAGTATACTCAGAAACAGCTGGAGAAAAAGCGGCTACTTTATGTGGAACAGCAGCAAAAATGCTGCAACCGGGCGGGAGAGCCCTTTGCCTTTGCTGTTCGGCTGATGAAATCGGCCATATTCTCAAATGTGGTCTACCCCATTTGCAGGCACGGTTGTCAGATTATCCACTACACTCCGGGAAAGCGGTGGGACAGTCTCTATACATGGGATTCCGGAATGATCGGGATTGGTATGCTGGAGTATTCCACGCAAAAAGCGGAATATGTGCTGGATACCTACTTGTCAGAAAAAGACAACCAGGATTTTGCCTTTTTGTTCCACGGATCTATGGTGCCCACACAATTTTATCTGTTCTACGAACTGCTACAGAAGCTGCCGCTAGAGGGCAAAGCCCGGCTCAAGCAGTACTATCCCATGCTCCGGAGGTATTATCAGTTTTTCGCTGGGAAAAGCGAGGGGTCTACAACCGCCCGGTATAAGAGCGGCCTGCTTACTGTGTACGATTACTTCTACAACGCCAGCGGCATGGACGACTATCCGGCCCAGGTGGAACTGCATAAGCAGAAGTTGGAGCATTCTGTGGCTCCCCTTTGCAGCAGCGTGCATCTGGTGCGCATCGCAAAATTCATGAAGGCTATTGCGGAGTATTTTGGGTACGAGCAGGATGTCCAGCAATATGCCGATGACGCAAAGCAGGTGGGAGATGCCATTGTCAACCATGCCTGGGACGAGGAAAGCGGATATTTCGGCTATGTGGTACATGACGAAAATCTCTACGCTGCAGGTATTTTGAGAACGGAAACGGGAGAAAACTATAACAAGGGTGTAGACGGCGTTACCCCGCTGATTGCGGGGGTCACAACCCCGGAACAGACTCAGCGGCTACTTGCACACCTGACAAGTCAGCAAGAGCTGTTTACCCCGGTAGGTATATCTACTGTGGACCAGAGTGCTGGATATTACTATGACAATGGATACTGGAACGGAAGTGTGTGGCTTCCGTATCAGTATTTCCTTTGGAAATCCATGCTGGATTTGGGATATGGGGAATTTGCAGAGAAAATTGCCAAAACAGCCTTGCACGCCTGGAGCCAAGAGACGGATTTCAGCTATAACACCTTTGAACTGATCCAAATTGAAAGTGAGCGAGGAGGATGGTTCCATCAGTTCAGTGGCTTATCCTCTCCACTTGTGGTGTGGTATCATTCATACTATAAGCCGGGTAACGTAACGGTGGGTTTTGACACCTGGCTGGAGGATCGGCGCTTTTCTGACGATTATTCCAGCGCTAGAATTCGGTATAAGACTAGTCGTATTGGAAGTCTGCTTCTGGTCGTGATGAACGAGGAATATTCTGACTTCTCTGTTACTATGAATGGAGAGCCAGCGCAATTTGCGCAGCGAATCTCAGGCACACTAGAGATTCAGTTGCTTCATTGTCAGGGAGAAGTGATAGTTCAAGCTAAATAAACATAGTATGCTGGATATTCTGAAATATAGGTAATGACAAACTTGGTCACAATCTATAAAACAGTCATTGATATTAGCCTCTCAAAAAACCCGGCTATACGTCAAGTATGAGCCGGGTTTCTGGCGTAGTGTGCCAGGCATGGGCAACAACTAAGTGGTGAGAGACCACTACGCGCTTGGCAGTAGGAAGTGATATTGACAATATCATGTGGCGGTTACATGGGAGGAAAGTTCTTGTTCCTACTCGGGGAGATTTTGCAGACGGAGAGTAGGGAGATCCGAAAGCCGCAGTAACAACGAGCTGCAAGAAGCCAGCCGAGGCCATAGTCAACGTCACTTAGTTAAATAGGCAATCCCTCTACACCAACACAGAACTTGGTATAGAGGGATTTTTTTCTAAACACTGTACATGGAATCCAAGGACAATTTCGAGTTTCCCATAGACAATTCCATTCCTGTCACGGAATGGATCAATTTCACAACATGGACAGGCAAGAAAATTTGCCCCTTTACATACGATGAACAAAGGAGGTAGAACGTATGAAACAAACCTTGCCTGTTGTACACTGCATATATACCGAAGCCGAAAAGAGCCTCGCTGAGTTGCTGGAGGAGTCTTTTCGGCTTTATCTTGTCCGCATCCTTGCGACATCTGAGGAAACCGTTGTACAATGTTTGCGATGAGTGGTCGCTTATTTCAAGGAGGAAACTATGTACTTAGAAATAAGCAACCCTATGGATTACCATGTCGCATTGTACATCCGTTTATCAAAGGAGGATGAGACCGAAGGACCATCCCAAAGTGTAACCAACCAGAAATCCCTGCTCAATGAATTTGTTCAGCAGCATCGCCTTTCCGTTTACGATACCTATGTCGATGATGGTTGGAGCGGTACCAGTTTTGACCGCCCTGACTTTCAGCGCATGATTGAGGATATCGAAGCCAAGAAGGTCAACATGGTTATCACCAAAGACCTATCACGTCTGGGCCGTGACTATATCATGACCGGTCATTATATGGAGAGATACTTCCCCGAAAAGAGAGTGCGCTACATTTCGTTGTTGGACGGTATTGACACCGGTGTAGAATCCACCGCCAATGACATTACCCCGTTCCGTGCCATTATGAACGATATGTATGCCAAAGACATTTCCAAGAAGATCAAATCCGTCAAGCGGGATAAACAGCGGAAAGGTCAGTTCATTGGCGGCAAGCCCATGTATGGCTATAAGATGCATCCGACGGAGAAAAACGAAATTGTCATCGACGAGGAAGTGGCTCCTGTGGTGCGCAGAATCTTCGCCATGGCATTGGATGGTATGAGCTGCCGAAAGATTGCGGCGACTCTCAACGAAGAAGGTGTTCCGACGCCTGCAACTTACTGTGGCTGGAATATGGGACGCAAAGGTCCTTATGCCGGACTTTGGTCCAGCGAACGTATTTCTGAAATGCTGCAGAACGAAACCTACCTGGGCAATATGGTTCAAGGACGAACGGTGAAAATCAGCTACAAGTCCAAGAAATGTCTGAAACAAGATCGGAAAAACTGGGTTGTAGTTGAAAACACCCACGAGCCGCTGATTGACAAAGAAACCTTTCAGAAGGTGCGGATGCTGGTCAACAGCCGCAAGCACACCCGAAGCAGAACCTATGACTTCTTATTAAAAGGCTTGATTTTCTGCCATGAGTGCGGTTATCCAATGGCGGTGCTAAATCGTCCGCCGGTATCCGGTGAAGATCGGCTGTTTTTCGTGTGTCGAACCTACCAGCGTTTCACCAAAGCAGGTGTCTGTTCCTGCCACTCCATCAAAGAGCAGGTCGTTACCGAAGCAGTTCTGGCTAAAGTAAGAGAAGTCTGTGAAGCCTATCTTGATCCAAATAAGCTTCAGCCAATTGCTGCCGATGCAGTAGAGAAAGCCCGCAAGGCGGAAAACCATGAAGCAGAAATCCAGTCCATTCAGAATAAGATCGACAGTCTGACTGCCAACCTGGATAAGATGTATATGGATCGGCTGACCGGACTTCTTGCCGAAGCGGACTTCGAGCGCATCTATCTGCGAGTGAAGATGGACAGAACTTCTCTGGAAGAGAAGCGGAAAGAGCTGGAATCACAAAAAGAAAGCCCGGTCAGCACAGAAGACCGAGCAAGAGAGCTGGTGCAGCAGTTTTTGGATTCTGCCTACACCAGCCGGGAGCTTCTGGTCAGCCTCATCGAGCGTGTGGAACTGACCGAAAACAAACAAATCATCATCAAATTCCGCTTCCGTGAGTTGGAAGCGATTTCTTAGGGCCAATCGTTTACAATAGGCGCGGCGGAATGTTTCCCGGCTGGAAAAACGGGCGCTGAAGCTGCTGCGCGATCGCTGGAAAGAATCAAGATAATGCTGAATTGAACCGGTGTAATATACCTGCACGAGGCGCATGTGTGGCAAGGTGTGGCAAATTGTGCCGCACATGTGCCACACCTTGATGAAGCATCGAATCTATGTGGGAAATAGAAAAAACAGGCAGTTGCACCGCAAAATGTAGAAAAGTTGTGAAAATGTTACAAAGTAACTATAGTTCCGAAAATATTTCGCAAAAAATCATTGACATTTTACTCACAACCGGATATTATAAAAGTATAAACGAAATTTTGGGCTACACCGCATGGCTCTATGCACCGCTGAAAGAGGCGATGTGTACCCTCTGCAAAGATCAAAATGTCTGCAGTGCCGCAGCGTTTTGGGCGGAGGGTGCGCAGCCGCCGGGCGGCGCACAGGCCCGCAGGGCAGACGCCGTGCGGCAGTACCTTAGGGAGAGAGGTATACCAAGTGCACCTGACAAAAAGCGAACAACAGATCATGGAGATTTTCTGGAAGGCCGATCATGCGATGGCCCAGACGGAGGTCGTTTCCACCTGCGTGGAGCGCAAATGGAAGGAACGCTCGATTTTTTCGATGCTGAACAGTCTGATGGAAAAGGGCGTCCTGCGTGAGGTCGGTTTTGTCCGCAGCGGCAAGACCTATGCCCGCACCTTTGAGCCGGCGATGTCCCATGCCGAATATCTGGCTGCTGTAGTGGCTGAGCAGCTGCCCGCAAAGCAGCTGCCGGAGCTGCTCGCCGCGTTGATGCAGAAGATGGAAACGACCCCTGCGATCCAGAAGGAAATGCGGGCCGCCCTGCGCGAAAATACGCAGTAAAGCAAACCGCAGCGCATGGATCGTGCGCAGATGCCAGAGAAATTGGATTCGTTCAAAAAAGCACCGCCGCCCGATACGGGCGACGGTATTTTTTTGCGTCCCTTTCGCCTGCGGTGTGCTTGCAAGGCTGATATAAAAGCAGTATAATTAAAAATTAAGCAGTATGTATATACTGCGCAGATTCTATTCGATTTACAGGAGAACCCCGATCATGGATAAACGCAATAAAACCGCGCTGGCTTATCTGCTCATCGGTGTGGCGGCGGCAGGCCGGGCACTGCTCTCTGTGCCGGAAAACGCCGCCATTCAGGAGGTCTCGCTGACCGTGCTGGCGCTGGTGGGTTATCTGCTGCTGGTCTCCAAAAGCAGGCTGCCGGTGCTTTTCGGTGCGGCGGGCCTAGTGCTGGAGCTGATCCTCAGTGGTGCGCCTGCGGGCGGTGCATCGGTCTGGCTGATTCCCGCGCTGCGTGTGGCGGATCTCTGGCTGTTCTGGGGCGCATCGGTGGTGCTGCTCCGGCTGGCAGGGCGGCAGAGCAGCAGGGTGCCGTACCTTGCGGCGCTGCCGCTGGCCGTCTACAGCGTGGCGCACTTTCTGCCCGCGCTGACCACACTGGCGGCTGTGGCCTTTGTGGCGTTCAGCGTCCTGATGCTCTGGTTTGCAGCGGTCATGATCCGCGCTTACAACGATGCGCGCGTAAAAAAGTGACAAAATCCGAAAACTGTGGTATACTGTAGTATCTGATAAAAATCAAGCCGTGAAAGAAGGATTCCTATGATCCCGTTTAATGTGCCCCCCTGCGTGGGTGAAGAGATCGAATATGTAAAGCAGGCCATTGCGTCCCACAAGATCTGCGGTGACGGTGCCTTTACCAAGCAGTGCAACGCATGGCTGGAGGAGCGCTTCCATGCCCAGAAGGTGCTGCTGACCACCAGCGGCACTACGGCGCTGGATATGGCCATGCTGCTGTGCGACCTGCAGCCCGGTGATGAGGTCATCCTGCCCAGCTATACCTTCTCCAGTACGGCGACCTCTGCGGTGCTGGCGGGGGCCCGGCTGGTGTTTGTGGACATCCGCCCCGACACGATGAACATTGATGAGACGAAGATCGAACAGGCCATCACCGACAGGACAAAGGTCATCGTGGCGATGCACTACGCCGGTGTTGCCTGCGAGATGGACACGATCATGGAGATCGCGCACCGCCATGGCCTCAAGGTCGTGGAGGATGCGGCGCAGGGCGTCATG
>ERZ827469.2406-NODE-2406-length-14233-cov-3.223022_pt1 | contig 14233 bp, 9 predicted proteins | sample MGYA00519917_ERZ827469 | MGnify/ENA primary metagenome ERZ827469 (study PRJEB31778, sample SAMEA3449314) | human gut metagenome | biome: human gut; feature: human-associated habitat; material: faeces | place: United Kingdom | collected 2010/2012 ... | reverse complement strand
CGCGCTTGACGTACTCCGCGCCGCGGGCGCGTCCCTCGATCTTCAGCACCCGGACTCCTGCGGCGATCATTTTGTCGAGGAAGTCGATGGTGCAGAGGTCCTTGGGCGAGAGGACGTAGCGGCCGTCGATGTCCAGCTGCGCGCCCGTCTCCTTGTCCGTGACGGTGTATTTGCGGCGGCACAGCTGGCGGCAGGCGCCGCGGTTGGCCGAGCAGTTGGTTTCGTAGAGCGAAAGGTAGCATTTGCCCGAGACGGACATGCACAGCGCGCCGTGGGCGAACATTTCGATTTCGACCAGTTCGCCCCGCGGGCCGCGGATGTCGTCCTCGACGATCCGGCGGCGGATCGCCGCCACCTGCTCCAGCGACAGTTCGCGTGCCAGCACCACCGTGTCGGCCCACTGCGCGTAGAAGCGCACGGCCTCGGAGTTCGAGACGTTGCTCTGGGTCGAGATGTGCACCTCCTGCCCGATCCGGCGGGCGTAGAGGATCGCCGCCATGTCCGAAGCGATCACGGCGTCGACGCCCTCCTTCTTGGCGCGGTCGATCACGGCGTGCACGTCGGCAATCTCGTCCTCGTAGACGATCGTGTTGACCGTCAGGTAGGTCCTCACCCCGGCCTTGCGGGCCGCGGCGACGATCCGTCCCAGGTCGTCGAGCGTGAAGTTGGCCGCCGACGCCGAGCGCATATTGAGTTTCCCGACACCGAAATAGACGGCGTCGGCTCCGGCCCCGATGGCGGCCGCCAGCGATTCGTAGCTCCCGACGGGAGCCATTATTTCAATGTCGGAGCGTTTCATCATTCATTTTTTCCGGTCCATCAGGCTCATGGCGTAGTCGCGCATGCGCTGCGTCCGCGAGGGTTCGACCGAAAGGGTGTCGAGGATCGACAGCGCACGTTCGAAACGCAGCTGGATCTGCTGCTCGGTCAGGCGCGGCACGTCCAGCCGGTCGTAGATCGACTTCACCTTGCCGATCTTCTCGGCGTCGGAGAGCGCCGGGTCGCGGTAGGCCGTGCGCAGCATCTCGCGCGTCGCCTCGTCCGCACGGCTCATCGCCGTGATCATCAGGTAGGTCTTCTTGCCTTCGAGGATGTCGCCCCCGATGGCTTTGCCCAGCCGCTGGTCGCCGTAGCTGTCCAGCAGGTCGTCCTGCAGCTGGAACGCCAGACCCAGTTCGACGGCGAAGCGCCGCAGGCGGCGGCAGTCCTCGTCCGAAGCGCCGCCCAGCATCGCGCCGATCACAACCGCGCCGGCCAGCAGCACCGAGGTCTTCAGCTCGATCATGTGCATGTATTCGACCACCGAGACTTTGGGTTTGTGTTCGAAATCCATGTCGTACTGCTGCCCTTCGCACACTTCGAGCGCCATGGTGTTGAAGGTCGAGAGCACCTGCGGCAGCAGGCTGGCCGGGACGGTGCTCAACAGGCGGTAGGCGCAGATCATCATGGCGTCGCCCGAGAGGATGGCCACGTTCTGCCCCCACTTGGCATAGACCGAGGGTTTGCCCCGGCGCACGGCGGCGTTGTCCATGATGTCGTCGTGCAGCAGCGTGAAGTTGTGGAACACCTCGACGGCAGCAGCCGCGGGCAGCGCCTGCTGCACGTCGTCGGAGAAGATGCCGCAGGCGAGCGTCAGCAGCATGGGACGGAGGCGTTTGCCGCCTCCGGAGAGCGAATAGCCGATCGGGGCGTAGAGGAGTTCCGGCTCGGCCGGAAATTCGGCCTGGGCAAGGTAATTTTCGATGGCGGAGAGCATCTGCTCGTTGGTCTGCATAGTCTTGAATGGTACTTTTGGATCGGAAACTGTCCCAAAAATAGGAAAAAACTTTGGAGTAGCCGAATTTTCGATTAACTTTGACAGGATAAAACTAACTTTTAACCTGAAGCACGATATGAAAAAACTCGCGATCGGCGTGGACATCGGCGGCATCAACACCGCTTTCGGCCTCGTGGATGAAAACGGCGACCTCTATGCCGAATCGGTCATCTCGACCAAGAAGTATCCCTATGTTGACGACTATCCGGCTTATGTCGAGGACCTTTGCGACTCGATGCGGGCGCTGGTGCAGAGCCTTTCGTTCGAGTACGAGCTGACGGGCATCGGCATCGGCGCGCCCAATGCCAACTACCACAAGGGAACGATCGAGAATCCGGCAAACCTCTGGAAGTTCAAGCCCGAAGACCCCAATCCCGACGAGGCGCGCCGCGTGTTCCCGCTGGCGGACGACATTTCGAAGTGTTTCGGCGGCGTGAAGACGCTCATCACCAACGACGCCAACGCGGCGACGATCGGCGAGATGATCTACGGCAACGCCAAGGGCATGCGTGATTTCATCATGATCACCCTCGGCACGGGGCTCGGTTCGGGATTCGTCGCCAACGGCGAGATGATTTACGGCCACGACGGCTTCGCCGGCGAGTTCGGGCACGTGATCGTCGAGCGCAACGGCCGCGAGTGCGGCTGCGGCCGCAAGGGCTGTCTGGAGGCCTACGTCTCGGCGACGGGCATCAAGCGCACGGCGTTCGAGCTGATGGCGAAGATGAACGCCCCCAGCAAGCTGCGCAGCATCGCGTTCGACGACTTCGACGCCTCGATGATCTCGGCCGCCGCCGAGCAGGGCGACCCCATCGCGCTGGAGGCCTTCCGCTATACGGGCGAAATACTGGGCCGTGCGCTGGCCGACGTGGTGACGGTGACCTCGCCCCAGGCCATTTTCCTCTTCGGCGGACTTTCGAAGGCCGGCAAGCTGATCTTCGAACCGACGCAGTGGTATATGGAGGAGAACATGCTCTTCGTCTTCAAGAACAAGGTAAAGCTGCTTCCCAGCGGTATTCAGGGCAAGAACGCCGCCATCCTCGGCGCCTCGGCGCTGATCTGGCAGGAAGCTGCCAGGTAGCCGTTACCGTTTGTGCCGCAAGGGCGAAGTTTTCAAGAACTTCGCCCTTTTTGAAAACCGACAACTTTAAATTCAGAGCAATGAAACGTTTATTCCTTCTGGCCGTCGCGCTGCTGACGGTCTGGGCTGCGGCCGCGCAGATGCGGTTCGTGGACGCCACCGAGTTGAACCTCATCGGCAAGGCCCTGCCGACGCCGCATCCCTACCACCGGATCGACACGGTGGCCTACAAGGGCTTCACCAAGAGCGAGAACCAGCAGGTGCGCTGTTCGGCGGGCCTCGCGCTGGTCTTCAAAACCAATTCCACGCGCATCGACCTTGAGCCGCAGTACACCCCGTTCGTCTATACGGGGTCGAGCACCCCGCGGGTCGCTTCGGAGGGTTTCGACCTCTACATCCGCAAGGACGGCGAGTGGCTTTACGCCGCCTCGCGCGCCCCGAAGAAGCGCGGCGAAGCCTACACGATGATCGGCAACATGGACTCCTCGGAGAAGGAGTGCCTGCTCTACCTGCCCAACTACAACGAACTGACGTCGCTCCGCGTCGGGGTGGACGAGGGGGCGACGATCACGCCGATGGAGAATCCCTTCCGGCATAAGATCGTGATCTTCGGGTCGAGTTTCACGCACGGCGTCAGCACCAGCCGCGCGGGCATGAGCTACCCGATGCAGATCGGCCGCAACACGGGCCTTTACTTTTGCAGCATCGCGTGCAGCGGCAACTGCAAGCTGCAACCTTATTTCGCCGACTACCTCGGCGACGTGAAGGATGCCGACGCGATGGTTTTCGACGCCTTTTCGAATCCCGACGCGAAGATGATCGAGGAGCGGCTGATTTCCTTCATCGAACGCATCCGTGCGAAACTGCCTTCGACGCCGCTGATCTTCGTGCAGACGATCTACCGCGAGAGCGGCAATTTCGATCTCCGTTCCCGCAAAATCGAAGAGGACAAGCGTGCGATGGCCCGCAGGCAGATGGCCGAGGCGGTGAAGCGCTTCGACAACGTTTATTTCGTCGACAAGGCGGACCTCACGGGTACCGACCACGTGACTTCGGCCGACGGTACGCACCCTTCGGACCTGGGTTACTGGCGCTGGGCGCAGAATCTCCAGCCCGAACTGCTGAAGATATTCAGGAAGTGCGGCATCCGCTGATCCGGCGGGTTTTACGGTAGACAAGGGGAGGCGGCTCATTGCGAGCCGCCTCCCCTTGTCTGGCATGTGCCGGAATCACTTTTTCTGCGACACCTTGAAATTGTCGATCCAGAAGCGGCAGTTGGCCCCTTCGCCGGCCAGCGTCAGCCGGGTGTCGCGGGTCGCTCCCGTGACGGTTACGACGATGTGGTGCCACAACGCGCCTGCGGCCCAGTCGGTGTAATCGCCGCAGTAGAAGTTGTAGCTCTGCCTGTCGGCGCTCGGCGACGTGTAGTCGTCGTTGGCCACTCCGGTATAGTTGCCCGTCAGCGAGACGATCTGGCCGGCGCCGGCGACCGAAAAGATGGTTTTGCCCTTCTCGCTGGCGTGCTTGTACTCCAGGATGTCGAACTCCACGACGATCTCCGTCGGCGTGTCGCCGATCGCGTCGAGCGCAGGCATGGTCAGATTGCCCGGGTTGCCTGCGATGCCCAGCGTCAGACAGCCGTTCTTCGCATAGGTCCGCTCTCCCGAGTAGCCCCGTGCTTTCCAGTCGGCGGGCCAGCTGCCGATGATCGTGCCGTTGGTTCCGAGGGTCGTTCCGGGGGCGACGTTGGGAAATCCGGTGAAAATCCCGCCCGACGAGCCGCTGCCTGCGGTCCAGGAGAAGTCGTCCTCGAAATAGACCACCTCGGGGATTTCGTGAGTCTGCGTGACGGTGAGCGTCGCGAGGGTCTGGTCGCCGGACGAAACGGTGACCGTCGCCGTGCGGGGCTGGCCGGTGAGGTTCTGCGTGAGGGCGCGGAACGTGAGCCCGTATGCGATGCCCGTTCCGAGGCCCTCGCTCGGGGGCGAAACGGTGAGCCAGTCTGCTTCGCAGGCTGCCGACCACGAGGTCGTGGCCTGGATGATCAGCGACGCTTCGGCGCCTGCGAGGTTGGCGATGTCGGTCCGGTTGCCGTCGGGCAGGCGGATTTCCGGCTCGGCGGTCGAAGGTACGTCGCGCGATCCGGCCACGGCGCCTTTCACGGCTTTGCCGATCAGGATGTTGTCGATCAGGATGCGGGCGCCGGCCGTTGCGTCGGCCGTGCCGAAGACGATGCGGGTTTCGGACGTGGCGCCCTTGACGATGATCCAGTACTTCCGCCAGCGGAAGCTGTTCGTAAGCGTCACCTCGGTCCCGGCGGCGTCGGTGTCGCCGATCGTGCCGGGTCCGTCGACGGAAATCACCAGCGGCTTGGTGTCGGGCGTCATCGTCGCCGTGGCGTAGTTCGCGCCGTAGAACGAGACGAGCAGATCGACAGGTTCCGCTCCGATTTCCTCGAGCGCCGGGGTGACGAGCGCCGCGCGGCGCGACGAAATGCCGAGGCAGACGTAACCCTCGTAGCGGGCCTGCACGTCGGTGCGCGTACCCAGCGTGGAGTAGCCGATTGTTGCAAAGTCGTCGAGCAGGTCCAGCGTGAAGTAGTTGGCCTTGCCCGTTGCCGAGGTTGCGGCCGTCACCGTGGGCCATCCGCCGCCCGTGAGGTTGTCCCAGCGGCCGGAAGAGCTGATCCACGCGAAATCATCCTCGAAATAAACTTCGCGGGTCTCGTCGGAGATAACCTCCATCTCCATCGTGTGCGGGATGTATTTGGCCGCGGCGAAAGCCCCCTTGTCGTCGGTGACGTAGGAGGTGAAAGGCTCCCCGGCGAAGAGGGTTTCGCTGAAAACCCGCTCGTCGGTGGTCACGGCCCTGAGCGAAAGACCGCCCGTTCCGGTGATGAAGCGTCCCAGCGGGATGCGCACCGAACGCGCCTTGTCCAGCGGCAGGCCGTCGCCGTCGCAGACGACGGTCAGGCGGTCGGACTGTTCGGTGAGGGTCACGTTGCCGAGGTTGTCGGTCGTGCCTTCGCCGGCCATCCAGCCCGTCAGCGCGGAACCTTCGGCGGGAGCGACTTCGATGGTCGCGATCGAGGTCTCCTCGAGAGGTTCGAAGCGCAGCTCCAGCACCGGGGCGAAGTTCCGGAAGCGCAGCGCCACGGGCTGCTGCTGTGCGGCCGAGGTTGAAGCCTCGCCGATCAGGAACGGCAGGGTGGTGTTCGCGCCTTCGGCGACGTGCTGTTCGGCCGGGACCGAGAAACGCACGACGGCACGGTTCAGGAGGCCCCCGGCGTTGGTCTGGTCGTAGGGATAGTAGGCGAAGAAGGTACGCCGCCCGGTGATAGACTCGTTCCAGCGGATAGCTTCGGCGACGGGCGTCAGCATGCTGAACGTCGTGGCGTCGGAGAGCGTATAGGGAATGTTCTCGACGTGGGGCGTGCCGTCGATCATCGCCGTGATGCCGATGCGGTCGCCGGTTTCCCAGCTGGTGACGGGACCTTGCTCGACGACGCGGGTTCCGGCCTCGGCGGGGTCGATCGCCGCGGCGAACTGCACGTCGCCGATCACGGCGGGCTTCTGTTCCGCCGTCTCGTCGTCCGAGCAGGCGCTCAGCGCGGCGATGCAGAGAGGTAGCAGGAAAAAACGTTTCATATCGGTAAGTTTTAAGGTTTTCGGGATTTAGTCGAAGAGGCGTACGGGCGATACGGTCTCGAAGGAGATGCGGCGGTAGAGTTCCTCCTTGCCCCCGGGATCGCCGTTCTCATAGAGGATGCCGACCGAACCGTCGGGCAGGCACACCAGGTCGGAGTAGGCCGCGCGGCCCTTGAAGACCGTCACGAAGCGGCTCCACGTGCGTCCGTTGTCGCGGCTGACGCCGATCGACATGTTTTCGCGCTTGAGCGAGCGGGGATTCGAAAAGAGCAGAGTGCGAGAGGATTTGCCGCCCTGCGGCGCATAGTTGAGGATGCTTCCCTGGCAGCGCGGCTCGACGAGCAGGCTCTCCTCCCACGTGCGGCTCCACGTCGCTCCGCCGTCGCGGCTCACCGCGCAGAAGCGCAGCGAGTCCCCGCGGTCGTAATGGCGCATGTTGAGCATCAGGTCGCCGTTGGAAAGTTCCGTGACCGAGCTTTCGTTGCCCCCGGGCTGCGAAACGGCGCCGATCTGCCATGTCGCGCCCCGGTCGTCGGAGTAGAGAAGGTGGGAGTTCGAGGCGATCCGCCCCTCGGGGGTCACCCATTTGTGGTTGGCCGGGACGACGAGCCTGCCCTTGTGGGGCCCGCGGGTTTTCTGGATGGCGTGGCACGGTCCGGTGGCATACCAGGTCCATTCGGGGCGCTTCACCGCGGAGGTGATCTCCACGGGTTCGCTCCATGTCACTCCGTGGTCGTCGGAGTGGAGCGAGAAGACGCGGCGGGTATTGGCGGCCTTGCCCGCCTCGATGTCGCGTTCGTGGTCGGGACCGCTGTTCCAGCAGGCCAGCAGGACGATGCGCCCGGTTTCGCGGACGAGCACCGGCGCGGGGTTGCCGCAGGTGTTGCCCGCGTCGTCCCACACGACGGTCATTTCGCCCCACGTGCGGCCCTCGTCCGCCGAACGGCGCACGACCAGGTCGATGTCGCCCCGGTCGGCCGTGCCGTCGCGTCGCGCTTCGGCGAAGGCCAGCAGCGAGCCGTCGGCGGCGCGGACGAGCGCCGGGATGCGGAAACAGGCGTAACCGTAGTCGCCGTTTTGGTAGACGACGGTTGCGGCGGGGTTCTGGGCCTGGCAGCCGAAGGCGGCCAGGAGGGAACAGGCGATCAGCAGGAGCGTGCGCATGGCTTCGGGGTTATTTTATGCGATTGAAAAAGTCGATGGCTTCCAGTTCGGCTTTCAGGCAGGCGTATTCGGCTTCGGTGAAGGGGGCCAGCGGCAGGCGGCACGAACCGCAGTCCACGCCCACGAGGCGCATGATGGCCTTGCCGCCGCGGACTCCGCCGCCGTGGCGGATAATCACCTCGACGATCTTCACCGAGTACTGTTGCAGTTTGGACGCAGCCGCGATGTCCCCGGCGCGGAAGGCGTCGAGCAGGCGGTTGTAGACCTTCGCGGCATAGTTGTAGGTGCTGCCCACGGCGGCCGTGGCGCCGAGCGAAAGCCCGCAAAGCAGGATTTCGTCGTAACCGTGGAGCACTTCGTAACGGCTTCCGTCGAGCATCAGGCATTGGGACATCTCCATCAGGTTGTTGTGGGTGAACTTCACCCCCGCGAGCGTCGGCATGGCCTTGCCGCCCAAGGCGAGGAACTCCGGTACGGAGACCGACACGCCCGACATCGAGGGCATGTTGTAGTAGTAGAAGGGCAGCGAGTTGCTGTTGGCGATGGGCGTGAACCACGCGACCAGCTCCGCGGCCGTCTGGGGCTTGAAGAAATAGGGGGCCATGGCGCCGATGGCGTCGGCGCCCGAACGCTCGGCGTGCTGCGCCAGGGCGATGGCGTCGGCGGCGCAGTTGGAACCCACGTGCACGATCACCTTCAGGCGTCCCGCCGCGGCTGCGACCCATGCTTCGGCGACCGCCCGGCGTTCGTCGGTGGTCAGCGACGCCGATTCGCCCGTCGTGCCGCAGATGAAGACCCCTTTCACGCCGCTGGCCGCCAGCAGGTCGGCGTAGGGTTCGACCGCTGCGAGGTTGAGTGCGCCGTCGGCTGTCATCGGGGTGAAGGGAGCGGCGATCAGGCCCTCCAGTTTTTGCTTGTTAACCATTGTTACAGTTCGTTTTTGGTTTTATAAATTGTCAGGTTATCCGTGTGTCTGGGATCGCTGCCGCCGGTGGCGAGGCTCACGACGTAGCCGATCGCGAAGCAGGCGATGAAGCCCGTGGTCGAGTAGAGCAGCAGGTTGACCCATTGGTGCTGGGTGACGAGCGTCTGGACGACGATGCTGCCGGCGAGTCCGCAGAGGGCGCCCGTGGCGTTGGCGCGGCGTGTCGCAAGTCCCAGCAGGAACAGTCCGCCCAGTCCGCCCAGCAGGATGCCGAGGAACTTCGAGAACTCGTCCCACAGCGACTTGATGTCCCACGAGGCCATCACCACGGCGAACAGGATGCCCACCATGCCCAGCACGAAGGTCGCCCAGCGGGCGGCCGAGAGCATGTGCCGTTCGTCGCGGTCGGGGCGCACCTTGCGGTAGATGTCCGTCACGAAGGCCGTGGCGGCGGAGTTCATGCTGCTGCTCAACGTAGACATCGCCGCGGCGAAGAGCCCCGCGATGACCAGTCCCAGCACGCCGCGCGGCAGTGCGGTGCTCATGTACCACGGCAGGATGGCGTCGGAGTCGGCGATCGACATGCTCAGCTCCTGCGGATGGAATTTGTAGAAGGCCCACAGCGCCGTGCCGAGCAGGAAGAACAGCAGGCTGGCGGGGACCGTCAGCGCGGCGTTGGTGTAGACACCCTTGCGGGCGGCTTTCTCGGAGTCGGTCGTGAGGTAGCGCTGCACGATGGTCTGGTCCGTGCCGTAGGTGGTGATGTTGGTGAAGACGGTGGCGATGAGCACCGTCCAGATCGTCGGCTGGCGCAGGTCGAAGAACGACTCTCCGAGGCTGAATTTCCCGGCGTCGCCTGCGGCGGTGAAGATCGTCCGGAAGCCTTCGGGCAGCTGGAAGGCGATGGAGCAGACGACCGCCACGGCGGCGCCCAGCAGTACGACCACCTGCACGGCTTCGGTCCAGACCACGGCCTCGATGCCGCCCATGAGCGTATAGGCGAGGCTCAAAACGCCCATCATGCCGATACAGAGGAAGATGTCGATGCCCGTCACGATGTTCAGCGCGATCGAGGGCAGCAGCAGGACGACGGCCATGCGGCCGATCTGGAAAATGATGAACGAGACACTGCACACGACGCGGATCAGGGCGTTGAAGCGCAGTTCGAGGTATTCGTAGGCCGTGGTGACGTTCAGTCGCCGGAAGAAGGGGATGAAGACTGCGGTGATCAGCGGCACGACGAGGATGATGCCCGCGTTGAAGAGCAGGTAGCTCCAGTCCGTGGCGAACGCCTTGGCCGGGATGGCCATGAAGGTGATGGCCGAGAGGCTCGTGCCGAAGATGCTCAAACCCACGATGAACCACGGGATGCGCCCGCCGCCCTTGAAGTAGTCGCCCGTCGATTTCTGCTTTTTCGAGAAATACCAGCCGATCCATGCCAGCGAGAGGAAATAGAGTACGATCACGAGGATGTCGAGCCATCCCATGCGGTGCAGGTCGTCGTCGACGTGTCCGCGCAGGATCACCGGGGTGCGGATGCCGGGTGCGGTTTCGCCGCTGGCGATGGTGATGTCGCGTCCGTCGCTCACCACGGCGGTCGTCACGGGCAGGATGAAGGACGATTTTTCGACATCGGTTTCGGTCATCGTGCCCGTCACGGTGTGGTAGAGCCGCAGGGCGTTGTCCGAGACGGTTTCGTCGTGCGACTTGCCGCCGAAGAAGAGGATGTGGTTGGTGCCGAACGGCGCGGCCGTGCCCGCCATGACGGGGAAGTCGCCTTCGAGGGCCGTCCATGTCCGGAGCCGCGGGTTGTAGCGGTAGGCGTCGCGGTGGATGGTCCACGGTGCGTCGCCGTCGTAGTCGCGGCCGCTGAAGAGGTAGAAACAGTTATCCATTCCGTCGCTCTGCCCCGCGGCGACGGCGTAGCCGCGCGCCGGGCCGGGCCATGCGGGCAGTTCGCGCCATCCGGCTGCGGGAGCCGCCGGGTCGAGCGTGAAGAAGCGCTTCGTGGCCTTTGCGGGCGTCATCGACTCGCTGCCGCCTGCGACGTAGACCTTGCCGCCGGCGAGGCATCCCGCGGCGTTGGCCAGCGGAGCCGGGAGCGGCGGCCACTCCGTGATGCGGGGCGCGCCGTTCTCCACCGTGAGCAGGAACACCTCGTCCATGCAGCGCGAGGCGTCGCAGCCGCCGATGCAGAGCACCCCCTGCGGAAGCGTCACCGAGACGCCGTAGGCCGCCGGATGTGGCAGGGCGCCGGGGAACGTCTTCCACCCGTCGGTTTCGTCGTAGAGGTAGACGTCGCCGTACCAGCGCTTTTCGCCGCCTTCCCACGGCATTGCGCCGGGGAAATTGGCGCCGCCAGCGACCACCAGCCTGCCGCCGGCCTTTCCGGCGAAGACGCCGGCGAGACCGCGGTGGGCCGTCGAATCGTTCGGGGCGGGGAGGCACAGGGCGTCGTCCCAGACGATGGCGTCGGTGCGCGTCAGCTGCGTCGTGGTTTCAGCGCCGCGGACGGGGGCTGTGGCAGCTGCAAGGAGCAGGGCAAGGGGTATGATAACTCGTTTCAGCACGTTTTTCGGGTTTATTTTCTGGGTTTCCGGTTTTTGTTCAGGTAGATCGTATAGAGTTTCAGGTGGTCGGCGATGGCTTTGCGGTAACCGGTTTCGTCGCCGCGCTGGATGTACTCCAGCAGGTGTTTGTGAGTCACCAGTTCGCCGCTTTCGGCCAGTTCCTTCTCGATAGGCTCGAAGAAGTCGCGGAAGTTGTCCTTCACGAAATCCATCACCGGATGGATCACCTTCTGGAACTCCGAGATGATGTCGTTGCCCGTGATTTCGTAGAGTTTGGCGTGGAAGTGCACCTCGCTCATCGGGGTATAGCGGTTGACACCGATAATCTCGCCCATCTCGACGATCTGCTCCAGCTCGCGGATGTCCTCGGGGGTGATGTTGGCGAAGATGTAGCCGCTGATGCCGATTTCGAGCGCCACGCGGAATTCGAGGATGTCGCGCAGCGTCGATTCGTTCATCAGCAGCGGATTGATGCACCGCTTCATGCCGCCGAGCAGCGAAGGTTCTCCCAGGATCATGCCTTTCTTGGTGCGGGAGACGATCATGCCGGTCATCTTGAAACGGCTCAGCGCTTCGCGCAGAACCGGACGCCCGACACCCAGCGATGCGGCCAGTTCTATCTCGTTGGGAATGCTGCTGCCGGGGCGCAGGCCCTTCTCCTTGAAGAAGCGGATCAGACTCTCTTCGACACTGTCGACGAGCGTGGTATTGCGGTTGTCCAGTTTCAGAACCTCCATCTGTGGTAATTTTTTGTAAAGATACGAATTATTTTTTTTGTTATGTCAAATTATTCGGACAAATCAGGTGCGTCATTCCGTCTGCCAATCGAATTTTTTTGGGCGTTCGACCGTTTGATGGTATTTGCGGCCGAAACGATCCGTGACGACCACTTCGAGCGGCGTGTCCGGGGCTGAGGCTTCGACCGAGAACATGTGCGGATTGGCGACGGCGCGGAAAGCCGTGGGACGTGTGGGCAGCGCATCCCGGCGGATCAGGATGTAAAGCGGGTCTTTTGTCCAAACCTGCTCGACTTTCAGGTCGCGGCCTTTTTCGCGCACCTGCACCGTCCATTGGCTGTCCCAGTTGTAGACGTTGATCAGACAACGGTTGCTGTCCGGCTGTCCTCCGAACTCCTCGGGTACCCGGTTCAGGTCGTAGACGCGGAACTGGTTGCAGTCGGCCCGGTAGCCGTTGGGCTTGAATTGCCAGCTGGCCCTGTTGCCGCGGTAACGCAGGATCAGATAACCGCCGGGGGAACCGTCTTCGCTCACCAGCCGGCTTTCGGGGCCGTTGATCTTCCACGACACGGCCGATGCCGAAACGAGCGTGTGCTGGAAAATGCGGTCGGTCAGCGGGATGTTGATGAACCGGTGGTTGTGGCCTGTCAGGAAGCGCACGTCGTCGAACCGTGCCAGTAGCGGCATGATCTGGTCGTACATGACCCGTTGGCCCTCTTTGGCCGCGAATTCAGGGGTGCCGTCACTACCCATGCCTGTCCAGTCGGCGACAGGTACGTGCATGCAGACGACGAGCGGAGTGCTGCTGTCGACGGTTTCCAGGTCGCGGCCCAGCCAGCGGAGCTGGCGCTCGTCGAGTTGGTAGTCGTTGCGGGACGGGCGCCTGCCGTTTTTGAGCGCCCCTTTGCGCACGATGATATTGTCGAGCATGACGAAATGCACCTTCCCGAGGTTGAACGAGTAGTAGTTCGGGCCGATGATCTGCCGGTAAGGGCGCTGTGCGATGCTGTCCCATTGCGCATCGGGGACTGCCGGGTCGACGAACCGCTCGTTGTCATGGTTGCCCGGGATGTGGAAGATCGGCGAGGGGTAGGTTTTCATCACATCGAGGTATTTACGCAGCGCGAAGTCGTTTTTGTGCCACATGATGTCGGTGGTCATGTCACCCAGGTGGAGCGAGTAGACCGGGCCTTTGGTATGCTTGATCTCTCGTGAGATGTCGGGCAGGTACCATTTGCGGAACTGCGGCAGGTCGAGCTCCTCGGGGTCGCCCCGGAGATGTGTGTCCGTCGAAATGAAGAGCGTGAAGTTGTCGTTAGGGCGTTTTTCGAGTTGGAAATCGACCACATCGAGGTCGCAGTGGGTCGTGTAACCGAAAAAACGCGGAATCAGACCGTCGGTGGCTGTTTCGTAACCCCCGGGAATGGACATGAATACATATCCGCAGGGTTTCGAGGAGTGCATTTCGTAATGTCCGTCGGAGTTTGTCCGTACGACCTGTTCGCCGTCTGAAACAACGACCCCGGCGACGGGTTTCCCTTTACAGGTAACCCGGCCCACGATGTTGGGCTTCTGCGCCTGCGCACACCAAGCGGCGCAGAGTGCGGTGAATAAGAGCAGTTTTTTCATTTTTATTTTCTGTGAACGGAAAGAGCCGGGGAAAGGCACCTGGGGCACCTTCCCCCGACTGATCCGGGTCGTTTTATTTGTCTTTCACGCAACGGATCTGCATAGCCTGGTTACGATAGCCGAGATCTTCGGTGTCGGCATGGACTTGGGCCGTACCGATAGCCGGGGCATACAGGAACATGTAACGACCTGCCGGACGGAAATAGAGCAGTCCCGAAGCATAGGTCGTGGCCGTCTTCGAATATTGGTTGTCCCCGCCCGTGAACATCGAGCGCGACCAGTAGAACGCGGCGTTGTTCGACTCTACGACGGTGCCGGTAGCGTCGCGGCGTCCGCCGCAGGGGAAGACCAGCGTCTCTACTGCCGGGGCGGTTTCATGCTCCGGCCAGAAATTCCGGGCATCTGCTGCTTTGGGGAAGTCGGCCGAAGCGTCGGCTTTGAGCCGGTCGATGCGCAGGATGTTCTCGCCGCCGGTCATGTGGTTCTGCGTGTCCTTCTCATGGGTCTTGGAGTAGGAGGGCGGCGTTGTGGTTTGCGTACCGCCTTTGTTGATCCACAGGTAGCGGACATACCAGGCGTCGGCCGTACCCTTGTGTTTGATGCCGGAGTGGAACATGGTTTCCGTATCTGTGGCGATGGCTCCCGATCCGAAACCTACATAGGA
>ERZ827469.2405-NODE-2405-length-14234-cov-2.559983_pt1 | contig 14234 bp, 8 predicted proteins | sample MGYA00519917_ERZ827469 | MGnify/ENA primary metagenome ERZ827469 (study PRJEB31778, sample SAMEA3449314) | human gut metagenome | biome: human gut; feature: human-associated habitat; material: faeces | place: United Kingdom | collected 2010/2012 ... | reverse complement strand
TCCGTTGTCCATATAAAGCCAATTCAAGGCAATCCGTGAATCCAACGTCATGTTATCGTCTGAAAAGTTGTAATGCTTGATATGTTTGCCATCATAACGGTCTATCCCTTCTTGAGTCAGAAACCACATATACCCCCGTCGGTCTTTTTGGATATGGTATATTTTCTGATTATTCAACCCGTCTTCCAGTCCTATGTACTTATAAATCTGTCCCTTACTTACAGTACAATTAATGAGAAGAAGTACAAACAAAAAGAATCCTCTCATTTTTACAAAATTACTCATGTCTTTCACTAATATTCAAAAAATACTCTGCAAAAATATGAAAAAATTAATTAAAACGCAAGTCGAAAAATGTATTCATATTTCAACCATCAATTAATATTAATAGTCATATTTCCAGTTTTAAATTTGTTGAATATTGTAAAGAAGAGCTAGAATTTCAGCAGCCCCTTAATATGTAAAATTTCATAAATGCATAAATAAAAAGCTATTCTAACATTATTAAAATAGCTTTTTATTTATATATCATCTATTAAACAATACGGTAGTTACACTCTCTTTTCCTAGATAAAAAGACTTTGCTTTTATCAGTGGAGCATTGCATACTACCGGAGTTTGCCATTCTATGGAACTTTCCGTAGGCTCACTTCCATCGGTTGTGTACCGGATTACCGCATTGGGAATGGCAGTATTAGCCAGCAGTAATCCATCCCTTATCATAATACCGGGAGGAGACACCCGGAAATTTATTCCCCGCTTTGCCAAACGTGGCAACTCATAATCTATAATACCGGCATTGTATTTCCGTTTGGCATCCATATATACTTTGCCGTCCGGAGATAATGCCCACGATGGTTGAACATTCCAAGCACGTTCTGCCAATCCGAAGACTTTTGGGAAAAGATAATATTCTACCTGTTCAAAACTACGGATTGTTTCCGACCATATTTGTCCGGATAGACCTTTGATATTCTGATAACCTTCCTTTGTCAAGGGTTGTTTTCCGTTTGAAGCAGCTTTCACATCAACAGGTTCACCTTTCAAATTCCGTCGCAAAGACTTATAAATATCAAAAGGCAACATATCAAACGTCACATATTCATCCACATAACCGCCCCAACGCAATCCCGGTTCCTCCACATGATAGCAATAGGCCATATCCAAATAGAAGTTACCCACATTACAGAGTATAACCGGGTAGCCTGCATTAGCTAGCTTATACGGTACTTCATCCCCACCCTGCTCCGGAATGGTGTTCCAGCAATAATTTAATACCTTACTGTTTCTAAAATGTTCGTTAACGGTATTATCAGGATTCATAACAATGTCCTGCCATCCGACTGCCTGTATGTTACGTTTGTCCAGCATTTCCAATATTTGTTCCAGAAAATAATCCTTCAGATCCCGTATCTTAGTCAGTCCGTTCTCTTGCATAAAAGTGCGGCAGATAGAAGAACCTTCCCAAATACCTTCTGGTACTTCATCTCCACCCACATGGAAAGCAGTCAGTTCTACTCCTGCATCCTGATACATCTGCACGATTTCGTCAATCACTTTTTCAAGAAAATGATAAGTGGAAGGCATGGCAACATTAATCACATTATCTGTGAAATTTTGTGCCGACAGATATTGGGAAGTATCTGCAAAGTCAGTCAAAAGATATTCTTCCGCTTTCGATTGGTCTGTATCTATATATTTCTGATAACGGGCATTCATGGCTTTAATCGCTGCCCGGGAATGTCCGGGAATGTCTATTTCGGGAATAACTCTGATATGCCTTTCTTTCGCATATTTCAGAATATCCATGAAGTCACTGCGAGAATAATATCCATTGGCCAATGAAGTAGTATCTGTCTCATTCCATCCCCAGGCATACGCAGGATAAAGACATGTCTGTTCATCTATGGTATGTCCTCTGCGAGAAGCTATTTCTGTCAATTCCTCCAATCCGGGTATTTCCACACGCCAGGCCTCATCGTCACTCAAATGCAAATGCAGTACATTCATCTTATAGAATGATAATATATCGATCAGTTTCAGCAGGTCCGCTTTCTTTGTAAAGTTGCGGGCTACGTCCAACATAATTCCCCGATGCCCCATGTCCGGATAATCGGTTATATGAAGATTAGGTATCGGAGAAGAAGTTAGTTCCATGTTATCTAATAAGGCAAGCAATGTTTGACAAGCATTAAATATGCCATGTGTATCACTAGCTTTCAAAGTCAACCGGTTATTCTTTATCACGATTTCGTAATATTCATCGGGATATTGACAGGTAATAGGAACCTCCATTTTCTTCAATTCAATGATTGTTTCTTCATCCTTATCGGAAACGCTGCATCTTAATAATGAAGTCAATTGACTTTTCAATAAAAGAGCTTCCTCTTTAAACGCATCATCAAACTTCAGACAGACTTTTTGAGAGAAAGAAAAAACACCGCCCGTCTTTTCCACTTTTTTAGGAGCAGGAAAAAGAGAAAGCATATCACAATCTACCGGTTTGCTGAAATCATCATTCTGCTTATAGAAATAATTTCCATCTGCATAGGGAAAGCTGTTCCTCGAGCTAACCCATTGGGTATCGAGCTTAAAAAGCTCGATCTCGATGGGGACATTTTGCGGTTGTAACGGTTTTCCTTTTTCATCGGTAGTTACCATATAAGCCCCTTCAGGAACCGAGGACACATTAATCACATTTCCTTCACTCAATATGGTAAAAGTGATTGTTTCACCCGGTGGCAATGCCTGGTAGTGTTCAGTGGGGTACATTTTATAGTAAGTCGAACCCAAACATTCAATTTCCAGCGGTGCATTAATAGGTTGCTGATAATAAATAGGTGTCTGATTAAAATAGATCACCCAATTATTAGTCAAGGATTTATTCCCATTATTCGTCAGACAGAATGTATTCTTAAAATATCTGGCTTCCACACTATCTTTTTCCAGTTTCCATGTTAAGGATAGCTGTGAGGAAGGGGGCTGTTTACCAGCCCCGCAACCAAACAGGCATATTCCTACTATCATTACCCATATATTCCTCATAGCCATCATAAGGGAATTATTTAGTTAATGAACGAATACATTCCACTTCTTCTGTCGAATAAGGGGTTCCATCACTACGGAATATATCATGGAACCACAATGGAGGTTCAACAACATCAGGCAATGGAGTGTCCCATGCAAAGATCGTATTTGTTTTTCCGGCTACAAGTCCCCAGTTGATTGCACCGATATTTTCTCTCTTCAGCATTGGCATAATATCCTGGAAAGTACTATTTTGAGTACGTGCCATATATTCTGTACAAATCATCGGGCGACCGTATTGCTTCAATGTATCAATGAGTTGCTGATGCGAATTCACGCCTTCATACGTGTGGTATGTTATCACATCCGAATTTTCCAATTGGAACTTATTCAGATTAGTCAGGCTCATATCCCAAACTCCGGCCGACAGAGGTTGTGACGGATTCACCGTTCGTCCCCACGTAAATATCTTCTGCAATAACGGCAAACTTCTTTCACCGTATCTATATCCTCCCGAACCTCCGGGTTCATTATATAAGTCCCATAATACGATTCTCTTATCATCCTTAAAGGTAGTCAGGATATCTTTCACATAGCTTTCCAATATCGGAAGTATCACTGCCGTATCGCCTTTATAATACAGATCACCCGGGTCACGTGCCCATCCCGAATTGTGTACTCCCGGCTGTGGTTCCGGCTGTTTGCCAGCCTGATATACAGGATTCCAACAATCATCCAGGAAGACGAAGATGGTAGAGATATGATGCTTGTCGGCAATAGTAAGGTATTCATTGATACGTTTCTTAAAGCCTTCCTTATCTGTTTCCCAAACCAGGTGATGCAAATATACGCGCATACAGTTCATGCCTATTTCTTCCGCCCAACCCAGTTCACGATCAATAGTCACCGGATCAAAAGTATCTGCCTGCCACATCTCCATTTGGTTGATTGCCGTGCTCGGAATAAAATCGCATCCACGAAGCCATCCCCATTGTTTATACCACTCATTAGCCTGTTCTTTCGTCCAGACCTCACGAACAGAGACAGTTTTCTGGTTGCAGGCAATCAACATAACACCAATAAAAAAGGAAAGTAATATCTTTTTCATATAATCGTTTTACTTTATCAAATTAAAAATCTTTTTATTTTCTCCACGTAAATATTACCATATCACCCGGTTCGACTGCTATCGTAGAGCCGTCCGGAGTAGTCGTTGAACCATTTTTCAACACTCTGCTAACAGAACTATCCACATCGATAGACAGGTTCATCACATTACGAAAATCTCTATTTACTACCACAAGATATTGATTACCATCTTTCTCCAGGACAGAGACAACCGCACCTGTATCACTCGTAGTCAATGATTTTATAGGAGTCGGCAGACTTCCCAAAGCCTTCGTGCCTTCAGGTATTTCACTTCCGGTGTGAGATACAGAAATAACCTGTGCTCCCAAGAATATACCTGCAAGCTGTTGTACTTCCTGATTAACAGTCTTGACCAAATCATACACTTCAGTCGGTTCGTCATGTTGAAGTCCGCGATAGGTAAAATACTGGATTGCCTGCGCACCATAAGCTAAATCACTGAAGACTTGTAATCTCAACTCGGGCAATGTCGGTATCTTATAAAAATGAGTTTCATCAAGCTTATGGGAAAGTGCAAGTGCAAATGCCCAGAACGGCTTATTATTCTCTTTAGCAGCAGCCGATATTTCTTCCAGATTCCGATACCAGTCCGGACGGACAATGCTGGGAGCACCATTTATAGATACAATAGGATAATTGTCAAACGAAATAAACGGAACAGGGACTTGTTCTATAAACGACTTTACATTTTCAGAATAAAGTTCTTTCCCCCATGCCCAATTGGGGTACAAGTTGATATAACAAGGATGATGACTGTCGATGGTTTTAATCTTCTTCACCAATTCGCCCAAGCCCGGCAAATCATTCACTTCCGGTTCATCCTTCAAATGATAGGCATACAAAGCCGGATGATTCATCATCGCTTTTACGACCTCTTCGGCAGTAGCAACAGACAAGAGATCCTTACAAGAAGTTATCATTTTCACTCCGGTCTTCTGTGCGGCGTCAAGCACCTTCAATGTTGTTTCCAAATCATCATACCATCCCAGATAAATATTAATGCCGGATGCTTTCATCACCGGGAATTTCTCCAGCGACTTGTCTGCTTCCACTCCGGTCCATGCTATAATCGGGAATTCTCCATCAGTTGTAGGGATATAAGAATTACCCTGAATGATCTCAATTTCTTGTGTCTTTACTCCATTAGGTACTACGCGGAATACAGCCGTACGTCCGGTTCCTGTATTTGCATTTGCAGTAATTGTCACAGTTCCGTTTCCACTTCCTTTGACCGGTGAGACGGTAACCCAAGACTGATCCGTCTCGTTTACAAATTTCCATTCCGTATTAGACTTTATCGAATAGACCTCCGTAAAACCGTCATTACCGATCTGTAACTTCTCTAAATTTCCAGAAATAGAAAAAGAGGCTTTCTCCGGATCCATCGAACAAGACATTAATAACATTGGCAACATCGAGAAAAAGAACGTAACCAGAAATTTCTTACTATATGTTTTCATTGATATATACATAATTCTATTGAATATTAAATTAAAGACTATTAATCATGCCCCCCTCTTAATTGTAAGGAGTCAATCGTATCACTTCACTGGCTTTATCAATATGTATTGTATAAAGTCCGGCTTTAAAATCAGGACCGGGAATCAAATCACCGGGAGCATTTCTCGTTATCAGGTTAGCAGGCTCAACCGTATATAGATTCTTCGTGTCTTCCTCTTGCGCCCAACCATATCCCCGATAGAACTTAAATCCCATAGTCTGATCGATATACACAACTGCTTCAAAAGCACTTGCCCCTACCTTCTTAAAAAAGAACCATTGGTGAGGATATGCGAAGTCCCAAGCAAGTGTAGCCACATAAGGTTCGCGTGGAAATCCGACTCCAGTACCGACAATATACATCACCTCCGGATAAAAAACATCCCGCGGTCGTTCCATATACATGAAACCATTTGATGTATTATATTTCAAGTTATAAAGTACCGACGGACCATCGAATTTTGCTTTGCTCCCTGATACATCTTTAAAGAATTCCGGCCGGAGCATATTGGTAACATCACTACCAAAACCTATAAAATTAATCTTGGCACTTTCTACCAACTGAACATCCAATTGAACATATCCTCCTCCCACATCAAAGAAGCGGGATTTATCAATATCAATGCTGTATGTCAGAGTCTTATCAGCCAGAAAGCTCAACATATCAAAAGTGATATTCTCCAATGTATAACTTCCTACCTTAGGAGTCGGAATCGAAGTAGCTGCATCATCAGTCACAATCGCGATCTTATCGTCTGAATATCCCCATACCAAACCGGAATAATCAGGTTTATTATTTATTATCTTTTCGGCAACTTTAAAATGGTCGCCAATCCCTGCCAAATCCGCCGCACTCGTCCGGAAACTATAATCTGTTTCATTCTGACTCTCCTTGTCCATTTCATACACATTTCCCAAATCATCAACAAGGTATAATTGGGAAGGTGTTTCCGGACGGGTTACCGCCACACTTGCGGCCTCATCCAAAGTCAGAGTCGATTCATTGCCACCTAAATCGTTTACAGCTTTTATAGTCACCACAGGACGTCCATTCTGGAAACCGGCAACAAAAGGTAAAGTAGCTTCCTCTTCAATAACCGCAGAACGTCCGCTCAAGCCTTTAGACAAATTCAAGATTTCGGCTCCATCCATTGTCACTAATAATTGGAATGAAACCAAATCATTATATTCATCACTGACTTGTGCGGTGAACTTCACTTTATCACCAGCCGCCACAACCGTTTCACCATTCACTCCCCGCAATACGGCATTTTCTATTTTAGGTTTTGAAGGTGTAGGCCACTCCGGCCATTCACTTGGCTTACTAACATCATCTTTTGCACACGAAAGGAGCAATAACGACGACATGAATAATACATATATCTTTTTCATTTTTCTTAAGATCTCTAGTTTAACAATAATGAATGATGACATTAATTGCGAGCTGCCGCAAGATCCGCTTTCCATCCCTCACGTTCAAATGTCTGTACCAACACTTTTCCATAAGATTCCGAAGCTTGTTGAACCGCATAATTAGGAATAGGCACATATTGATGTGTAGGAGCCACTCCTTTGATCTTCGCTGTACGCTGCGCATACTGATTAAAACGGATGAGATCTATTTTACGCATCCCTTCATACAACATTTCATGTCCTCTTTCCGTAAGTAAAGCATCCAGGAAAGCTTCAACATTCGCTGTTGCCGATGACGGAAGATCACCCAGTCCGGCACGCTTACGCACCTCATTGACCGCGGCTATAGCGTCAGCGGACGGAGCTGCATTGTTTTTACGTACTTCGGCTTCCGCATACATAAGCAATACATCTGCCCAACGGGCTAACGGTATATCAGTCCCCTGAAAAGCCGTAGCTGTTTCCACCGGGAATTTATTAATGATAAACCCGTCCCATGTAGTAGTATTCCGGTCAATCCAGGTTCCTGCAGTCGTATAATATTTGGTCAGGATCACTTCACGACGTTTGTCCGAAGGATCATACGTATCCCAAAATTTCGGAGACACATTGAAAGTTTGCCCCCATCCCTGTCCTTGCAGATAGAAAGGAGTCGGATTTCCCTGATCGTCCACTCGGGCTGCATTATCGGGAGTAGCAAGCATCATCAGCGGGTTAAAGTTGCCGGACTTATTCGTACCATCCGCCGTTTCATCACAACTGACAGCCATAATCACTTCCGAATTAAAGTTATTGGCATTTTTAAATTGCTCGATATAAGGATTGTCCCCTTTCTTGAAAAGACTATATCGTCCCTTCAACTCGTTATACATATCAATCGCTTTCTGATAATAACCGGACATATAATAGCCTTCATTCAGGCAATGCCGCATGATGCATACACGTGCATAGTCTTTATTGTAACGTCCCTGTTCCGGCTGCGTATCTGCAATATACTGATAAGCATACTCAAAGTCAGCCATAATCCACTCCGTCATTTGCTGCAATGTCGGACGTACCAGATTTTCCAGTTTTGAAGGATTAATCAGGTCGTTCGGATCGACAATCAAAGGAACAGGACCATATACATGCAATAAATAATACATCATCAATCCACGACAAAGACGGGCTTCAGCAATAAATTCTCTTTTACGCTCTTCGGAGACCACTTCGGTAGAAGCCTTCTCCAGTGTGCCGATCACATTGGTGAAGTAGGAAATCTCACTTACTTTCGGAAAGTGGTTCGGGTTTTCATCGCTTAATGTACCGCTTGCGTAATAAACACACTGACTGAAATCGGCTTTAGAAAGGAAATAATATCCGCCTCCCCAACCATTATTCCACACAGCCACCTCATCTGTCGGATAATCAAAGAACCTCAGTACACCTCCGGCAGGGATATACCAACCGTGCTGATTGCCACTTGTTCCGGCACCAATCCAATAGGTCCATGTTGTCGTAAAAGGCATATAGCAGGTCATCATAAATGATTCGTATTCGGCTTCAGTCACCGGATAATTAGAAACATTCAACGTGCCATACATCTTCGGATCAAAATTATCCTCACAACTGCACATGATAAATGCAATCATGACAAACACCTTAAATAATTTATTCTTGTTCATATTTTCAATCTTTTCTTTCGTTACAGGTTTTCTTAGAAACATATTTTTGCTCCGAAGGAGTATGTTCTCGTCATTGGATACTCCGCTTTGGAGCCGTCGCCACCCGTCTTTATTTCAGGATCGACACCTACAAACTTGGTAAAAGTAAACGGATTCTGACAGTCGACAAAAACTCTGATAGAACTCACATAATCACCCACTCTTCCCAGCTTCTTTCCTGAAAGGTTATATCCTAAAGTGATATTCCTGACACGTACGAACGAAGCATTCTGATAATCTTCCTCAAAGCCTACGTTACCAGGCAAAGCGACAGCCTTTGTTGAAGCAATACCACGCCGGTTTCCATTCTGATTGGTTTGGGAATTCCAGATAGTATAGACATATTTGTTTGAATTCTTGGGACTCGTGTAATATACATCTCCGACAAGTGCCCAACGATATGCATAGTTATAGCGTGTACGTCCGAATTGTCCATACATAAATACATCCAGATCAAAATCTTTGTATACAAATGTATTTCCAAAGCCTATGTGAATTTTTGGAAGTGTATTCCGCATCTTTACATCATCAATCGTTATTTTGTTATCCCCATTTGCATCCTTAATAATCGGATAACCGGGCTGTTGCGCATCTGCCGGCAAAGATTTCTGCGATTCGGGCATATTGCTTTTATCTATGTTGATAACGCCTTCCGTTTCATAGTAATAATAAGCATTCACCGGTTCGTTCTTGCGGATTCGATATTCTTCATAATAATAGTTGGGCATCCGTTCTTTCCAAACGGCATTATGATGTGATAAGGTCAATTGTGAGGTCCACTTAAACACACGGGGGATTTCAAAGTTTAGTGAGTTGATAGTCGCATCCCATCCGTAACGTACATAATGTCCATAATTCATCGGGACGGAAGATGTCATACTAAGCGGAGAGGCAGAGTCATATCCCAGCAAGTTGGTTACATCATTGCGGAACATATCAAAACTTCCCCAGATTCTATCTTTCAGGACTGAAAAGTCTATACCTATATTTTTCATGGTAGTCTTTTCCCAGGTAACATTCGGGTAATCAGGACCGCTAAGCAGATAGGGCACATAAGTCACTGAATTGTTAGAGAACTTGATATATTGGGCTGCCAGACTGAAAGTGCCATAAAGCGAACTACCCAGATTATCATTACCAGTCTGTCCATAACTACCACGAATCTTCAACTGGTCAATCCATGATATATGCTTCATAAACGGCTCGTTAGATAATTTCCAAGCCAATGATACTGAAGGGAAATAGGCATATTTCTTTCCCGGGAAAAACTTATCCGTTCCATCGCGACGAATAGTAGCGGTAACCACATATCTGTCGAGTACATCCACACTTGCCCTGGCAAATTGAGAACGACGTTCGTCGGCTGCCCTGAAAGAAGTCGGGTAGAAAGCGCCTTCCGCAGCTTCCACTTTATCAGCAGCAATGTGATCGTTAATCTGTTCGTAGTCAAGTTCAAGACCATTTGAATCGTTCGTATATCTTCCCATACCGACTACGGCATCGACACGTAACAAATCTCCAAACTGCTTTTGAAAGTCAATGTGCCTTCCATGGTTTGGTTTCTACGTTCAACATATCCCAAATGCCCTCTTGATTTATACATATCCATAAAATATATATCAGAAGGAATATACAGATTACGATTAGCATTCTCCTTATTAATGCCATACATCAAACGGAAGGACAACATATCCTTGATTATATCCACATCGGCAGCAAAGTTTAGATAATAACCGCTTGTTTTAGTCCGGTCACTAACTTTTATCATTTCCGCCGGGTTAGGGTAATTTGAATATAAGGTAGGCTTTCCGTCCTCACCTCTGATTGGTAAATAAGAAGGATAAGTCAAAGCCGATTGTATGGCATCATACCCATTTCCACCACCTCCGCCACCGGAAGTTGAGTTTGTATATTCATTCTCATTTACATTGACAATTGCTGTCAACTTAAGAAATGGAAGCAATTGTGAAGAAATGTTTGTCCGAAGAGCATAACGTTCCATAGCAGAGTTTTCTACCGTACCTTCCTGTTTGTAATAATTTCCGGACAGATAATATTTCAGCAGTTTAGAACCACCCGTAATTGTGATATTATGATTATTGATGCTACCATCCTTTAATACACAATCCAGCCAGTCTGTTGTTTGAGCGGCAGCTATCTGTTGAGGTGAGAATTGAGGTACCCATTTATTATCAAAAGGTTTATCACCGTAAGGATACATACCGTTCGTAAATAAATAGTTTTCTTTATTGAAAATGTTGGCAACATTCATATATTCTTCCCCACTCAAAGGTTCCAGATACGGATAGTTTTTCACGATAGAATAATTTCCTTCATAAGTAATTTGGGGACGAGTTTCAGTACCTTTCTTTGTAGTAATCAATACAACGCCATTGGCTGCACCAATTCCATAAATGGAGGCAGATGCATCCTTTAACACTTCGATAGATTCAATATCAGCAGGATTAAGTCCGGCCAATCCCGAACGATTGATAGAGTTGGGCATAACCTGGTTTCCGTTTCCAACCTCTAAAGAAGTGGAAGGCATCATTACGCCATCCACTATAAAGATAGGAGTACCTGCCCCACGAATTGAAAGGTCAACTGCTCCACCCGGTTGCGGGCTTGTCAACGTAGCTTCCAGTCCGGCAGCCCGCCCAAGCAACATCTGTGACATATTACTTGTTGCGGCTCGCGATATTTTTTCCGTTTTTACCGTTGCAATGGAAGTTGTCAGATTCTTACGGGTGGTCGTCCCATACCCTACCACAACAACTTCATCCAACTGTTTCGAATCTTCTTTCATCGTCACATTCAACGTCATCGGTCGGGTAATTTTCTGCGTATATGTAGTGTAACCTATTGAAGTAAATTTCAGTGTCGAGCCTTCCGGAACTTGCAACTGGTAATTGCCATCTATACCGGTAATGGTTCCTTGAGTAGCCCCTTCTATCATCACAGTCACTCCCGGAAGAACCTCTCCGGATTCGTCCACTACCTTTCCGGTCACTTTGATCGGCTGTTTGTTATCCTGTGGTTGAGATGAAACTTTGTTTAATACAATCTGACGTTTTTCAATCGTATAAGATACTCCTTCGCCTTTAAAAAGTTTATCCAGCACCAGAGTCATCCGTTCATTTTTCACAGTAATGCTTACTATACGGCTTACATCAACAATGTCTTTGTTGTATAAGAAACGATATTCTGTCTGATTTTCGATACTAGTCAAGACCTCCTCTACAGTCACATTTTTCAGTCGCAATGTAATTTGGGCGGATTGTGCCAAGATAGGTATACTGATAGCTTGCAAAGCTATACAAAACAACCATATAGCACAGATTCTCCCCATTTTTACATTCGCAGGTACATTAATTCTCTTTTTCATTTTTCTAATTGAAATAAGTTTCATACCTTTACATGTTTGGTTATTGGTTCTACAAATAAGTTGATTAACGAATAACTGAATCTTTGGAAAGGAAGGTGAGTCAGACCTTCCTTTTTTTTATCAGTTGTCGGAAGCTGAATTCACTGATTATGTCTTTCTCATGGCTCGTATTATTTAAAGGTTAATAAATGTGTTTTTCTCTCGTTTCTATCAATAAGACGTTTCTAAAAATAAAAGCCACATTGGATATCGCATTATTTTTTCATCTGCATTATTTTTTCTTCAAACTATCGTTTATCCCAAATAATCTTTCTATTTTTACCCCCGACAATAGAACCTTTACTACAATACTATGCCGAATATCCAACAACAGACTTCCGACGACCGTTTTCTGGTAATAGCACTAAAACTGGATGATAAACAGGCTTTTACCCGACTATTCCATGCTTATTATAAAGATTTGGTATTGTTTGGCGGTACTTACATTCCGGAGAAATCTACCTGTGAAGATATTGTACAAAATATCTTTCTCAAACTATGGAATGACCGGAAATCATTGGTAATTGAGAACTCACTAAAATCATATTTACTGAAAGCGGTCAGGAATTACTGTCTGGACGAATTACGCCATCGCAGGATTATAGATGAGCACATTGCTTACGAACTTAAATCGGATTCTATAGATATAGATACGACAGAAAACTACATACTATATTCTGATTTATGCCGGCAACTTAAAAATGCATTGGAACAATTACCTCCTCAAGAAAGAGAAGTGTTCGAGATGAGCCGATTAGAAAATATTAAATATCAGGAAATAGCCAATCGCCTGAATATCTCTGTCAGAACGGTAGAAGTACGTATCAGCAAAGCAGCTCCGCATCTTATTAAAAGATTTTTATTTACTACTTTTTTTATTTCTTTTCCACTAATGAATGTGGGATTTTCTTTCTGAAACGTCTATTATATATAAGGTAAAATGCATATGATAAATAAAGATTCAGACATAGAATTTATAATCTCCAGATATCTCTCGAAAGAGGCTACACCAGAAGAAATAAAGGTACTGGATGATTGGATATCGGCTACTCCCGAAAACTATAGGAGCTTTCTATCACAAAAGAATGTGTGGGAAGTCAGTCACCCGGCTTTTAATCCGGAAGAGATAGATGTGGACAGTGCGCACAGAAAAGTAATGGAACAGATTCTCCATCAAAACCAGCCGGTTTCCGTTCGTCCTAAGTTGTCCTTCCTGCACTATTGGCAGCAAGTGGCAGCTATCTTACTTCTTCCTTTACTGATATTATCTGCTTATCTTTATTTTAAACCCGCTTCTCAAATTGCAGAGACTTATCAGGAGTTATTCACTCCTTATGGCACTTGGTCGGTAGTTAATCTGCCTGACGGTTCTAAGGTTTGGCTAAATGCCGGAAGTTCTTTAAAGTATCCGACTCAATTCAATGATAAGCAAAGAGTTGTTTCGATGCAGGGTGAAGCCTATTTTGAAGTAGAATCCGATAAAGAGCATCCCTTCATCGTAAAAACCAAACAACTGACTGTAGAAGCTACCGGCACAGCATTCAATGTGAACGCATACGCTCCGGATCATGTAGCAGCAGTGACGTTAGTAAAAGGAAAGGTCGCAGTCACTCTTGACCAGAAAAAGACGATTTCCCTTTCACCGGGAGAGAAAATTGACTATAATCTGGCCACTTCTTTATATAACGTCAATAAAACCAACACTTATAAATGGTGCTCATGGAAAGATGGAATACTCATTTTTAGAGATGACCCGCTGGAATATGTATTCAAGCGTTTGGGACAGACTTATAACGTGGAATTTATTCTGAAAGACGCTGAATTAGGAAAGTATTCCTATAAAGCGACTTTTGAAGGTGAATCTTTAAATGAGATTTTGCGCTTGCTTGAAATGAGTGCACCTATTCGCTGTAAAGAGGTTAGTAATCGCAACACCAATAATGAGAAGTTTGAAAAGCAGCGTATAGAGGTGAGTAGGATTGTACGGAAATAAGTTTGATTAGTACAAACTTAATCGT
>ERZ827469.2385-NODE-2385-length-14318-cov-5.064643_pt1 | contig 14318 bp, 9 predicted proteins | sample MGYA00519917_ERZ827469 | MGnify/ENA primary metagenome ERZ827469 (study PRJEB31778, sample SAMEA3449314) | human gut metagenome | biome: human gut; feature: human-associated habitat; material: faeces | place: United Kingdom | collected 2010/2012 ... | reverse complement strand
AGCAAAGGTAAAAAGAGATTTTGGATAAACTGCTATCAATTTTATTGCCATTTATGTCAAATCATTATCAACAAGGTCGTCTATGAACAACATACGATAACGATCGCTTCCAAAACGCCTGAAACAAACACCACAACCAGCTTGCTCTAATCTCTTCCCTAATTTGTTTCCGGCAGAACAAAACGTATTTATCTGAACGTTCGATTGACCTTTCCAAATAAACTTAATAATATCCTCATCAGTCACAGTATAATCGGGAGCATCTAAAAAAAGCTTTAGAATCTGACACTGTTGGGGGGACAAAGACATTTTCTTGCCATTACAATTAAGAACTCTATTCTGGGCATCAAAAACAACTCCATAACGTAAACCATATAGTTGTCCTTCTACTTTACAAATTTGCTTTATTAGAGGTGCCTTTTTTTCCGGAGATGTTTCTTTTTCAACTATTATCTCACGAATCACCTCTTTCTCAACAACGACTTCCTTTTCAACGACAACCTCATAAGGAACCTCTTTTAATTCCGGAGGGCGATTCACCATTTTATAATAAAAGCAGATAAATAAAAGCATCAATAACAAACAAATTACAATCCATCCAAAAGGTTGCCAATGATACCATAATATTGTTTTCCAACTAAAAGCTAAAAGACCGATGACCTCTATCTCACAACGATTACCTATATATGAAGTTATAATCCCAGAAGAAGTATCCCACACACCATCGTGACTTGATGAACTAATAATCTTTCCTTGAAGATTTTCCATCCGCACATGTATAGTGGACTCTGTATCAATGTGATCTTTCTTAAGCATACTCTGCCAATGTTCATTTAAAGAATCCGGCAATAAATGGGATTTCTCACATAATATAGAGTGTATTGACCGGTTTCTCAGGTTCTGAGAAATGTTCTTTTTACTTTTCAGGGAATCAACCTCATACTCTTTTTTCCCCTCTTCTGTGATAATGCAAATTTTCAAAGGTAAAGTATCAGATGAACTCTCAGAAAACAGATGAAATAGATTTAAATTTCTTTCTTTTCTTTCTATCTCTTCTTGAAGCATCTGTACGAATAGCCTCTCCGCCTGTTGATGTACAGCCACCTTATTTCGTTGATAGAAATAGGCTCCAACCAATAGTGATAGGATTATCACTCCAATAACACACGAAAGCAATTTATTTTTTGTCATTTCGATCTATTTTACTGACAAAAATAATATTATTTCCTAACAAGAAGCTAAAATATAGAAAAAATTAAATAACAAATTTAGGGATATACAAAACAGTTTGTAAGTATTCTGTTCATTTCACACGCAAACAAGAACTCTTGTACGAGTCAACTAATTCCAATATTCCTCCAAGATAGATTGCATTCAGTACCGTTTCAAATTCATCACGGTTATTGCCCGAAAATAACAAAGCCTCCTCCCGCTTGTCTGTTCCATCCCTGCATAAAGAAAAATTTGAAAAACAAAAAATATACATATCAAGCAACCCCGTAACACCCTAATAAAAAAGTCAGTTTAACTGATAACAATAATAATGATAACGCTCTTCTCCACCATCCGTTTCCTTTGTCATTAGGCAGAGTCGCTCATCATTGCTATCCACCGAGATGCATATATCCCATCTATCCAGTATCACTTTCTTTACAATAGTACCTCCTTCCCATTCCAATTTTTAACAAGTTCTTCAAGTTTTTCCTTCTCGGTCTGCTGACATGAGATTAGAAAGAAAAAACAACCTAACACCAGTATAAGATTTTTCATTTAAAATAAAATTTGATTAAACAGGGGTTATCATCTTCTAAACGCTCTTCCAACTTCTTATATTCCTCCGAAGGAAGCACTTTTTCATAGTTTGGAAAGTCTTCATTGAAAACAATACAAGTCAGGAAATCTTCATTTAAGGCTAAAGGATGGAGCAAAACACCCTCCGCTGTTTTCTCAAAAAAGAAACTCTTGCCGTCATCCTTTCGATAAAACAGATTTATCCGATGCCGAAGGCCAAACGTCAACATGGTATAATAATATTTTTTATTCTGAAATTGATGCCTTAATAAATAAGGCACAGTAGAATCACGTAAATACTGCAACATTAATTTATATTCCTCAACCTTTTGATCCTCTAATAAAGTGAATCCATACTCCTTCAAATCAAGATTATCTTTTCCAAAATCCCAACGGTATGCAACCCGTAAGCTATCTGTCCTTACTTCATATACTTCATTTTGATAAGGATTCGAAAAATATACTTTATGTTCATAATTATAAAAAGGTTTAGAATTCAGAGTCGTGAGAACGGGAGGGACATGCCAAAATTCTTTCACATTCTTGAAAGACTCTTTAGAAATAACGCTGATACAATTTTCATTCTCAGAAGCAGGTAATGTCCATGTAACGAAATACTTACTATCCAACTCCTCTATCAATTGATAATTAGACCTAGTTGGCAGTTTTATTTCTTTTATGAATTTTCCATCCAGAGAATACACATAAAGAGAGCCAAATGGAGATAGCATATACACTGCATTTTCTTTTTCTTTAATAACGGCATCGTATATTTCACGATACTCTCCGGGGCCTTGTCCCTTTTTACCTATTTTATGCAAAAGGTGCCCTTCTTCATCAAAAGAAAACACAGCCGGAACCCCTTCATCGACAATATAATATCTGTTATCTTTTATAATAACTTTCACAGGCCTTACAAGAAAGGAACTATCATTGGTTTCCAATGGAATGACAGATATTTTAGAAAATAATTCTTCTGTTGGAACAGGGCGTTCAAGCAAATCGACATGTAATACTTCACAGTCGGTTTTATCTCCAGTGCTTTTACATGAAAAAAGTATAAACAAGAGAAGTGTTAACAAGATATTCTTCATAATTTTATTACATTAAATTAACAATACAGGAAGTTATACCAAGAAAATTGTAGTAATCATCTCCTCTCCTGTATTTTAAAAAAGGAAATGAAGAAACTCTAAACTTTGGGTATAACTTCTTCTTAATAGTTAGCAGGCACAAGAATATGTTTGACTACCGTCAAAATGACAGTTTCCCCAATCATCATAAACCTTGTAGCAACGTCCTACTCCGTCAGAACACGTATGGGAGCAAGGATATTTCGGGTAGCCACCTCCGCCGTAGAAAAAGTAAATGCTACATTTGCTCTTTCTAATTAATTTTTCGCTATCTTCGTGCCGGGCAACTTCCTTTTTTAAAGGTTATCCGGGAGTGAACGATTCTAAGACTTTTCCCAGGACGTAGATCGTTCCACTCCCTTTCTAACCAAGTTAATATTTCTAATAATCCAAACTAAATCCTTGGCTCACATACTTCACTTTATCATGTTGAATTGGGCAATCCACAGAACCCGCACCAATACAAAAAGTATAATTAGGAGTTTCTCCGTTAGCCAAAGCTTCTACATTTTGAAGTGATAAAGAATTTAAATCACAAACTTGTTTTACAGGCATCCAATGCCCCATAGAAATAATAGCAATAAGAAGAATAGCTATTTTTAAAGTGTTTTTCATGTCTATATGCGTTTAACATGTATGCAAACATAAACTATGTTTTTCATATCATCATCATTTGCCGCGTTACAAAGCGTTACAAGGCATCGATTTCCGGCAGTTGCAACTGAAAAAGATCCCTATCGTGCTGAACAATAGAAATAGAAGAATCGATTTGAAGTGCCTTAGCTAAGCGGTGTTTAGCTGTCCGGAAACACTCCCGGCTCCCTCCAGATAAACACTTCTCGATTTCCTTACGTGTCAATTGACAATCAGTAGCATTTAAGAAAGCCAGCAAGAGAGTAGAGGACTGAAGATTAAGTGGAATTATTTCTTCATTACACACCAATATCTTTTTATATGCATCAAAGGTCAGTATAGGGCTCAATTTATAAACCAGGGATTTTGTTCCCAACAGTTCTTTTGCCTTTTTTAATTCCGCTATTTGCGCTTCGTACACCCTTGACTTTTGCTCCAGATCCTTCAACAGTATGTCCTTTTCCCGAGCATCAGATCGCTGCACTTCAATCTGTTGCGCATATTGATCCCGTACACTCTCTAACTCTACTAATTTTTCTTTTGCCTTATTTAGATCAGCTATCTGCTCTTCGCGCTCCTTCAACTTTTGCTCTAGATTCTTCAGTAACATGTCCTTCTCCCGAGCATCAGACTGCTGCGCCATGACCTGTTGCATATATTGATCCCGCACTCTTTCTAATTCTTCTGATTTTTCTTCCCTTCTTTTTAGATTCTCCACTAATAACCAACGCTCAGACTGTGTTTTAAACAAACGGTTTTTCACCCTAAACAAATAGATCAAAAAAACAACCAAACACAAAGCTATACCAACAATCATTCCGAATGGAAAGAAATGGTATCTACAAACCGACCACCAAGTATAAAATAAAAGACCGGAAACCTCTATTTCACATCTTTCCCCCAAATAAACAACAAACTTCAACTTTGGAGAAAGGCTGACAGTCCGACTCTTTTTATATAAGGTATTATTTTCCAAGTCTGTAGTTACTATTTGTATCGCAGCTCTTGCCAAAATATGTTGTGCTTGCAGACTATCTGCCCAAGCTCGACTCAAAGTCATGGGAGATAGCTGCTTCTCGGAGCAAATAACTGAGTGTAATGAACGTTCTCTCGGTATCTGAGAAAGATTCTTACGGCTCTTCCCAGCATCCACTTTATACTGTCTGGATCCGGTTTCGGTCATAATAGAAATAATTAAAGAAACCGTATCACTTGATATCCCAGAAAAAGAATAAAGTAAATCCAATTCCTCCCCCTTCTTTTTCAGTTCATCTTTCAAGACTTGTGTAAACAGACTTTCCGCCTTTATGTGCATCAACTTTCTGTTTCTTTGAAAGAAATACAAACTAACCAGAAATGCTAATAACACTATTCCCCCAATGCATAGCAATAGCCGAATATACTTCATACCAATATATTTAAGTGAAGAACCGTTCTTACCATTTCGATTTATTTTACTGACAAAAATAAGATTATTTACTACAAAAACAAAGACATCGAAGAAAATAATTAAAAAAACAAACAAGACTGTTCATAAGCATTCTGTTCATCTTCAGCACAAACAATAACTCTTGTACACTTCAGATTATTCCAATATAGATTACATTCAGCATTTTCGTCCTGTCAAATTCTAATTAGCTCTTATTCATTACGGCCATGCTTCTTCATTATTTGTATTTACACAATTCGAGAAAAAGCCCCTGCATGAAGAAAAAATTGAAAGATAAAAAATATATATTGATCAAACCCGTAACACCCTAATAAAAAGTCAGTTTAACTGATAACAATAATAATGATAACGCTCTTCTCCACCATCCGTTTCCTTTGTCATTAGGCAGAGTCGCTCATCATTGCTATCCACCGAGATGCATATATCCCATCTATCCAGTATCACTTTCTTTACAATAGTACCTCCTTCCCATTCCAATTTTTAACAAGTTCTTCAAGTTTTTCCTTCTCGGTCTGCTGACATGAGATTAGAAAGAAAAAACAACCTAACACCAGTATAAGATTTTTCATTTAAAATAAAATTTGATTAAACAGGGGTTATCATCTTCTAAACGCTCTTCCAACTTCTTATATTCCTCCGAAGGAAGCACTTTTTCATAGTTTGGAAAGTCTTCATTGAAAACAATACAAGTCAGGAAATCTTCATTTAAGGCTAAAGGATGGAGCAAAACACCCTCCGCTGTTTTCTCAAAAAAGAAACTCTTGCCGTCATCCTTTCGATAAAACAGATTTATCCGATGCCGAAGGCCAAACGTCAACATGGTATAATAATATTTTTTATTCTGAAATTGATGCCTTAATAAATAAGGCACAGTAGAATCACGTAAATACTGCAACATTAATTTATATTCCTCAACCTTTTGATCCTCTAATAAAGTGAATCCATACTCCTTCAAATCAAGATTATCTTTTCCAAAATCCCAACGGTATGCAACCCGTAAGCTATCTGTCCTTACTTCATATACTTCATTTTGATAAGGATTCGAAAAATATACTTTATGTTCATAATTATAAAAAGGTTTAGAATTCAGAGTCGTGAGAACGGGAGGGACATGCCAAAATTCTTTCACATTCTTGAAAGACTCTTTAGAAATAACGCTGATACAATTTTCATTCTCAGAAGCAGGTAATGTCCATGTAACGAAATACTTACTATCCAACTCCTCTATCAATTGATAATTAGACCTAGTTGGCAGTTTTATTTCTTTTATGAATTTTCCATCCAGAGAATACACATAAAGAGAGCCAAATGGAGATAGCATATACACTGCATTTTCTTTTTCTTTAATAACGGCATCGTATATTTCACGATACTCTCCGGGGCCTTGTCCCTTTTTACCTATTTTATGCAAAAGGTGCCCTTCTTCATCAAAAGAAAACACAGCCGGAACCCCTTCATCGACAATATAATATCTGTTATCTTTTATAATAACTTTCACAGGCCTTACAAGAAAGGAACTATCATTGGTTTCCAATGGAATGACAGATATTTTAGAAAATAATTCTTCTGTTGGAACAGGGCGTTCAAGCAAATCGACATGTAATACTTCACAGTCGGTTTTATCTCCAGTGCTTTTACATGAAAAAAGTATAAACAAGAGAAGTGTTAACAAGATATTCTTCATAATTTTATTACATTAAATTAACAATACAGGAAGTTATACCAAGAAAATTGTAGTAATCATCTCCTCTCCTGTATTTTAAAAAAGGAAATGAAGAAACTCTAAACTTTGGGTATAACTTCTTCTTAATAGTTAGCAGGCACAAGAATATGTTTGACTACCGTCAAAATGACAGTTTCCCCAATCATCATAAACCTTGTAGCAACGTCCTACTCCGTCAGAACACGTATGGGAGCAAGGATATTTCGGGTAGCCACCTCCGCCGTAGAAAAAGTAAATGCTACATTTGCTCTTTCTAATTAATTTTTCGCTATCTTCGTGCCGGGCAACTTCCTTTTTTAAAGGTTATCCGGGAGTGAACGATTCTAAGACTTTTCCCAGGACGTAGATCGTTCCACTCCCTTTCTAACCCTAATTGATAATGCAATGAATGATTCTAGTGTGATGAGATTTATATAAAATGAATCCTCACTCCCCAAGACTAAATCCTTGAACCACATGTTCTACTTTGATATGGTTAATAGGACAATCTACAGATCCGTCACCCAAGCAACCTAAATTGGTAACGTGTTCACTGCCGGCAAGCGCCTCTACATTTTGCAAAAATAGGGAATTTACTCTCTTAGGAATTTTCGTGGTAGGCCAATACCCGATCAAGACTATTAACCCAAAGATTAATTTCATATAGTTTTTCATGGCTTCAAAGTATAAGTGTTAATAACTGGCAGCAAAGGTAAAAAGAGATTTTGGATAAACTGCTATCAATTTTATTGCCATTTATATCAAATCATTGCCAACAAGATCCTCTATGAACAACATACGATAACAATCGGTTCCAAAACGCCTGAAGCAAACGTCACAACCAACTTACTCCAATCTCTTCCCTAATTTGTTTCCGGCAGAACAAAACGTATTTATCTGAATACTCGTTTCGCCTTTCCAAATAAACTTAATGATATCCTCATCACTCACCGTATAATCGGAAGCATTTAAAATAACAAATTGAAAAATATTACACAGATTGAACATCCAGACACCGCTGATTCAAAAACTCTATAGCCAATGCTCTTCAGCTATTGCTGCTTACTGTTTCTTTGAAAAGAAGCCTGCCATTGATGTATGTTTTATCAAGCTCCAACCAATGGTGATAGGGTTATCACTCCAATGACATGTGAAAGAATCAATTTAAAGACAAACAAGAAAGCTCATAAGCATTCTGTTCGTTCTCGGCAATTACATAGATTGTGTTATCCTTCCCATCGACGGCAATATTAGAGAGGGAGCACCCTGTTTTAATTTTAGTTATCGGAATTCCCTCCCAATCAAATACAGTAATTTCCGAAGGTAAAGTTTCACTCCCTATACTATGTAATAATGTATATATACTATTATTGGTTACATATATGTCCTCAAAACCAATCTGAGTCGTTTCATTGAAAACAACATATTTGGGTATTGCCCCTTCGGCAATACCATATTTAGGCTCGTAAATATAAAGTATCTTTGCCAATGATAAGGAACAATTATCATCCAAATCAAACAATTCCAATACTCCTCCAAGATAGGTTGCATTCAACATCTTTGTCCTGTCAGGTCTTAATTTGGTTTTGGTATTGCTACAGAAAACTGACCAGACTTCTTCGTCATCGTTCGTATTTACACAATCTGAGAAAGAATTGTATAATTGAGTAACCTTTCCATCTTTTAATAATCCAAACCGAAGGCCCTTATGATTTGCTTTTACAAGAAAGTTTGAATCTTTAAGAGAAAGCATATCATAGATTATTGTAGGCACTTCGGCTTGAGGCAAGCTATCATAATTCACCTGTATAACCTCAGATTTCAATGAATCTTTTAAAAAAGAAGAAACATCATATTTCACTATTTTACGTAATGACGTATCGTAGGCATACATGGTTTCCCTATCTTCAGATAAATTGAACGATTCCACATTTATAAAATCAGCAGGACCTTGCCCTTTTTCTCCAAATGATTTTATGGGTACACCCTTTAGAGTAAACAGATGGAAGAAATTATTATTAACATTATCCAATACCAGTAGCATTGAGTCTATACATTCTATTTGCAAAGGATACGAAAATAAAAACGTATCATTTAAAACAACCAGTTCTCGCGATATGCTATCGCTACAAATCACTCTATTTGAAAACTCAATCTTCTCTTTTGTCGAGTGACATCCTAAAAGAATAATTCCAATCAAGATTAATATACGAATATTTTTCCCCATGATCTTTTTAATTTAGAGCTGATTAGAAAAGTTTTATCTTTGCTATAACCCTATATTTTAAGTATTTGAAATTACACCTCCCTTCCTCTAAATCTATTCCTTTTCCAAGAGTACAGCTTTATTCTCCTACACTGAATCCCTCATATACTATTTCCACCTTGTCGTGATTAATAGGACAATCTACAGACCCTGGTCCATAACAACGAGCATGTGAAGGTTCTTCTCCACTTGCCAGCGCCTCTATATTTTGCAATAAAAGAGGATCCACATTCTGAGATTTTTCTGTAGGCTTTAAAAGCCAAACCGAAATAATAGCAGCCAAAAGAAATGTTGCTTTTAAATAGTTCTTCATTTTCATAAGATATATATTTTAATTATTCACTGCAAAGTTAAAGGCTACTAACCAATAAAACATCATATAATACATTACATTTTATTACATAGTACGAAAGCCTCCCTAAATTAACCTATTTCAGACAGTACTAATTGGTATTTATTAATACCTTTCTGAAAAATAGAAATCTCAGGATCTACACTCAACGCAACACGTAAACGAGAAATAGCGACTCGCAAACGAGTCATATCCCCAGTACCATCTTTCCATAAACATTCCAACAGCTCCTCATATGTTAAAATATATTCAGGAGCATTCAGGAAAGTATCCAATAGTTGACATGCCTGCGAAGTAAGAGGTATCGTTTGATCGCCACAAATTAATACCTTTGCATAAGAATCAAAAGTAACCTTTGGACTCAACCTGTAAAGTAACGGTTCTTTCCCTGATTCTTTTAATTCTTTCAGTTTTTGAATTTGTATCTCATACCCTTTCAATATTCCCTCCATATTTTTACGTTTTTCTTCATATTCTTCGCCTTTTGCTGAAAAGTCTTTTATACGCTTTTCATATTCTTTTTGTTTTGCCTCTAACCTTTTCTGATCTTTCTCCAATTGCATACGCACCTTTCTTTCACGATCCCGATCATTAGCTAAATGCTTTCTATCATTTCGAATTTTAGATATATACAGATACCAACTAAAGAGAATAATGATAAGAACAACTGTCACACCCACTATTATTTCAAATGAAGTGCTATGATACCGATATACCGCCCGCCATGGATAAGACCAAAAAGCAATGATCTCAACTTCACACCTATTACCTACATAAAATGTAATCTTATGTGTTCCAGAACAAAAATTATTGCAGTTTTTACATTTAAAATAAGAAATAGAATTATCTAAATGGTTTATTGATAAATGCACATCGGTTTTAGCAAGAATTTTCCGTTCTTTGAGCTTATTGTTCCAAAGTAAATGCAAAGTGTCTGTAGATAAGCTACTTTTCATACAGGCAACTGAATGCCAAGACCGCTCTGCCATACTTTGAGAAATATTCTTTTTACTCTTTTTAGCATCAACAGTAAAAGTCTTGACTCCCTTACTTGTTGTAACACGAATCGTTAAAGGAATAGTATCGATTGTTACTTTGGAGATATAAAATAGATTCAATTCTTGCTGCTTTCTGTGTAGTTCCTCATTCAAAACTTCCTTCAGAAGATACTCGGTTTCGGCATACATTGCTTCCATGTTCCTCTGATAGAAGTGCATACTAATTAAAAATGCTTGCATCAATATCCCAAAAATCCATAAAAATAACCTAGAACGTTTCATCACTGTTTGTTTTTGCAAACAAATGTAATACTTTACAATATTATCTCAAAGTTCCCTCATAGATTTCATTGACTGACAGAGAATAAACTCACAATTGGCCCATTGTTGATGCTGGTAAGCAGGTCTTCAAATATTTGCCTCAAACAGGCACAAAAAAGCAGATGTTTGCCACTGTCTTATTTTTCATATCAAATTCAGATTACTTTAATATTTTCCCTTTAAAAAGAAACCTTTACATTATGGGTATATTTCAGTGTATTACAATTTATTACATAGTATTACAATATCGATATTTACCCCATATACAGGTAATAATAAGTAATAATCTATATTTAACCTCAATTAGCACATCGAATTAACACTTGACACAATCGCATCAGCCCTTGATTATACTACTATTTTTATGAATTTGGATTGACCAAGATATCCATTTCAATCAAAAAAAAATCATCATATCCAAAAATCAGAAATAGATATTTTCATCAGTATATCAGCAACTTATAATCCAAAAGATAGTTGCATAAGACAGGTATTACATATAGAGAAGAGGCATCCCTAAATTGAATCTGATTCAACTAGAGAAAATACCCCGTTGGAGGTTTCTTTCTACCCACCCAATAAGCCCTATATAGCATCTTCAATATAGCCAATCGACATCTAAATAGGAATAAAAAACATATAAAATAGGACCATTCGGGCACAAAAGAGAGAAAGAGACTTGACAGTTCAAAATAATAAATAACTCCTCATGGCAAAAGGATCTTTATTACGAAAAAGATATACATCTCAATTCTGCACCAAATATTACCCATTTCTTTTGAAAGATTATACCCAATCAGGATGTTCAAAAAATCATATACTTGCAGCAACAACAATAGTTAAGATATTCATAGGAATAAAAAATGTATAAAAAACCATAGATCAAATAGGAACATAAAATTAAAATTTATCTAGCTATAATTATGAAATCAATTCTCACTTTCTTACTAATTATCTTAATGGACATACAATTTAATTACGCATGCCCTTGTAGCCCAACCAATACACTTATTGAAATGAATGAAAGTTTCGCGAGTCAGTTTCAAACGGCCACCATTATTCCAATGTTCTTATGGCAACCGTCATGGTCTTATCCTATTGAGGGCCTGGCAATAGGGTTACTTATCTCCCTTATCGTATATTACCGAATGGTATACAGCACAAAGCTATTTCCTCACGAAAAGCTGAGACTGATCTTAAACATAACCCATAAAACTCAGACACCGTTAACTTTGATCCACCACCTACTGGAAGAAATCATTTCGGACAGTCTCTCCGAATCTACATCCCAAAAAGTAAAGCGGATACTTAGATACACCAGTCATATTATGAGTTGCTACCAGAACATTGCGGTATTCGACGATAAGGAGAATGAACTGCACCCGGGCTCCTCTCCCATTGAATTCGAACTTTACACTTTTATAACCTCAATCGTCAACCAATGCCGGGCGTACGCCGATACTCGTCAAATAAAATTAAATATTAATAAAGACTTCAGTTATATCAGTTGCCGGGTGGACGAAATAACGATGACTGCCGCTCTGCAATGCCTGCTGAATAAAATGATAGAAGCCACACCTTGCAAAGGCTGCATAAATATGGACGTGTCACACAGCATCAAGCATTGGAACCTCCAGATAACCAATGGACCGGAATGCAGACAAAGTCACAAAAAGATGCTTTCGTTCATCTCTACATTTATGTTAATACACTATTGCGGAAGTCTTCAAATTATAAAAAAGATAATCCGCTTACATGGTGGAAAGTTGATTGGCAGCTATCACGGACGGTCAATAACTCTCCGGGTTACTGTACCTATCAACGGATATTGTAATACCATCCAATGTCCGGAAGTAGTGCCTCCTGTAATGAAAGATGATAAAATCATCCGTCCCGATAAAAAACAGCATCACATACTGTTGGTTATGGCAGATACAGAGTTAAGCAACTATTTGCATAAGGCGTTCTCCATACTTTTCAGAATAACGATCCTTGAAAATCCGGAACAGATATTACATTTCTCGGGAGATCGGCTACCGGATATTATCGTTATTGACGAAACGGTAAACGGCATACGCGGCAAGGAAATCTGTTCTAAAATAAAATCGAATACAAGCATGGTTCATATTCCTGTCATTCTCCTGATCAGTAACAATGATAACGGAAGTTATCTTGCCCATGCGGACTGTGGAGTAGATAAATTGGAACCGCGCGCAATCAATATTTGCAGACTCAAAATGGATATACAAATACTTATCAATAAGCATGAACGTATCATGAAACTCCTGGAGAAAAACCTGTCGGACAATCTGCCTTCACCAACTGCAAAAAGTGAAGAGGACGCACTGTTCATAAACAAAGTGAACAAGCTTCTGGAAAAGAATCTTTCAACAGAAAGCTATACAGTTGACATGTTAAGTGCCGATATGGGAATGTGTCGTACCAAATTCTACACCAAAATAAAAGAAATTACAGACAAGACACCTACAGAATACATGCATTATTTCAAAATGAATAAAGCTAAAATTTTATTGGTTACCCAACAATATACAGTTACGGAAATAGCCACTTTTCTAGGCTTTTGTAATGCCAAATATTTCGGAAAACGATTTAAGAAATTCTATAAAGTTCCACCTACACAATATATTAAAGAGGTTTTCTAAAGCTATACGGCTTTATACTCCTTTCAAAAAGCAAATTCAGAAGAAAACAAGTTAATAATCTTCTTTTCATAACACGCTTACAATAAGAATGTTATTTCCTTATATGGCATCATTATCTGAGTCCATATACCCGGGCTCATCGGCCCGCATACCCAGGCTGATGGGCCTGTGTACCCGGGACAATGGGCACAGGTATGCGGGACGAGATAAAGAAAAGACCATTTTCACTAAAGATAACGAGAAAAACAAAATACAATAATGAATATAAACAGATAATAATTCGGATTTTTATCTGTTTATCAGAAATTTATGATCTATTCAGTCCTTAAAAACAGGAGGTGGAAGATGGAAGATCAAAATACATTTTCGTAGGAAATTTTGAAATCTACGATCAAAAGCCCGAATGTTCATTCTTATTTTCATATGAATCGATTTCCCTGTTTTTCTCACTGGAATAATTCCATTCAATCTCGTCAGTATATTCCTTCCCCTTAGTTGAGACTACAGCTTTCAGTATATTTTTTCCGTCGGCAAGTGATACATTGTCAAACACATAATGTACATCGGTATAGCCATTGCGAATACCACTCAGCTCCTGTCCATTCAAGTATACTTTCGGAGTTCCGATATTGGAATAAACGGTAACGGCTGTCGTTCGCTTTTCACGATCGGCATTGCGACGCTGTGTGAGATAGAGTACCGGCTCTTCGCTCCAGTTGGCTTTATACCAGAAATAAGAGTCTTTCTTTGTTTTACGATCGAAGGTAATCAGCCCCTTCATGTTACGGGCAGGCACACCGCCACGAGTCCACATAGGTACGGCAAAATCGAACATGTTCCAGAGATAAGAAGCAATGATGTACGGATGGTCTTTGATAATACTCCACTGGTACTCATGTGTCTTAGTCTGAAATGTTTCCGGATAAAAAGGCTTTCCCCAATTCAGGGCATCCCCAAGGTATTCGGTCTGATGAGCCAGATTCGCATCGGCACCATATTCGGTCAACAT
>ERZ827469.2383-NODE-2383-length-14324-cov-2.992011_pt1 | contig 14324 bp, 17 predicted proteins | sample MGYA00519917_ERZ827469 | MGnify/ENA primary metagenome ERZ827469 (study PRJEB31778, sample SAMEA3449314) | human gut metagenome | biome: human gut; feature: human-associated habitat; material: faeces | place: United Kingdom | collected 2010/2012 ... | reverse complement strand
GAAAACCTCATCACCTATCAGGGAACTTACAGCTCCAGCAAACGGTACACCAAATACGACGTGGTCATCTACCAGGGAATGTCTTACATGGCCACGAAAAAGACAATTCCCATGGGTACTCTGCCGACAAACACCGCCTATTTTGTTCCCATGACGATTAAAGGCGAAAAAGGCGATCCCGGTGCAAATCTCAAATTCTGTGGTCACTGGAATTCTTCGACCGCGTATGTTAAAGACGACCTGATTGACTACAACAACGTCCTCTGGGCGGCGACAGCGGCCAACACCAATTCTGCACCGTCCTTCACCAACTCCAATTGGAGCAAGGTGGTAAGCAGCCGTCAGACAATCATCAGCAGTTCTCAGCCGACGGCCGAGAGTCAGGAAATCGGCGACATGTGGTATAAAATCGTCGGATAAAAGGAGGAATTACAAATGGCAATTAAAATCGAACAGTATCAAAAAACAGCGGACGGTTCCTATCAACTGATGTATCCAAAAACCCAGGCTGATTGCGTTTCGGTCAGCAGCGGCGGCAATTTACAGACAAAACTAAGCGACATTGATAAAAAAGTGACTTATGAACTCACTTGCAGCAAAACCGGCAGCATCCATGCGCTTTCCGGCTTTCCCTCTGTGACCGGCCTTGTGTCCTGCGTTTTTAAAGCCGATAAGGACTATGCGGCAAATGACGGATTTACCGTCAACAGCACTTCCTATTCTGTACAGACCCTGGACGGAAAGGCTTTGACAGCAGGCGCGTTTAAAGCGGGAGCGGTCGTTCCGGTCATCATAGACACGGTGGGAAAAAAGATAAATTTTAAGATGGGCGGGAGCCGCCAAGCCGGCACCCGCCTGGTCACAGAAATTTTTTCACAGGAGTCCGGCAGCAAAGTATGGAAATGCCCTGACGGTGTTTCTCAAGTTCGGGTCCGTCTGTTTGGCGGAGGAGGCAATGGAGGAAATTCCTACTATCCCCGCGGCGGTGGCGGAGGTCATATGTGTTTCCAGGTGTTGGATCTGACTCCGGATCAAAATTATACCATCACATTTGGCGCCCGTTCTTCCGACGGCACTGGCGGTACCACAGGTTTTGGGAGCCTGCTCTCCGCGTCAGGAGGCAACAACGGACAGGGGAATCGCTCTGACTCTGGTGCTGGCGGAACCGGCGGTGGAGGAGGTAATACCTCCAACAGTTACAGCGGCGGCGATGGAAGCTATGGAGGAGGCGGAGGAGCCGGCGTTTCCGATTCCTCGTCCTCATCCTCTTCGGATATTCCTGGATCGGGCGTCAAATACGGCGGTGGAGGTGGAAGCGCCAAATATAGCTACAACGGCGGAAGTTCTCAATACAAACAATACATCGATGGCATCAGCTTCATCGGAAAAACTATCAACGGCGCTGTAAACACTGAAACCGTAGACCCTGAAAAAACAGAAAGCAGTTCCGCTTACCGGAAAGGGCTGGGCGGAATCGGAGATTCCTTTGCCGTAAAATCGAGCGATATTTCTCCAAACGACGTGAGGAGAGGGGTCGACACTATCACAAACGATTACGGCGTTGAACTGATAGAATTCACAGGAGCTGGAAATCCCGGCAAAACCACTTATGTCGATAGAAGCAATCCTACCACAGGCCGCGGTTATGGCGGCGGCGGTGGATTTGGCGGCAACGGCGGAGACGGCGGAGAATACGGCGGCGGTGGTGGCGGCGGTTACGGTGGTAACGGCGGCAAAGGCGGCCAATACGCCGGCGGCGGTGGCGGCGGATATGGTTCCACCGGCGGTGCAGGCAGCACAAACTGCGGCGGCGGTGGCGGCGGTTACGGTCCCTTTGGAAAGGGCGGAAACGGTCAGATTATTACCAGTGAAAGCAGTGTGCTTTACGCTACCAATAACTGCGACGGCGGTTTGGCAGCCGGCGGCGGCGGACAAATGTACGGAGAAGGCGGCAAAGGCGGCCCCGGCGTCTGTATCATTCAATATTACCTATAATTTCATAATGCAATGTAGGAGGAACCAAAATGAAAGTTTTTCAAATACTGAATGGCATCTGCCATTGGCAGGCACCTTATGAATCCGCAGAAGAAGCGAATTCTGTCTATTCTAGCGACATCAAATTTGCAGACGCTCCCGACTACGTATTCGAAGGCTGGGGCTACATCGACGGCGAATTTATCAAGCCTACTGCTCCGGAAGGATGGCTCTATGACGACGCAACCGGAACCTTTTATCCCTCTGAGGATAACCCAATTGCCCATCCAGTCACCGTCAACGAAATTGCTCAAAACGCGTTAAACCGCACGGGACTTCTGGAAAAGGAAAATGAGGAACTCAAAAGCCGTCTTTCCGCCACAGAAGACGCCCTTTTAGCCCTGATAATGATGTAATTTATAAAATAATTTAGAGGAGAATCACCATGTATCAATTTATTCTGAATTGCTGGATCATGGATAAAATCAAAAATGAATCTGACATCCGTAATTTTATCAGCAAAGGCTTTATCACCGAAGAAGAAGCCAATATGATCCTTTCCACTCCCAAAAAATAACGAAGCAAAGGTGATGGGGCGTTCCCCGCTCCATCACCTTTTATATGAAATATGGAGTGACACTATATGATAAATATAATTGAAATCCAAGATCGGGAAGGCGGTATTTACCATCCGATTACCGATGCCATAGCGGTTAAGCTGCAAAACGGGGATAACCTTCAGCAAAAGGCAGAATCGTTGGATACGCAAATCGCCGGCAAAGTGGATAAGGTTCCCGGCAAAGGCCTATCCGCTAACGATTATACGACAGAAGAAAAAAATAAGCTATCCGGCGCTGCATCTTTGGACTCCCCCGTCTTTACAGGAATACCCCAGGCACCCACCCCGGACATGTCCGACAGCAGTGCGCAAATCGCCACCACCGCTTTTGTAAAGGCGCAAAAATACGCAGCCGGCAGTCACACCCATACTGCTGCTGAAGTCGGCGCTGTAGATCAAAAAAATATGCTGTCCAATTCAGACATCGAAGAAATTCTAAATAGTTAAAGAGAGGGTATTTATTATGAAATATTTAGATCAAAATGGCCTTTTATATCTCTGGCAGAAGCTGAAAACATTGCTTGGTGGAAAAGTCGACAAAGTAGAGGGCAAAGGCCTGTCAACCAACGACTACACCACCGAGGAAAAAAACAAGCTCTCCGGCATTGCAAGCGGAGCCAACAACTATACCCATCCCACTACCAGTGGAAACAAGCACATCCCCGCAGGAGGAGCGTCGGGGCAGATTCTCCGCTGGAGTGCCGACGGCACTGCGGTTTGGGGAGCAGACAACAACACCACGTACACCGATGCTACCACCGAAAAATCTGGCCTGCTGTCCGCTTCTGACAAAACCAAGCTGGACGGCATTGAAGAGGGGGCCAACAAAACAACAGTAGACAGCGCCCTGTCCGCTACCAGCACCAACCCGGTACAGAACAAGGCCGTCAATACCGCCCTGGGCAACAAAGTGGATAAAGTCAGCGGGAAGGGACTGTCCACCAATGATTACACCACGGCGGAGAAAAACAAACTGGCGGGAATTGCAGCGGGCGCAAACAACTATGTCCACCCCGCCAGTCATCCGGCGAGCATGATTCAAATGAGCGATGGAAAAACTCTGCAATCGCTATTTGATGGAGCAACTCTCGTTACCGATTGGAATACTATCAAGCAACCCGGCGTTTATTACAGTACGGATGGCGCACTTAATAAACCGGCCTTTCTGGTAGGATTTGACGTTTATGGTATTGTATTGCGTCACGGAGAGCAAGTTAAACAGATTCTTACAACTGACCAAGGAAGTGAATGGAAGGTTAGGGGTACTTATTCAGACGGTTCTTCCTGGCTTAGTTGGAGCGATCTGGTCGTCCCTGCGTCACAGTTTTGCAATGGTTTGATGAAAAGTGAAGATAAAATAAAACTCGACGGCATCGCCGAAGGGGCCAACAAAATAACGGTAGACAGCGTCCTCTCTTCCACCAGCACAAATCCGGTGCAAAACAAGGCTGTGAAAGCGGCTTTGGACGGAAAAGAAGCAAGCTTTACCAAAAACACCGCTTTCAATAAAAACTTTGGCACCGCCGCTGGAACTGTCTGCCAGGGAAACGACTCCCGTTTAAGCGACGCCCGTCCCGCTAATGGTGGAAACTCGTCCACTGTAAACGGGCATAACGTACTCTCGGACGTTCCTGCCAACGCCGTATTTACCGATACCACTTATTCCGTGGCGACTGCGTCAAAGGACGGACTGATGAGCAAGGCGGACTTTGCCAAATTAAGCGGATTCAGCGCGGCAAGCAACTACGCTCTGAAGTCGGACATCACAGGGGTATACAAGTACAAAGGATCCAAGTCGACCGAGGCTGATCTTCCCGCTACCGGGAATACCCTGGGAGATGTCTGGAACGTAGAAACCGATGGTCAAAACTACGCATGGGACGGTCAAAAATGGGATGGCCTTGGCGCAGTATTTGAAATTATCTCTATCACAAACGCAGAGATCGATACTATTTTTGCAAGCTAGGGGGAAATGATATGCCTTATCTAGATCAGACGGGGCTTAGCCATCTCGTACAAAAGATAAAAACTCTGTTTGATAAAAAAGCAGACCTTGCTTCCCCATCCTTTACCGGGGCGCCTAAGGCTCCTACGCCAGTCAGCAGCGACAACAGCACTCAGATTGCGACAACTGCGTTTGTAAAGGCGCAGAATTACGCTGCGGGAAGCCATACACACTCCGCAGTGACCACTGGTGCAGCTGGTTTTATGAGTGCTGCTGATAAAACAAAGCTAGACGGAATTGCGACAAATGCAAACAATTACGCTCATCCATCCACTCATCCTGGTACAATGATTACTACTTCTGACGGAAGAAACGTGGAAGAAATTTTTTCCAATGCAAAATTGGTCACAGATTGGAACGACGCAATAAGGCCCGGATGGTTTTACAGCAGCAGCAGTGCTGCTAATAAGCCGCCCAGCCCTGTTTCTGATGATTGGTTTGGAGAAGTATTTGTTTATATGGGAAACATTAAACAGATTTTAACTCCACAAATGGTAAGCGCCGATGTAAGAATAGAAAGATGGGTTCGCACTAGAAACACAAGTGGAACCTGGTCCTCTTGGACACAAAGTTTTGCCGAAGCTACTACATCTAAGTACGGATTGATGTCTAGTGCAGATAAGGTAAAGCTGAACGGAGCAGCCCCCATAGCTTCCCCCGCTTTTACCGGTACGCCGACTGCTCCTACTGCGGCTACTTCTGCCAATAGTACCCAAATCGCGACTACCGCTTTCGTAAAAGCGCAGAATTACGCTACGGGAAACCATACACACTCCGCAGCGACCACTGGTGAAGCTGGTTTTATGAGTGCCGCGGACAAAACAAAGCTGGACAGCGCCACTACTTTTGTTTATAACAATCCTACCCTTTCCACCCTTGGCAGCGATATTTTAATGAAAATTACCGCAGCCTCCAATCCCAACAATGCAAAAAGCGTGAAAATTCTCGTCACCGGAACCGTGACGCTGGGCACGCTGAGTGCCAACAAAGCATATATGGATTTCGGAAGCAGTTTGGACATTCCTGTACATATTGATTGGAGCAACGCTGTTTTTCCACAGATGAACACCAAAACGGAAAATATCACTCTCATCCGGCACACCGGTGCAAACACCGTCTACCATGAGGGACTGACCATTCGAGCCGCGACAAATGACTCTTTGAGTAACGGAACAACCTGTATCCAGAATGCAGGTAGTGGAGACGTGATCATTCACAACTGCGATTTGACCGGCGTAGACACCATAGGGGCATTAAGCGGTGGAGTTGCTGTCCGTCACACTGGAACAGGGCGCACTTTTATCGACAACTGCCAGTTACAGCACGTGAGATACAGTAGCAATATTTACGTTGAGAACGACAATGGCGAGGTTTTTATTTCCAACAGCCGCCTGAGACGTTTGGACAATTACGGCACCATGCTGAACACCCAGGCATGTCGAACGCTTCATGTAAGCAATTGTGCCCTGGAAGGAAACGTTTCCATTAGCGGAAAAAACGTCTTTCTTTCCAACTGTGATGTGAAGGGCTCCTTCACTGTGTCTTCCGGCGCATGCGCAGCAATTGAAAACTCTTTCCTGTATTGTCAAGGCAATTCCACCGGCACGCAAGCTGCTTTATATCTATCAGGGGAAGTGAAGCTGACCAATTGCACCTTAATCGGCGAAAATGAAAATAGTTCCGCTGCTGCTAGCATCAGCGGGTATGGGGCGTATCTTAACAGCGCTGCCGCAAAGCTGACAGCTGTCAACTGTACCTTCCGAGGCTACAAACACTCCTCCAACACAGCGGGCTATGGTCTGGGAATCGGAGCTTCCTCCAGCATCAGTGCAAATGCCTGCATGGTATTGTATGGATGCCGGTTTGACCGTGTCGCTATCAGCAGCAGAACGCAAACAGCCGACATCACAGTGGGAACTTCCTCCGTTTGCCCTAAATACAACATTGTGGGCTGCAGCTTTTATAGCTCCACCGTTTCTTTAGGGGGTTCCAATATTTCTTCCACCACTACCACCAATAAGTACATGCCCTCCTACTCTAACTTTTTCTCCCAAACTTCGTAAGGGGGATTCTGCCATGATTGAATTTATTACACATTACTGGCTGGAAACCGTTTTCAGTGCTATGCTCGCTGGTTTCGGCGTAGCCTACCGGACACTCTCCAAAAAAGTGAAAGAGCAGGATGCCATCAAGCACGGCATCGTCGCACTTTTGCGAGACCGGATCATTCAGACTTACAATCATTACATGGACAAAGGGTACTGCCCCATCTACGCCCTCGACAACATCCACAGCCTCTACGAACAGTACCAAAATCTTGGCGGCAACGGAACGGTGACTCGTTTAATGGAGGAAATTGAGAAAATTCCCACAGAACGGAGGGAGGAAAAACCATGAAATTTTTATCCACCCGACTGAACCGCCTTCTGACCGTAAAAAGCATTGTCACTTTGGTTCTGACTGTGGTTTTCGCCGGACTTGCTCTCAAAGGCATCGTGAACGGCGAACAGTTTTTGACGATTTTTACTACCGTCATCGCCTTTTACTACGGAACACAGGCGAAAAAAGACTAATCCACTTCCCCTATATCTGCACGAGGAGGTGCAAGCAATGAAAACCATCTTTCGTGGAAAATTCAAAGTGAGCCAGCCCTATACTGCCGGGCATGGAGGCTTGGATATCGTCGGTATTGACAGCCACGATATTATAAGTCCCGTTTCGGGTACCGTCATGTCCTCTACCATCATCCCCAAGTCAAGCGGAAACATTACTTGGGAATGGGGAAATTATGTCCGGGTAGACGATACTTCCGGCAACCGGTATTTCTTCTGCCACATGGATTCTCGAGCCGTCAAGGTAGGAGACAAAGTCCAAGTCGGCACTAAATTGGGCGTTATGGGCAATACCGGCCTCAGTTTCGGCGTCCATTGCCACTTTGAAACCCGCACCAAAGGAAACATCCGCACAAACCCCGCTGCCTTTTTGGGGATTCCCAACCAGTGCGGAACCTACACCCCCGACGAGGAACTCTTGAAATGGGTGAAAACAGCAAAAGGCTGGACCTATGGGGGTATCAAAAATGCCTGGAAAAAAATCGACGGCCGCTGGTACTGGTTTGACCGAAACGGAATTGCCGTCACCGGATTGCAGCTCATCAATGGAAAGACCTATGCTTTTGCGGATAAGGCTTTTCACGGCGTGGTCAAAGAATGCCAGCTCATCATGACCGACCAAAACGGCGCAATCATTTGATAATCAAAACCACCAGTTAAACTGGTGGTATGCACTAGCCCTAGAAGGGCATTTTACTAGCGGCCTCTTAAGAGGCACTGAAAAGATTCACCAACCGCATAATGTTTACAGGCCGCCGCTAAAGCGGCCTGTTTTTATGCCTTTGTATTCTTGCTACCCGTAAAAGGGTCTATGTATTCTTTAAGTGACATTTGGTCTTTTGCGTAATCTTCTTCCAGCTGATTTCGTATGTAGTTTCTTATTGCAGTTTCGTTCTTTCCCACTGTATCTACAAAATATTCCCTACACCAGAAACTCCTCTGTCCGTATTTGTATTTCAGATTCGCGTGTCTATCGAATATCATCAAACTGCTTTTCCCTTTGAGATATCCCATAAACCGTGCTATACTTAAATGCGGCGGAATACTTACCAGCATGTGGATGTGGTCTAGGCACGATTCTGCTTCTATTATCTTCACATCTTTTTGCTCACATCATTTTCTCAATATCTCTCCAATATCTTTTTTCAGTTGCCCGTATATCTCTTTCCTTCTGTATTTCGGTGCAAATACTATATGATATTCACAGCGATATTTTGAATGTGCCGTACTTTTTATTTCGTTCTTCATTTGTCAAAAACCTCCTTGTTGTTTTAGTAATGCGATCGCCAATCCACTACTATTTTACAACAAGGAGGTTTTTATTTACTAAAGTTTTTTCCTTCCCCCAGTAAAACTGGGGATTTATTTCCACGCATAAATGCACCACAGCGACCAAGGGTTTCAATACACCTCGCAAGCATACTTCAACCTAACCCAATCTTACGGGACAACACCTTCCATGTCAAGCAAAGGAAACCCTTATGCCATAATGATGTAAAATAAAATTGCGAAATAATGGAGCACCGCGCCCGCCAGGACGAATAAATGCCAGATGGAATGCATGAATTTAACCGATTTCAGCTTGTAGAAGATGATACCTCCGGTGTAGCACAGCCCGCCGATGAGCATGAACCAGAGACCTGCCGGAGCCATAGCCTTTATCATGGGGACAATGGCCAAAACAATGGCCCAGCCGGCAATGATGTAAAAGATCATCGAGATTTTTTTAAACCGTTCGACGCTGATGGAATTGAGGACGATCCCCAAAATACAGACTCCCCACACAATACCGAACAGTACCCAACCAAAAGCCCCGTGGAGCAGAACCAGGGTAATAGGGGTGTAGCTTCCGGCAATGAGCAGATAGATGGTGGTGTGGTCAAATATCCGAAAGACGTATTTTGCCCGGTTGGGAGCCAAAGCGTGGTAGATGGTCGACATGGTGAACAGGACGATAAGGCTGAACCCGTAAATGGAAGCACTAACGATCCGCCAGGGGTCCCCCTTGAGGGCGGCAAAGACGATCATAACAACCGTCCCTGCGGCTGCCAGCAGGGTGCCGAGGCCATGGGTGACGGCGTTGGCGATTTCTTCGCCCAAGGTGTAGCCGTAGCTGTTTTTCTTTGGTTTGCCGGACATAGCTGTCCTCCTTCTGCTATACTGCGTAAGCGGCATTCTCATGTTTTCCTATTACAAAAAACAATAGCTTTTATAATATCATTTTTCATTATAGTCCTCTGGGTACAAAAAAGAAAGCACCTTTTGTAATTTTATGTCGCTGAGCTTTTGAGAAGGGTGTGCAGAAGTATTGTTTTATGGTATAATAAACGCAACTGCAAAGGTTTTCATAGAAAACCTTTGGCCGCAGTATGCGGCAACTAAAATGCAGGCATTTTAGCATTGCATTTATTTTATCATCATCCGGTTCTGCTGGCGCAGAACTGCGGCGGATGAATCCGCCTACAAATTCCTGCGGAATTTGCGGATGTGGTATAATAACCTCACAGACAAACAACAAAGCTGTTTGTAAAGCGCCTAAAAGATGCTTTTGTCCCGCTGGCGCGGAAAATGTGAGAACATTGTATCATAAATTTCGGTCGTTGCACGACCGAAAAATCCGCTTCGCGTCTTTTTTACCCGCTAAAGCGGGAGATCTATGGTATAATATCAATCAGTTCCTGTGTTTTGAGATTGATCTCATTTCGCTGCCCTTTTGTAGTCAAAAAGCCAGTTTTTAGAGATTCTGCGGAGAAAAAGCTTGACTTTGCAGGGAAACACTGGTATAATCAATCTGTTATCGGCGCGATTGCCGATATCTATTTTATTTCCTTGCTCCGGACAGGACGCTCCGGGGCCGTGAAGTCCAGAAGGAGGTGCTTTTAAATGGCAAAAGTAAATGAGAATTACGAGGCAGTCGTCATTTTCAGCATGAAGCAGGGCGAAGAGGCAATCAAGGCTTTGGTCGAGAAATTCGGCGCGCTCATCGAGAAAAATGGTACGCTGGAGAGCGTTGACGAGTGGGGTAAGAGAACCCTTGCTTATGAAATCAACGACGAGACCGAAGGTTACTACGTACTCTACAACTTTAATTCTGTGCCGTCTTTCCCCGTGGAAATGGAGAGAAGACTGAACATCACAGATGGTATTCTCCGTTCTTTGATCGTGACCAGAGTGTAATGGAGGCGGCAGTATGTTAAACCGTATCATCTTAATGGGAAGACTAGTTGCCGACCCCGAACTCAGACAAACGCCCAATGGCGTTTCCGTCGCGTCATTTCGAATCGCAGTCGACAGAAATTACCAGTCCAAGGAGACCGGCGAACGTCAGGCTGATTTTATCAGCTGTGTCGCGTGGCGCCAGACTGGGGAATTTATCAGCAGATATTTCCAGAAGGGCCGTATGATCGCCCTGGAGGGAAGCCTGCAGACCCGGAATTACGAAGACAAAACCGGTGCCAAAAGAACCGCTTATGAAGTTATCGTCGATCAGGCTTATTTCGCGGACAGCAAGCCCGCCGGAGGACAACCTTCCGCCGGTGCAACCCCGTTCCCGACCCAGCCGCCTCAGTTCGAAGAGCCTCAACGGGGCAACAGCCTTTCGGTAGGCGACTTCGGCAGCTTTGAGGAAATCGACACCGATGACGGCGATCTGCCGTTCTGATTGTTGGCGCGATTCAAACTGAAAAACAGCTGAAAGGAGTTACCAGAGTTATGGATAGAAATAGCCGCGGCAGAAAGCCCCGCAGAAAAGTCTGCGCTTTCTGCGTTGATAAAGTAGAAAACATCGATTACAAAACCATCGGTAAATACAGCCGTAAGGTGCTGTCCGAGAGAGCGAAAATCGTTCCCAGACGTGTAACCGGCACCTGTGCAAAGCATCAGCGCCAGTTGACCGTCGCTGTCAAACGCGCTCGTCACATCGCTTTGCTGCCTTACGTGAACGACTAAGCTAAGAATCAAAACCACCGGTTGAACCGGTGGTTTGATCCGGCCCTATAAGGGCCTATTGCTTGTGGTCGCACCCTAAAGGGTGCACTGAATAGTCTGGCAATCACACTTTTATCACTGGCTGCCCCCTACTTGGGGGCAGTTTTTGTTATGCTTTCTTATTCTTCTGACCCGTGAACGGGTCTGTAAATTCTTTTAGGCTTATCTGGTCATTCGCTATATCTTCCTGTAACTGGTTTCGAATGTATTCCTGGATTGCTCCTTCATACTTTCCTACTGTGTCCACGTAATTCCCTCTGCACCAGAAATACCGATTTCCATATTTGTATTTTAGATTTGCGTGTCGGTCGAAAATCATCAGGCTGCTTTTACTTTTCAAGTATCCCATGTACTGCGCCACACTCATATGTGGTGGCATCGCTACAAGCATATAGATGTGATCCGGGCAATATTCTGCCTCTATGATCTCTACTCTCTTTCGCTCACTTAAATCTCTCAGTATTTTTCCAACGTCTACTTTCAACTTCCCATATATCACTTGTCTACGATACTTCGGCGCGAATACGATATGATACTTGCATCTTCATTTGCTATGTGATAAACTTTTTACGTTATCCATTTGACATGAACCTCCTGTGTTTTGATGGTGTGGTTACCAGACCTTTTCCATTCTGCCACACAGGAGGTTCTTCCTTTTGTTAAAGCACCAATTACAACAAAAACCGCCGGCTCTATAATAGAACCGACGGCAGTACATCCTCTAGTCCAAAAGGCTTAAGGTGATTTTGTATTTGCTGTCTAGGGCATTTTTGTCCTCTGCCAGCTTCTTATACTGGTTGATGCTGGCGGTAGCCTTGTTGATAGGCTGTAAAGTTCCCGCTCCCGCAACGCATCCGCCGGGACAGGCCATGCCTTCCAGCAGGTAGCCGTTTAACTTTCCAGCCTTGGCCACCATGAGCATCTTTTTGCATTCGTGGAGGCCCTGGGCCGATTGGACGGGGATTTCCTTGGTGGGGTCGAGGCGCTTGACCGCGTCGACGACAGCGCTGGCGACGCCTCCGCTGACGGCAAAGCCCCTTCCCGCAGCGGTAGCCTCCTCCAAGGGGTGGGAGGTATCGATCTGGTCGAATTTGACGCCCTTGGCTTCAAACATGCCCATGATTTCCTCAAAGGTCAGCACAAAATCCACGCCGCTGCGTACCGAACGGCGGCTGGCCTCCAGCTTTTTGGCGGAGCAGGGGCCAATGAAGGCTACCTTGCAGTTTTTGTGCTCTTTTTTCATCAGCCGGGCGGTCAATACCATGGGGGTCAGCGCCATGGAAATGTAGGGGGCAAGTTCGGGGAAGAGCTTTTTTGCCATAACCGACCAGGCAGGGCAGCAGGAGGTTGCCATAAAAGGCTGGTTTTCCGGCACATCCCGGATGAAGTCCTTGGCCTCCTCGATGGTGCAGAGGTCGGCGCCGATGGCAACCTCCACCACGTCGTCAAAGCCCAGTTGCTTCATGGCGCCTTTGAGCCGCTCCGGGGTCATATCCGGCCCAAACTGGCTGATAAAAGCGGGGGCGACGATGGCAATGACCCGGTCGCCGGCCTTGATTGAATGAATGAGCTGGAAAATCTGACCCTTGTCGGAAATGGCGCCAAAGGGGCAGTTGACGATGCACATGCCGCAGGAAACGCATTTGTCGTAGTCGATGGTGGCGCGGCCCAGCTCGTCGGAGCCGATGGCGTCCATGCCGCAGGCTTTGGCGCAGGGGCGATCCATCTTAAGGATAGCGCCATAAGGGCAGACGTCCTTGCAGCGGCCGCATTTGATACATTTATCCTGGTCGATGACCGATTTGCCGTGCTGGATGCTGACAGCGCCCTTGGGGCAGACCTCAGTGCAGGGATGGTTTAAGCAGCCCTGGCAGCAGTCGGTGACCTTGAACACCTTATCCGGGCAGGCGTTACAGGCAAATTTGATAATATTTACCAGCGGCGGATCGTAATACTTTTCCGCGATAGCACTTTCATTGACTCCTTCCGAAATAGGCGCGTGTTCGTCGATGGGGCGAAGGGGGAGCCCCATCGACAAGCGCAAGCGTTCGCCGACGATGGCCCGCTCCAAAAAAATACTGTCCCGGTAGGTGGCGATTTCACCGGGGACAATTTTATAGGGAAGTTCTTCGATTCTTGCGTAATCACCGCCTTCATAGGCAAGACGGGCGACTTCGGTGAAGACCTTGCGGCGTATATCGGTAACGGATGAATAAATTCCTCTCATGCTGCTCCTCCTTTGTATTCTCGTTATTATTTTAACATTGTGCGTGCTTTCATGCAATATGAGTTTGATGGAAAGAGAGGAAATTTTTTAGAAGAATTCTAACAAAATTATGGATAAAATGCCGACACGATAAAGACCCCCCGGCTTTGCCGGGGGGTCTTCATAGACGGGCAATGTTCTCCCGCCTTATCCTCATCCATCTGGTGTTTGATGTACTCCGCGATCTTGTTCGCATTCTTTCCCGCTGTATCTACATAGTACCCGCGGCACCAGAATTCCCTGTTCCGATATTTATACCTCAACTCCGGAGACTTCTCATAGATCATCAGGCTGGTCTTTCCCTTCAGGTACCCCATAAAGCTTGACACCGCTACCTTGGGCGGAATTTCCACCAGCATGTGGATATGATCCGGGCACACTTCTGCCTCTATGATCTTTACCTTTTTCCACTCACACAGCTTCCGCAAGATTTCTCCAATCTCCCGTTTCTTTTCTCCATAGTATGATAGCAAAGGAAATCTCTGTTTTCTGCTTTAATTTTTTCGTAGGAAATAATCTGATATCCCCGCTTCAAATACATACTTTCCGCTGGAAAAGAAGCGTCCACATGAACCTTTGGATAACTTTCAAAAATCCTTGCTTCCAGCAAATCCATCAATCTGCTTCCATATCCCTTTCCCTGATATTCAGGCAAAATAAACAGTCTGCAAATCTCATTCTTCCGAATACTCCCAGTGCCTATCAGGTTTCCCTGCACCATCACAAGATATATTTCTTCGGAAGACATCGCCTCTTCAATCCTCTTTTTGCAGTGCAAATCAAGAAAAAACTGCACTGCACCTGACGGATAATAGTGAGGATATACTTTTTGTATTGTTTCCCTTACAATAGCAGCTACCT
>ERZ827469.2380-NODE-2380-length-14334-cov-5.844387_pt1 | contig 14334 bp, 14 predicted proteins | sample MGYA00519917_ERZ827469 | MGnify/ENA primary metagenome ERZ827469 (study PRJEB31778, sample SAMEA3449314) | human gut metagenome | biome: human gut; feature: human-associated habitat; material: faeces | place: United Kingdom | collected 2010/2012 ... | reverse complement strand
GAGGCGCCGCCTGTCTAAGCCGAAATTCCTTTTGAGGCAAAGATAGTGCAAGCCGGGCGCAGATGCAAGCTCTGCTTGCAATATGCCGAGGCGCCGCCTGTCTAAGCCGAAATTCCTTTTGAGGCAAAGATAGTGCAAGCCGGGCGCAGATGCAAGCTCTGCTTGCAATATGCCGAGGCGCCGCCTGTCTAAGCCGAAATTCCTTTTGAGGCAAAGATAGTGCAAGCCGAGCGCAGATGCAAGCTCTGCCTGCAATATGCCCGTGCGCCGCCTGCCTGAGCCGAAATCCTTTTGCCGCAGAGATAAGCAATCCAGCGCGGGAAACACGCCGTCACGCGCTCTTTTCCCTCTTCCTGCGTGCCCGCTCGCGCACGCCGCCCAGCCAGAACCCCAGGGCGAACGGCCCGCCGACGAGCACCACGAGCGCCAGCACCACATACAGCAGCACTTTGCCGACCAGTCCCGGCACGGCGTCGAGTGTCCTCTGCACCACGCCGTCGGCCGACTCGCGCAGCTGGTCGACCAACGCCTGCCGCTCGGCGGTCACATACCGCTGCAGCTCGTCGCGCTGGCGGTCGAAGTTGGCGAAGGCGTTGTCGAGGCTGTAATTCATCGTATATATCAGTTGTGTGACCTGCTCGTTGAGCTCCTCCAGCACCTTGTCCGAAATTTCGGGCAGGTGCTCCGCGACGACCACGATCCGGGTGAAATTGCGTTCCAGCGAGTCGAGGCGGGCCCCCACCTCCATGCGCATACTGTCCTGCTGCAACTGCATCGCGATCAGATCCTTCGACCAGCCGACGCTGTTGGCCAGCTGCTGCGTCTGGCCGCTCACGCGGTCGTTGACGTCGGAGAGCACCTCGGCGATCGACCCCGTGGCATAGGCATGCTCGATGCCGTTCGCACGCAGGAATTCGATCCATGCAAGGGTCGTATTCGAACCCTCCATCTCCCCGTCAGCGGGGTTCTCGCGTACATAATCCGCCACGAACCGTTCCATCAGGCCGTAGCGGTCGGCCGCCAGCACCTGCCGCGCCAACCGTGCCGCCCGGCGGTCGAGCCGAGCGGCGGCATCGCGTGCCAGGTCGCTCTGCGCCCCGAACAGCAGTGAGTCGGGCGCAGCCGCAAAACGCTCGTCCATGCGCCGGCAGAGTATCCACATGTCGGCCAGCGCCACGTCGGGAATACCCTGCATGGCGGCCGAAACCCCGGCCCGCGTGGCACGAATCTTCCACCTCACGGCCGCCGCACGCGTCGCGATGTCGGGCGCCGCGGCGGCAATCGAGTCGGCCGTACGCGACACCTCCGAGGCCATGTCGTAATAGAAACCGCGCGTCATGGTGCGGATATTCATCTCCTCCTTCGACAGCGGATCCCCTGTCGCCACGGCCACCTTCAGCAACGAACACCCCGTGAGCGCGAATGCGGCGAGCAAGGCTGCCGCGGCCATGCAAAGCGTATGTCTGTTCATTTTCATGCCCGTCCTCCCCGCAACTACCGATCCATTCTCCGCTCCATTTCCCGGATATAACGCACCGCGACGAAATGCCCGGCCTGCGGCATGTTGCCGTGGTCGAAGCCGTCGAACTCGCAGATCCGCACGTCGGGATGCCCCGCCACGCGCATCATGCGCCAGAAGTAGGCGTTCTCCTCGTAGCGGCCCAGCATCTCCCGCTCCCTGTCACCCGAAAGGATCAGGATCGGGCGGCAGTCGGGGCGCACGTAGCTCAGCGGCGCCATGTCGTCCACCAGCGGCTGCGTATCGGGCAGCCCCAGTTCACGGCGCCGTTCGAAATGCGTCACCACCTGCCCGCTGTAGGGGATCAGCGCCACAAACGCCGTATCGGGGTCGATGCCGTAAGGCTCCAGCCAGCGCTTGTCCAGCCCGATCATCAACGTGAGGTAACCCCCTGCCGAATGCCCGGCCACGAACACCCGCCCGGGGTCGCCGCCGTACGAGGCGATGTGCTTCACCACCCATGCCGCCGCTGCGGCCGCATCGTCGACACAGTCGGCGACCTTCACCGTCGGCGAGAGGCGGTACTCCACGCCCACCACGGCCAGGCCCTTGTCTTTCAATGCCTCGGGGATCTCGCGCCGTCCGCCCGTCAGCCCGCCGCCGTGGTACCACACCACGGTCGAAAAGCCGGTTTTCCCGACCGGATAATAAATATCCAGCCGGCACATCGTGTCGATGTTCCCATCGCCCGCGGCATCGCGGTAGGCAATATCCTTCACCGTCTTATAGGCGCCTTCCTGCGCCACCGCCCCCGTGCCGCACACGGCCAGCACGAAGAACAAAGTAACCAATCGTTTCATCCAAGAGAGTTTATTCGGGTCATAAAGATAGGTAAAATCCGGCAAAAAGCACTATATTTGCAGGAAATATACTCCGCCCAGACAGGCAGACAGCCGGCATCCGGCCCGCACTGTCTTTCCGGAAACAGGAACCGCAAAAAAAACGCCAGCACCATGAAAATAGCCTGCCTTCAATTCAATCCTATCCAGGAAAACACCTATGTCGTCTGGGACGACACGCTCGAAGCCGTCGTCATCGACGCCGGCAACAGCAACCCGCGCGAGGACGCCGCGCTCGACAATTTCATCGCCGAACACGGGCTCCGGCCCGTCCTGGCGGCCAACACCCACGGCCACTTCGACCACACGCTGGGCGTCGCCCACCTCAAAAAACGCTACGGCATCCCGTTCGCCATGTCGCTCAAGGACGCCTTCCTGCTGGACAACGCCTCGACGAGCGGCAGCATCTTCGGCGTGCCCGTCGGCGAGATGCCCTCGGTGGACACCGACCTCGACACGACGCCCGAAATCCGTTTCGGGCACACCGTCCTGCGCGTGCTCCGCACGCCCGGCCATACGCCCGGCCATGTCGCGCTCTACGAACCGGAATCCAAGTCGCTCTTCACGGGCGACACGCTCTTCCGCGAGTCGATCGGGCGCACCGACCTGCCCGGAGGCGACTATTCGTGGATCATGCGCTCGATCCTCGACACCCTGCTCCCGCTGGGCGACGAAGTGCACGTCTACCCCGGCCACGGGCCCGAGTCGACCATCGGCCACGAAGTGCTCTACAACCCCTTCATCGTCGAGGTGCTCAACCAGGAGGTGAACTACAGGAACTGAGGCCGCGACGGCGGCCGCACCCCTCTGCCGCGGGTTACGCCCCGCCCGCCCTGCCCCGCAGGGCAGCCCCGGCCCGCCCCGCGCCTCCCGCACCGGTAAAAACGCGAAACGTGAAGACACTGATCCATAAAATCCTCTATAAAACCCTGCCGCTCGAAGGATACCTGCGCGCCGTGAGCCGCATGTTCTTCCTCTGGCAGCGGCTCGGCATCGGGCGTTACGCCCCCGCCACGGAATACGTCTACCACCTGCCGCAGCTCGTGCACGCGGGCGACACGGCCATCGACATCGGCGCCAACCTCGGCTACTACGCCCGCCTGATGTCGCGCATCGCCGGCCGCAACGGCCACGTCTACGCCGTGGAACCCGTGGCGCCGATCCGTCGGGTGCTGGAACGCAACCTGAGCGGCTGCGGCAACGTCGACATCCTGCCCTATGCGCTCGGCGCCGCCGAGGGCGAGATCCGCATGGGCAACGCCACCGTCCGCACGGGCGGCTACTTCGGCACGGGACAGAATTTCGTGATGGAGGCGGGCGCCGAGGCCGACGTGGAGTTCACCGCCGAGATGCGGCGCGGCAGCGAGCTGTTCGGCCACCTCACGCGCATCGACTTCATCAAATGCGACGTCGAAGGCTACGAAGTCGTCATCATGGAGGAGATGCGGCCGCTGCTGGAACGATTCCGCCCCACGGTGCTCATCGAGACGGGCGGCGAAAACCGGCCGCGGATCGTCCGCCTTTTCACCCGGCTGGGCTATGCGGGCTACACGCTCGACCGCGGCCGCGAGATTCCCCTGAGCCCCGGAAGCACGAAAGACATCATCTTCCGGCCCGGCGCGGAACGCCCCGAGGACCGGTAACGACAAACACGACCGACATGCACCAGTACGACCGGCTCCAGCGCATCCTGACGGGCAAACCGTTCCACTACACGGTAATGTTCTTCATCGTGGCCTCCATCGCGGCGGTCATCGGCAGTTCGTTCGAAACGATGCGCCCCTACCGCCACCTGCTCTTCGGGATCAATTACCTCGCATCGTTCGTCTTCCTGGTCGAATACGTGCTGCGCATCGTCGCGGCTCCGGCCCGCTACCCCGGCAGAAGCCCGTTCCGGGCGCGGGTCCGCTACCTCTTCTCGTTCTATGGCGCGGTGGACTTCGTGGCCGTGCTGCCCTTCCTGCTGGTCTATCTTTTCAAGGACACCCCCTCGGTCCACATCATCACGCTGGCATACATCTTCATCGTCTTCAAGCTCATCCGCCACTCGCGCTCGTTCCGGTTCATCGGGGAGGTCCTTTCGGCCGTACGCGAGGAACTCGTCACGGCCTATACCGCCTGCGGCATCATGGTCTGCTTCTCGGCGATCCTCATGTACTACATCGAACGCAACGCCCAGCCCGAAGCGTTCGCCAATATCGGCGACGGCCTGTGGTGGTCCATCGTGGCATTCACCACGGTCGGCTACGGCGACATCTACCCGATCACCCCGCTGGGGAAACTCCTGAGCAGCCTCATCAGTCTGATCGGAATCGCCATGATCGCCATCCCGACCGGTATCATCAGCTCGTCGTTCATCAACCTGCTGCAACAGAAAAACAAGAAAGAGTAACACCCAAAACGTCCGACAACGATGCGAATAGACATCATATCCTCCGTTCCCGACCTGCTCGCCTCGCCGCTGAACGAATCCATCCTCAAGCGGGCGCAGGAGAAGGGGCTCGTCGAGATCGTCGTCCACAACCTGCACGACTACGCCCACGACCGCCGCAAGACCACCGACGACTACCCGTTCGGCGGCGAGGCGGGGATGGTGATGAAGTGCGAGCCGGTGTTCGAGCTGGTCGAGAAGCTCCAGGGAGAACGCACCTACGACGAGATCATCTACACCTCGCCCGACGGCGTCCGCTACGACCAGCACGAAGCCAACCGCCTCTCGACGCTCGGGAACATCGTCATCCTCTGCGGTCACTACAAGGGCATCGACCACCGCATCCGCGAGCACCTCATAACGCGCGAGATCTCGATCGGCGACTACGTGCTGACCGGCGGCGAGCTGGCCGCCTGCATCATCGCCGACTCGGTGGTGCGGCTCATTCCCGGAGCCATCGGCGACGAGGCTTCGGCTCTGACCGACTCGTTCCAGGACAACCTGCTGGCGCCGCCCGTTTACACGCGGCCCGCCGAATTCCGCGGATGGAGGGTTCCCGACGTGCTGCTGTCGGGCGACTTCGCCCGGATCGCCCGCTGGCAGGACGAACAGGCGTGGGAGCGCACCGAACGGCTGCGGCCCGACCTGCTGGACGACGGAAACCGGAACGAGGTCCCCAAAACACCGGAAAGATGAAATACTACCTCATCGCCGGGGAGCCTTCGGGCGACCTGCACGGCGCAAACCTGATCGAAGGGCTGAAAAAGGCCGACCCCGCGGCGGAGTTCCGCTTCTGGGGCGGCGACCGCATGGCTGCGGCGGGCGGCGCGGAGAACCTGCGCAAGCACTACCGCGAAACCTCGTTCTTCGGCATCGTGCAGGTGCTGAAGAACCTCCGCACGATCCGCCGCCAGATGCGCGACTGCCAGGAGGACGTGGCGGCATGGCGGCCCGACGTGCTCGTCGCGGTGGACTACCCGGGATTCAACATGAAGATGGCCCGCTGGGCGAAGGAGCACGGCATCCGGGTCTTCTACTACATCGCCCCGAAGGTGTGGGCGTGGCGCGAGTGGCGCGTGAAGGCGATCCGCGAATACGTAGATCGCCTGTTCGTCATCTTCCCCTTCGAGCGGGACTACTTCCCCCGCCACGGCATCCGGCCCGTCTTCGAAGGCAACCCGCTCGTGGACGCCATCGAGGCGCGGCGGCCGTCGCTGCCGTCGCCCGCGGAATTCCGGCGGAAGCACGCGCTGGACGACCGTCCGATCGTCGCCCTCGTGGCCGGAAGCCGCCGGGGCGAAATCCGCGACAACCTGCCGCTCATGGTGCGGCTCGCCGGACGCTTTCCCGAATACCAGTTCGTCGTGACGGGCGTTCCGTGGCTCGAACGCGCGCTCTACGACCGCTACCTGGCCGGAAGCGGCATCCGCTGCGTCTGCGACCAGACCTACGAGACGATCGCCGCGGCCGAAGCGGCGGTGGTGACCTCCGGGACGGCAACCCTCGAAACGGCCCTGCTCGGAACGCCCGAGGTGGTCGTCTATCGCACGCTCTGGTTCCAGGTCAAGCTGCAACCCTACGTGCTGAAAGTCCCCTGGGTGTCGCTCGTGAACCTCAATCTCGGCCGTGAGGCCGTCGCCGAGATCATCCAGTCGGACCTCTCCATCGAACGCGCCGAGCGGGAGCTGCGGGCGATTCTGCCGGGCGGCTCCGGACGCGCACGGATGCTCGCCGACCTAGCCGAACTGCGCGCCGTGATCGGCGGCCCGGGCGCCAGCGAACGCTTCGCCCGGCGGATGGTCGGGGAACTGCGAGACGACACAAAACAATAACTGGCATGGAACTGTCACCCCACCTTCTAACCGGGACGCTCCTGATCGTCTGCGGCCTGCTGGCAAAACGGTTCCCGATGCTCATTTCGGGATACAATACCATGCCGGAGGAAAAACGGAAAAACGTGGACATCGAAGGACTTTCGTCGTTCGTGCAGCGGCATCTGGTGATAATCGGTTGTCTATGGATACTGCTCGCCACGACGCTCACCTTGACGGACCAACAGGACGCCCTGCCGGTAATTCTGGTCATCTACCTGCCGGTTTACGTAATCTGGATGGTGGTCCGTGCCCAGCGTTACGACCACAACGAACGGAAACGATGAAGATCATCTGCATAGAGGGCAACTACCCGCCGCACGGCGGCAACGGAGCGGAACCCGGGGCGGAACCCGTCTGGTTTCTCAAACCCGATACGGCGATGCTGCGCAACAACGACCCGTTCTACATTCCCCGCTTCACGCGGGAGGTGCATGCCGCCTGCGGGCTGATCGTGCGCATCAGCCGCGTCGGACGGGCCGTCTCCGAACGGTTCGCGCACCGTTATTACGACGAAGTGGGGGTGGGCATCGACTTCACGGCCCGCGACCTGCAGCGGCAGGCCGCCGCCGAAGGGTTGCCGTGGGAGCGCGCGAAGGCGTTCGACCACTCGATCGCCCTCCCGCCGCGGTTCGTCCGGCTCGCGGAGGCGGGAGGCGACGTCGCACGGCTCCGCTTCGCTCTCGACGTGAACGGAGAGCGCCGCCAGACGGGCGACATGCGGGAGCTGCTCTTCCCGGTGGACCGGCTCATCGCCGCCGTGTCGCAGTACATGACACTGCGCATGGGCGACCTGCTCTTCACCGGAACCCCGGCGGGCGCAGGCCCCGTGCAGGCGGGCGACAACCTGCGCGCGACGCTCGAAGGATACGGAATGCTCGACTTCGACATCCGCTGACCGACGCCCGGCACGGAAAAGCCGGAACCCGAATACGGATACGAAAACACCCGAAAGGAAAAACGACACGAACATGCTGCTTCACGAACAACTCCGGAATTACCGCCTGCTGCTGGCCTCGCAGTCGCCGCGGCGGCGCGAACTGATGACCGGCTGCGGACTTCCCTACGAACTCGCCCCGAGGTTCGACTGCGCGGAGGTCTATCCCGCCGGCCTCGCGGCCGAGGAGGTTCCCCTCTACCTCTCGCGCCTCAAGAGCGAGGCCTATCCCGCGCCGCTCTCCGGACGGGACATTCTCCTGACGGCCGACACGGTCGTCGTGCTCGACGGCGAGGTGCTCGGAAAGCCCCGCGACCGGGAGGACGCCGCGGGGATGCTCCGCCGGCTGTCGGGACGCCGCCACACGGTCGTCTCGGGCGTGACGCTCCGCACGGCCGGGAGGATGCACTCCTTCGAAGCGCGCACCTCGGTCTGGTTCCGCCCGCTCGCCGACGAGGAGATCGCCTACTACGTGGACGCCTTCCGCCCCTTCGACAAGGCGGGGTCGTACGGCATCCAGGAGTGGATCGGCTATGCCGCCATCGAGCGCATCGAAGGCTCGTTCTACAACGTCATGGGACTTCCCATCCAGAAAGTATATGTCGAACTAACCCGATTTCTCAACGAATGAAACGCACGCTGCTGACCCTGTTCGCGGCCCTCGCTGTCCTGCCTGCTCTGGCCGACGAGGGCATGTGGCTTCCGAGCCTCATCTCGGAGCGCATCGACGACATGCGCTCGAAAGGATTCCGCCTCACGGCCGAAGACATCTATTCGATCAACCAGGCCTCGATGAAGGACGCCGTAGTGCTCTTCGACGGCGGCTGCACGGGCGAGCTGGTCTCGCCCGAAGGGCTGCTGCTCACCAACCACCACTGCGGCTACGACGCCATCCAGCGCCACTCGACCGTCGAGCACGACTACCTCACGCACGGATTCTGGGCCATGTCGCGGGCCGAAGAGCTGCCCAACGAAGGGCTCAACGTCCGCTTCCTCGTGCGCATGGAGGAGGTGACCGACCGCCTGAAGGCCGGGGAGACGGCCGAGGAGATCGTCCGCCGGGCCGAGGCCGAAGGCAAGGGTTTCAGGGCCTCGGTCGAGCAGATGTACTACGGCAACCAGCAGTTCCTGTTCGTTTACCGCCAGTTCGACGACGTGCGCCTGGTGGCCGCGCCGCCCTCGTCGATCGGCAAGTTCGGCGGCGACACCGACAACTGGATCTGGCCCCGCCACACGGGCGACTTCTCCGTCTTCCGGATCTACGCCTCGAAGGACAACGAACCGGCGGCCTACTCGCCCGACAACGTTCCCTACCGCCCCGGAAAGTTCTTCACCGTCTCGGCCGGAGGCGTCGGCGAGGGCGACTTCACGATGATCTACGGATTCCCGGGCAACACGCAGGAGTACATCCTCTCGGACGCCGTGCGCTACATCGCCGAGCGCTCCGACCCGGCGAAGATCGCCATCCGCACGGGCCGTCTCGACCTGATCCGCGAGGCCCAGCAGTCCGACCCCGAACTGCGCATCCACTACGCCGCCAAGCAGGCCACGATAGCCAATGCCTGGAAGAAGTGGCAGGGCGAGGCGCTGGGCATCGGCCGCCGCGGCACGGCGGAGACCAAGCGCGCCTACGAGGAGGCGTTCGAGGCCTGGGCGCAGGACAAACCCGCATACCGCGACGTCGTGAAGCGGCTCCGCGAGGAGTACGCACGCATCGCGGACCCCTATTTCGCCCGCGAGATCACCGCCGAAACGATCTACGCGCTGCCGGCGAAGTACACTGCCGAGGAGCGCGCCGAAGCGGTGTTCGCCAGACGCGAGGCCACCGAACGCGCGCAGTGGAAATACCTCTTCGGAGAGTACGCCCGCCGCTGTCCGGTGCAGTACCAGACGCCCGCGTTCCTGCGGGGCGTGGCCTCGGAAGGATCGCCCGAAGCCTACGCCGAACGGGTGTTCGACGGGGTGTGGAGCGGCCGCGACACCACGGCCGTCACGGCGCTGCGCGACGACTCCCGGCGGATGCTTTCGCACATCACGTGGCTGCTGGGGACCAAGTCGCTGCGCAACCTCACGAGCAGCCGCCTCAACGAGCTCTACACCCTCTACATCCGGGGTCTGCGCGAGTGGGACCGCGAGCGCGCCTTCTATCCCGACGCCAACCTGACGCTGCGCGTGGCCTACGGCTCGGTGGCCGGATACCGGTACGCAGACGGAGAGTACCACAAACCGCTGACGACCCTCGACGGCATCATCGCCAAGGACAACCCCGAGATCTACGACTACGACATCCCGCAGGTGCTGCGCGACCTCCACGCATCGAAGGACTACGGCCGCTGGGGCGTGGAGATCGGCGGCAGGAAAACCGTGCCGGTCTGCTTCCTGGCGACGAACCACACCACCGGGGGCAACTCCGGATCGCCCGTGCTGAACGCCCGCGGCGAACTGGTGGGCATCAACTTCGACCGCACGTGGCTCTCGACGATGAGCGACATCGCCTTCGATCCGGACATCTGCCGCAATATCGCCGTGGACATCCGCTACGTGCTCTTCGTGATCGACCGCGTGGGCGGCGCCGGCTACCTTCTCGACGAAATGAAAATCCGGAGGTAAAAAGGCGCGGAAGCGGAGGTCGTAAGCGAAAAATCGTTATCTTGCTCCCGGAACACCCGAAAACAGACCCCATGAAACAGATCCCATCCGCCGTACGGACCGCGATCCTGTTGCTGCCGCTGCTCCTGTCGGCGGCCTGCGGCAAAGAGGGCGCGGGCGACGACCCGGCGCCCGGCAGGACCGGCATAGCGAACGCCTCCTGGGAGGAGGTCGAACAAATCGCCGCGTCGGGAGCGCAGAAAGCGTACACCTTCACCTCCCCCGCCCTCTGGTCCGCCGAAAGCAGCGCTCCCGGGTGGTGCGAGGTGCTCACCGAATCGGGCCCCAAAGGAAACGCGACGCTCCGGATCGCCGTGGCGCCCAACACCGGCAGCACGGCCCGCTCGGCGACCGTGCGGATCACGGCCGGAAACTTCTTCCCGGCGAGTTTCCAGGTGATTCAGGGATCCCCGACCGACGGCCCTGCCGTCAATGCCCGGGCGGATGCGGCGCTCGCGCGCTACTACCTTTGGAACGAAGCCTACCGGAAGGCGGAACGCGACCTGTCGATCCCCTACGCCGGTCCATACGACAACTTCGTCCACCATACGCTGATGGGGATGAGCGCGAACACGCTCGACAGGAAGTACGACGAACGGAGCGGAGACTACCGTCTCTACTCCTACCTGCTCCGCACCCCGGCCTCGGGTGCGAAGGCCCCTGCCGCACGGAGCGGCGTGAACCACGGCATCACGAAACCCGCGCCGACACCGGGCTACGGCATCGGCAGCTACACGCTCGTCTCGTTCACCGACCATGACGGCCGCCCGACGGGCGGTATCGGGCTGTGCCCGACGAGCATTCTGCCCGGGTCGCCGCTCGAGAGGGCGGGATTCCGGCGCGGCGACATCATCGCCGAAGTGGACGGAAAGACACCCACGGAAAGCACCTACGCCGCGATCTTCACAAGCCTGCTCTCCCCGGCGGACGGCGCGGAGGTCGAGCTTACGCGCAACGAAGCCGATGCACGCCCCGTACGGGTCGCCGCCGAGCGGCTGGACCCGACGCCGATCATCCGCGCCGAGGTGCTCGACGGAACGCAGGTGGGGTATATCGTTTACGAGAGCTTCGACGCGGCCTATGACGACGATCTGCTGGACGCCGTAAAGCGGCTCAGGGAAGAGGGGATCACCGACCTCGTGCTCGACCTGCGCAACAACGGCGGTGGACATGTGATTTCGTCGAACATGCTCTCCTCCTGCATCGGCGGCGCGGCGTGCCGGGACAAAGTCTTCCAGTTCTACCGCTACAACGAGGAGTGCATGGCCTCCTGGAAGCAGACCGCCGAGCTTTTCGGACAGAAATACGACCCGGCAGCGGAACGTTTCTACGAGAAATTCTACGACGGCGACTATTACGGCGTCGATCTGACGGACCGCACGCTCGGCCTCGGCCGCCTGTTCGTCCTCGCCACCGGCAGTACGGCCTCGGCGAGCGAGGCGCTCGTGAACGGCCTGCGGGGCATCGGATTCGAGGTCACGCTCATCGGCGAACGCACCAACGGCAAGAACGTCGGCATGAATGTCTTCGAATGGCGGGACCTGGAGGGATACGACTACGAATTCGCCCCCATCACGTTTCAGGGATACAATGCCGAAATGCGGACGGTGGACCCCGCAGGCATCGAACCCGACTTCGCGGTAAGCGAAACGGAGAGCGGATGGTTCGAGGATTTCGGTCCCGGGGAACCGCTCCTGCGCAAGGCGCTCGAACTGATCGGGGCGGCCGTTCCCGCACCCGCCCCGACACGCTCCGCCGCAGTCGTCGGAGCCGTGCCGAGAGGCCCCGTCCGCAACGCCTCCGTCCATCCGTCGGGCATGATCGGCCCCCGCGGCATCGTCCCGGAGGAGACCGGGACGGAAAACGGGGAGAAGGCCGGGTGCGACAAAAAAGCAGCATTAACGGCCCAAAAATTTGGCGAATAAAAATTTATGCCCTATATTTGCACACCGAATCCCGGAAACGGGAGGTCAGCCCAGGTGGTGAAATTGGTAGACACGCTACTTTGAGGGGGTAGTGAACAATTGCGTTCGTGCAAGTTCGAGTCTTGTCCTGGGCACTTAAAGGCGCTGATATTCAGCGCCTTTTCTTTTATGTATGATGAAATCCCGGGAATCCGGTCAGTCGTCAGTCCCGGCAGGCAGTCTGAAGCAGCCGCTCCCGGCGAGAGACGGTACTTTTTTCGGTATCCGTATTTCGATAACGACGACGTATTTACGACGAGGGAAACGGGCGTTTTTCCGGTATTCTCGCGGGAGAACCGACGTATCCGGGTCGATATTATCCCGGCAGGGTGTTATCGCAACCTCTTCGCAATCTGCCGGGTAAAGTCAGGAATCCCGATGTCCGGCGAACGTCCGAGACGCTCCGGTTCCGATACTCCGGCCCGATTTGGCAGCGGGTGTGGATTTCGGCCGGAGGGAGAGGGCGAAGCGGTGATACGGGCACAGACGGGCGCTTGGCCCTTCCTGGGAATCGGGGGCTTCCTGCAAAAAAACGGAAATTATCGTTCGAAGCAGGGCTGCACGACTCGGAATGGTCGAACGTATGCAGCATGGAGAACTATTGAATGCATAACGATGGAATCCAACGCATCGTCCGCAATTCGCGTCCTCTTCCCGGGACCGGGACGAACGGGTCCGGATCGGGGCTCGGACAATCCGATTCCGAATACACTATGCCCCGAAAACAAAAAACCTTACGTATCATTGATACATAAGGCTTTTGCTCTCTGCGGCGTTATTTTCTTACGTCTCGAGGGTGGAAGAAGGGGCTCGAACCCTCGACCTTCGGAACCACAATCCGACGCTCTAACCAACTGAGCTACATCCACCGTGTGACCTTTTGCGGTCTTTCGGAGTGCAAATGTAATACTCTTTTTCGGTACGTGCAAAAATTTCGGGCGAAAAATCGCGGGGAAATTGCGGTGGATGACAAAATGTCAGACTGTCCTGCTCGTTTGTCATGCAAAATCTGCCAAAAAGGAGTTGGCACATCTCTTGTTGAAGTGAAGGGTGCGAAAGCGAAACAAAACATTACGATAAACTTAAAAAACGCAGAACTATGAACGTAAAACCGTTATCGGACCGTGTGCTGATTCTCCCGAATCCCGCGGAGGAGAAGACGGCCGGAGGATTGATCATCCCCGACACGGCAAAGGAAAAACCGCTGGCAGGCAAGGTGGTGGCCGTAGGCCCCGGAACCTCGGAGGTGAAGATGGAGGTCAAGGTCGGCGACCAGGTTCTCTACGGCAAGTACGCCGGGCAGGAGATTCAGATCGAGGGCGAAAGCTACCTCATCATGAAGCAGAACGACATTCTGGCGATTATCTAATCAACGTTTAATTCGGAAAAATCATGGCAAAGGATATCAAATACAATGTCGAGGCGCGCGAGCTGCTCAAGGAGGGTGTCGATGCGCTGTCGAACGCAGTGAAGGTGACGCTGGGTCCCAAGGGCCGCAACGTGATTATCGACAAGAAGTTCGGTGCGCCGCAGATCACCAAGGACGGTGTGACGGTGGCCAAGGAGGTGGAGCTTGAAGACGCTTTCGCCAACATGGGTGCCCAGATGGTACGCGAGGTCGCCTCGAAGACCAACGACGATGCCGGCGACGGTACGACGACTGCCACGGTGCTCGCACAGTCGATCATCGGCGTAGGCCTGAAGAACGTGACGGCCGGTGCCAACCCGATGGATCTGAAGCGCGGCATCGACAAGGCCGTGGCCAAGGTGGTCGAGTCCCTGCGCAAGCAGAGCCAGGAGGTGGGTTCGGATTTCGATAAGATCGAGCAGGTGGCCACCATCTCGGCCAACAACGACGAGACGATCGGTAAGCTGATCGCCGAGGCGATGGCGAAGGTCAACAACGAAGGTGTGATCACCGTCGAGGAAGCCAAGGGCACCGAGACCCATGTGGAGGTCGTAGAGGGTATGCAGTTCGACCGCGGTTATATTTCGGCTTACTTCATGACCGATCCCGAGAAGATGGAGGCACAGCTCGAGAAGCCCTACATCCTGATTACCGACAAGAAGATTTCGACGATGAAGGAGCTGATGGGCGTGCTCGAGCCGGTGGCTCAGAGCGGC
>ERZ827469.2379-NODE-2379-length-14338-cov-3.084926_pt1 | contig 14338 bp, 17 predicted proteins | sample MGYA00519917_ERZ827469 | MGnify/ENA primary metagenome ERZ827469 (study PRJEB31778, sample SAMEA3449314) | human gut metagenome | biome: human gut; feature: human-associated habitat; material: faeces | place: United Kingdom | collected 2010/2012 ... | reverse complement strand
AGAAGTTCGCCGCCGTCAAGCAGGCCAACAAGGAGGACTTCACCGCCTACGCCAAGCGCGAATACGGCTTCGACCTCGACCCCAACACCATGTTCAACACCATGGTCAAGCGCCTGCACGAGTACAAGCGCCAGTCCCTCAAGATCCTCGCGCTGATCGCCAAGTACGCCGACATCAAGTCCGGCCGCGTCTCCGCCGACGACGTGCTTCCCCGCACCGTCATCTTCGGCGCCAAGTCCGCCCCGGGCTACTACCTCGCCAAGATGACCATCCAGCTCATCAACAATGTCGCCCGCGTCGTCAACAACGACCCCGACGTCAAGGGCAAGCTGCACGTCTTCTTCCCCTGGAACTACAACGTCCGCCTCGCCCAGCACCTCATCCCAGCCACCGACCTCGACGAGCAAATCTCCCAGGCCGGCAAGGAGGCGTCCGGCACCGGCAACATGAAGTTCGCCCTCAACGGCGCCCTCACCGTCGGTACGTTGGACGGTGCGAACGTCGAAATCCGTGAGCGTGTCGGCGCCGAGAACTTCTTCCTCTTCGGCATGACCGTCGACGAGGTCGACAAGCTCTACGAAGATGGCTACTCGCCGGCCAAGTACTACGAGGCCGACCCCCGCCTGAAGGCCGCCATCGACATGGTCTCCGACGGCACCTTCTCCAACGGTGACCGCAACACCTACGCCCCCCTCGTCGCCGACTGGCTCACCAAGGACTGGTTCATGACCCTCGCGGACTTCACCGCCTACTCCAGCATCCAAAGTGAGATCGAAGCCCTCTACCGCGACCCCCTCGAGTGGAACCGCAAGGCCGTTCTCAACGTCGCGAACTCGGGCTACTTCAGCTCCGACAGGTCGATCCAGGATTATCTCGACAACATCTGGCACACCTCCCCGTTGGCCTGATTACGGAGCGTCCTCGTCGTTGCTCCTCAGTCGCGGTACCTTTGTACCGTTTCCTTCGGTGCGCCTAGAGGACGCACACGTAATCAGTCCAACGGGCTGCGCCCGCTTGCCGACTGACGGCGTGTAACGTGATTCGCCCCCGTTGGCGGGAGCGAATCACGTTTTACATCACTGCGCAGCGCGGCGAATGGCGAACACGGCGACTGCGGCGATTAGCAGCAGGAAGCCGCTTGCAAGCATCGCCATCACCGGGCTTGCTCGGCGTGGTCGGCTGCTGGCCACCATTCGACGCGATCGCGACCGTGAACGACGCGGATACGCCTGAGTCTCGATGTTCAACGATCCGGGAAGATCGTAATCCAAGGTCTTCGCCTCATCGAACGTCCAGCTCACCCAAGGCTCGGGCTTCACACTGCCCTTGGACTGCCAGTCGCCCCACGCGGTGTCGGTATTGCCATCGCATAGGTTCGGAACCGGCGTCTTGCTTTGCGAATACGATGCTTTGAGCTTGCCGGCACCGCATACGTTGCTGCCGTTTTTCGATCGTGGCGGCGGTGGGGCATGTCTCGACGAAGAGGGGCAAAGTTGGAATCGCCATGCAGTGAGCCATCCAGAGCCTCAATGCGGCACAACATGCGAAAAGAGCCTGTCTGCGAAATGCAGGCAGGCTCTTTTCGCGGACACATGTGTGCCTACAACGATTGACTGTTAAATGAACTCAGGCGGCTTCCGGGGCTGCTTCGGCCTCATCGGCGTCGCCCTTGTCGGCGTCCTTGGTCAGGCCAAGGTCGACCGGGGACGAGCTGTTCTCCCAAGGCTCCTCCCACGGATCATAATCCGGGTTCTGCTGCTTGTAGATGTACAGACCAACCACGGCGGCCAGCAGCGCACCAAAGAACAACGCAAAGAACTTCCAACCGTTTGAAGACTTGTTCTCCATGACGGCTCCTTTCCCAATCCTGGTTGGCTTGCCCGTTCAAAACCAACTCTGGGTTCCATCTTAATTCCAAAAATGTGGCGATTGCGTGCGGGAATGCTTTTGCTTTGCCGGCGGTGCGCACGACGAGCCGGGAGCGTGTTGTTTCACCGTCCGGCGAGGAGATGCGATTCCGCTACAGTAGATGACATGAGTAATGGCCGATTCAGTTTGTTTCCCGGTGCGCCGTCGGCGCACAACCTGTTCTCCAAGCGTGCGATTCAATATCAGTGGCGGTCGAACGGCCCCGTGTTCACCAGCGCGATCATCATCGCGTGCGTCGCCGTGTGGGTTGTCGAGATGGTGTTCAGCCTGTTCTGGCCTCTTGGACTCGCAACCATGATCTATTACGGCCGGTTCGACCCGATGACGGCGGTCGCACAACCGTGGATGTTCCTCACGTCGATGTTTCTGCATTCGCCGAAGTCGGTGCTGCATATCCTGTTCAACATGCTGGCGTTGTGGAGCGTGGGGCCGGTGCTGGAGAAGATGATGGGGCATTGGCCGTTTCTCGCGCTGTACGTGCTTTCCGGTTTGGGCGGCGGTCTTGGGCTGATGTCCTGGGCCGCGCTGTGGCCGGGTGGCACCGGGTGGCTTGGTGGTGCCTATGGTGCGTCCGGCGCGTTGTTCGGCCTGTTCGCGGCGATGCTGGTTGTGTACCGGCGCATCGGCGAGGATATCCGTTCGATGCTGGTCTGGATGGCGGTCAACTTCCTGATGCCGTTCCTGGTGGGCGGTATCGCATGGCAGGCTCATGTAGGCGGATTCATCGTCGGCGGCGTGTTCACGTGGCTGCTGGTTTCCGGCGTGCACGCGTTGCGTGGCAAGAGCCTGACGTTCCGGACGATGGTGTACGGGGCGGTGGTGTTGGCGCTGATCGTTGCAGGCGTGCTGGTCTGTAATCTGAGCAATCCGGCTCTGACGTACATCATGTGATTGGCCTCTTACCCGGTGAAAGTCCCACCTAGCGCGGCGTGTTCGAGAACAGCAGGTGCCGTTACGGGTACAGGCGCGTCCACCTGGAATTGAGGGGCGCGGGCGTCGTCGTGTCCGCCAAACGGGTCATGCGCCTGATGGCCCGGCACGGGCTCGTGCCCGTGTCCAGGAGCGTGAGGCGCTACTCCTCGTACAGGGGTGAGATCGGCGAGGCGCCCGTCATCCACTCGGACCGCGGCTGCCACTACCGGTGGCCCGAATGGATCCGCATCTGCAAGGACAACAACCTGACGCGTTCGATGAGCGCGAAGGGATGCAGTCCGGACAACGCCGCCGCGGAAGGGTTCTTCGGCCGTCTCAAGCAGGAGTTCTTCCACAAGCGCAGCTTCGCGGGCGTCTCGATGGACGGGTTCATCGACATGCTCGACGACTACATGGTCTGGTACCGGGACAAGAGGATCAAGACGGAGTTCGGACACGGGCATCATGGACCGTCGACGCGGGCTCGGTCTTGTGGCATGATTGGTGGTGATGGAATCAATGACGAGTCCAACAAAACGACACCGGCCCCAAGCGTCCACCTCGATTTGACGAAATACAGTCCGTCGCCGACCTAGGCAAGGAAACGAAGGACTACAAGGCGCTGCTCGGCGCGGACGCCACCACGGCCGCGCCGAAAGTGGACGCGAAGAGCGTGAAGGACACGAAGACCCACGAAAACCTGGCCAAGGCCGTCAAATCCCGCGACGCCGACGCGATCGCCAAGGCCGAGCGTGAGGCCGCCAAACAGGCCGCGGACCAGCAGGCGGCGCAGCGCTCGTACACGCCGGCCTATTCGACCGGCTCCGGCTCGGGCTACTCGTATGCCGGGTCTTCCGGCGGTTCGGGGATACACAGCGTCGGCATCGGGATTGGCAGTCGCGCTGATTGTGATGCCGATGCCGCTTGCAGGGTCGAGGCGACGGCTCCCATTGAGCGCTGATTCTTAGCCCGCCTTCTCCAGGGTCATCCTGTGAATATTACGGGATGACCCTTTTCTTTGCCCCATGCCATCAACCTCCATTCCTATATCAGCCGTGCCGTCGGGATACGCGTTCCTCTTGATGGTGTCTATCATTCCGACTTCTTATTGAGCAGATGCCCTTCCGGAATCATCAGGATCATCAGGACCATGGATCATCAAAGAACCCATCGGAAGAACTATCCGAAGAAAAAGAATCAGCCATGACAGAGTCGGAAACGTTTCCCTTGGGCTCTTCCTTCACTGTCGGTTTCGGAACATCTTCCTTCGCCGTTGGTTTCGGCACATCAGCAAAAACATCCGAACTACTAAGGAATACGCCTGGTGTCGATCGGAATTCGCTGGAAAGCGGCATATAAGGAGAAAACTGCATGCTGTGCGGCTCCAACATGTCCATGGTGATAACCTCGCCATTCTCAAAGGGCGATATCAATCGTGGCCATGCGACCCTTCCCGGCGCCGGAGCGTAGATGCCTCCCCTCTTGTAATGCCGAGAATATGCCTCAGGACCAAGCAACATGACTTTACTCGGGTACGGCACGTCGAACAAGGCGTAAAGATAATTGTTAAAATTTTCAGATGAATCCTTGTTGTCTTCCCAAAGAGAAAGAGACCTGCAGTAGAGCTTGATATTGACATTGGTGTTCCGTTCGTATGCACGCGCGGCGCAAAAATGCTTCCGCATTACCAACTCCTCGACTATGGGCAACGTGAAACGGACTCTTTCCACTTCCGCGGTCTGATCGTTCGTAAGCATCGCTGCCACCGTAACGAAAATGTCGTATGTATTCCAATAATTGATTACCTGCTGGGGACTGCCTATGTAGCTAGCATAGCGTTTGCCATTTTTGGTCACGATGGCCTTCTCGAGCGGTCTGGACCACTGTTCGACATCGATGTAGACGAGACCGTCAGCCAGAAGCGCTCCAGCCATGGCCCATATCGTCTCCGTGAGCGCCCTGGCGCGTTCATGCCATATCTGATGAGCAACCCCCTCACCAGTGTCCAGCCACTCCTCCATGGTCATTTTCTCATCATTGTCTCTCATGGCACTTCCTTGTGTATCCGGCAAAGACGATGTCAATCGTCGAACGTCTCAGATTCCTTTGAGGACAATCTACCACCGTTCCAACGGTCGACGTGCGCGGCCCTTTGCCACGACTTTCCGCCATCAAGGAGTCCCGAAACCGATCCATCCGCAAACTCAGATGCCATCCGGCCTGCCCTCCGGTAGGTCATGAGCCGGATCGGCATGGCCATCATTCTGCACCCGATCCTCATGGCCGCCACGATCGTGAAACTCCTCGGTGTCGTGCTGCTCGTCATCGGGGTCATATCACTCTTCATGCCGTCCGGCTCCGGTCCGCGAAGTTCAACTCGACCGTTCCTCCGATGGGCGTTTCCGGCCCGATGCGAGCCATTCCTCACGGGCCTGGTTCCTCGCGTCGTAGGCCTCCGACCAGTTGAAGCAGCGGTCCCAGATCAGCGGACTGTCGGCGGGGAACGAGTACAGCGCGCCCTCGTCGTCCTCGGGAACATCGTACAACTTCTTGCCGAGGAGATAGCCCGTATCCGGCTCGTTCCAGATGAAGAACCGGTCCGAGGGATCCCAATGCTGTCTCCCCTTCGCCTTGGCGACCGTTCTGGGATCGGCCCCACGCATGAGCTCCTCGTAGTCGTCCATGACGTAGACCGTGTTGTACCCGACCTTCGGCCGTATGGCCTTGTGGATCCTGTCCAGAAGCATGCGCGCATCATCGTTGTCCGGCGTGAACGCCGACCACGCGCGTTCGAGGAAATCGATCCGCGCGAGCTGCGCGTCCCGTTCCACGGAATCGAGCTGCGACATCGCATCCCGCCATTCGTCCCAACCGTCCTCTTTCCGGTCGCCAGTGCCGTCGTACAGGATGCCGCCGTCTCGGTCGATCACGGTGAACCGGTCGATCAGCGGCGACGTGGCGATCCTCCACACCGTGTCCGGAAGGTTCCGCACGGCGTTCTCGTGCGCGGACGCGGGCGTCCAGCGCGCGGGCAGTCCGGCGGAACGGTCCCGGTAGTAGCGTTCCAGTATCGCGATGCGCGACAGGACCGGTGGCACGGCCAGCACGACCGCGTGCGTCGACCGGCCATGCCGTTTCGCGTTCGCGGCCTCGCCAAGCACCGTAGCCGCGTTCCTCCATGTGCCCTCCACGATGGCGGGGATACGGTTCTCGTCCACGTATTCCATGGTCATGCGGATCCATGCGGCCGACGCCCTGGCGGTCCGCTCCGGCATATTCAACGGCTCCTCGTCGCACAGACGGTCGTAGTCGGGATGGTACTGGCGCAGGTCATCGCCGTTCACCGGCAGGAGCGGCCCGTCATGCAGGCCGGAGACGCGCACCAGATGCGTGGCGCGCGTCTTGCCCGCGCCGGGCTGGCCGCCGACGAACACCGTGCACGGCTTGTCCGACCTTTCCGCGGCGTCGACGACGGGACGGATGTCGTCGCGCCAGATGCCCTCCACGTCGACCGCGAGGCTTCCGCCGATCGCGTGCCATGGGGCGACGGCCTCCGTGCGGGCCGCGCGGGCCGAATCGTTCTCCCGTTTCAGGCGGATGAGCGTCTCCCGGTCGGTCGGGTCGACCTTGCCGCGGGCGGCCAGCAGCCCACGCCGGTCCGTCTCCGCCCGACGCTCCCCGTCCCGGTCGCCCCGGGCCGCGGCCAGACGCTGTTGGGCGAGCATCCTGCCGGCGAGCATGGTCGTGGATTCGTAGAACGCGTCGTACAGGACGCTGCCGGTCAGGTCCTCCAAACCCCATTCTGGGATATTCGCATGATGTTCCGCGTTCCCGTTGACTTCCATCGATCCTTCCTTCCTACAGTCCGACATGTTCCCCACGCGCGGCGCGGCTTCCGTCCTCGTTGTCGAACGTGAGGGGCGGGAACCCGCTCCAATCGTCGACGAACCGTTCGATGAGTTTCCATTGGCGGCGGCTGACGCCGATGTGCATGTCGGGCCGCACCATCAGCACCGGCGCCGCGGGATTCTCGGCCCTGACCTCCTCTACGGCGGCGTCGTAGCATTCCTCGTCGTCGATCCACACGATCGGCGACGGGTCGTTCGACTTCCGTTCCACGCGCACGCGCGACAGGACCGTCGACAATTTGCCCGTCAAACGCCGTTCCATGGTGACCGGGTCGTACCAGACGGTGTTGTGGACGACCGACGGGTCCCAGCCGAGCATCGGGTCCAACGTGTTCACGCAGTACGGCTGCCACGTGGACAGCCAGTTCAGTTCGACCCGCCCCGACACGGCCAGCGCGTGCATGGCGTCCGTCAGCTCGGTGGACCAGTGGATGCGGAAGCGTCCCACCGGGGTGCGCGCCTGCTCGTTGCCGTCCAGGCGGAACGCTCGCGCGGCGTCGTACAGCGGCTTGCGCGGATCGCCGTCCTTCAGCCAACCGGTGTGGCCGACGCCTCCGCGCCGCAGCACCTTGTCGTCCGGAAACGCGTTCAGCACGCCGTCGAAATCCGTGTATATGACCGGAACGCCCATGATCATTCCCCTTCGTCCGCGGGCCAGTGATCGAACCATCCGAGGAGCCTGTCCACGTTCGCGTCGTCCCATCCGGTCATGCGCGGCCCGTCGAGGTTCCGGTTGTAGGGCTGGTCGAACACGACGGCATGCTGGCCGACCTCGCGCAGCGTGGCGATGTTGGCGGGCGAATCGTCGATGTGGACGGTCGCCTGGATGCTGTCCTTCAGTCCGGCGAAGCACAGGCTCATGTAGGGGATGTGCTGTTCGTCGAGCCACCGCGCGGTGTCGGACACGACCATGCGGTGCTGGCCCGACACGAACAGACGGTGCGTGACGATGCGGATGTACACGTGCTCGCCGGCCAGCCGCCGCAACGCATGGGCCACTCCCGGAATGGGTCTCATCGTGGCGTACAGGTGGTCGGCCTCGGCCGCCTTGTGCGCTGCGAGATAGTCCTCCTTGCCGGTGAAGGGCCATCCGCTGTTGGCGGTCAGATCGTATTCGTCGCAGGACGGGACCGTGTCCGGGTCCATGCGGCCGTGCGCGACGAGCCAGTCGCGCATCGCGCCCGCGTAGTCCGCGCACACGCCGTCGAGATCCAGGTTGAGCACGCGGTATCCGTTCACACCGACCCTCTGGCCCTCGTATTCCCTCGGAATCATCGTCATCGTGCCATCCCCTTAAGATCCTCCACTGCATTTCCGTCTCCCGTCCCACAAGAGACTGTGGGACGGGATTGTGAGACATTGCCACCAACACCCCTAATATTATCTGGTGGCAGCAATGCCGAAAGGCTTCATTCGTCTTCCCTGAGGTCGTCCTCGTAGTACCAGGGACGTTCCGTGATCTCGTACCCCTTGGCGAGACGCCCGCCGGGCAGCAGTCCGGCAAGATCCGCGAGACGCAGGGCGTCCTTCTCGGAGTCGACCCATGAGGCGTTCTCCTCGTCATCCTCCCACGACTGGTACACACCGTTGAGATCGTCGTCCCACAGGAGCGCCCCGTCCGAAGAGCGCATCACCGCGTATTCGATGCCTCCCTGCTCGCGTTCGTTTTTGATATCTTCGGGGTTCTTGGCCATGATGTTCCTCCTTTCTTGTTTACAGATTTTTTACCGGTTGCGGATGAATCCGTAGCCGGTGACGTAGGCACGGATGGCGAATCGGGTCTCTTCGTCATCCAAGTCCTTCATATCGTTGTTTGACCTCATCGAGTCGAGGATAAAATGCAGGTACTGCGCGTAGTGCCTCGGGCAGAAATACAGCTTGTCGCAGTTGTCCTGCTTGCCCTGATGGTCAGCGAACATGATGTAGTACTTCGCGGTGTGGTCGCATTCCTCGTACAGGCTGTCGCAGCTCTCGTCGCCGCCTCCACGGTCATCCTCGTCCCCGAATGGGATGAGCCCGTCGAAGATGTCATCGAACACGGTGAAGTCCATGGATTCGATGATCTCCGACGTGATTTTGATATCCGTGGTGGTCTTGGTTCGGGTCTCCACGCGTGGTTTCACCAGCACGGTCATTGCAGCGTCTCCTTCCTCCCGACGTTCTCGTACGCGTCGGGATGTTGTCTGAGGTTGATGTTGTGTCCGATGACGTATGCGAGTTCCGCCTCGCATACGTCGATCTCCCGTTGGATGAGCCGTTCGTCGGCTGATTCGTCGAAGCATTCCGGATGGTTGTGTTGCTGGATGCGCAGGCTCTCCTCGTCCACGACGTACAGGTCGACGCCCATGCCCGACTTCCAGAACCGGTAAATCAGCAGGCTGCGGCTCGGCAGCGGGATCACCAGGCCGGAGATCCTGTCCCACAGGGCCAGCAGACCCGGGTCGCGGCCTGGCACTTCCGGCCCGTCGGACTTCCAAGGATCCACGATGGGAGCGTCCGGATCGGCGAGCAGCCCGTCACAGCTTGCCTCGGCGTGCCTCATCACTCCCCAGTAGGCGCTTCGGTCGGTCTCGTCGACAACGATCCTGCCGTCCTCGTTCTGCCGGTACGACATGAACAGCTCCGCGGTGGTGTCATGGTTGATGGGGCAATCGCGTCGTATTGCGGACATGTCGACGGCGCGTGCCCGGCGGCTGTTGGGCATCCTGCGTTCATGCCCGTCGATGCGCTTCTCGTACAGGTTCAGCTTCTCTGGAACCCTGCGTTTCCAGAAGACGTCTGGGTTACGGAAATAGGCCATGCCGATGACCCGCATGTCCGCGCCAAGCCAGCCGATGGCGTCCACCTCCTTCTGCACGCGGATGACGGCGTCCGGGAGCCTGGTGTCGCCTATCTCGATCATTCCGTCGCCGAAGCTGTCGGCGTTCAATTCGTCTGTCTGCATGGTTTCCTCCGGCATGCCGTCGTTGTTCCTGTTGTTGGACATCTTTAGTCTCCTTCCGCTTGTCGTTCCGCCGCCACCGGCGGCCTTTCCATGCCGGGATCCGTTCCCGGAGCACGTCCATATGCGTCCCAGCGCATTCCTCATGGGGCATTGGGATCTACCGGACAAATCCGGGACGCCACGCGTCCGCGGCGTCTCAGAAGCCCAGCGCCTTCGCCGCGGCGTAGATGCCGCCGCCGACGATGATGCAGCCGAAGCTGCCCGAACCGGAGCATGACGGCATGAAGAGCGACACGATACCGATGACGAGCAGCGCGAGGCCGAGAAACTTCACGAGCGTGGCCGCCGTGAGGATCGGGTGCAGGATGATGGTCATGATGACCCAGCCCACGATGAACGAGATGATGAAACCGGCCATTTTCTTCTCCTTATATTTCGGCTGAACCGTACGGACGACGTTTTTGCATTCATTTCCGAGGTCTCACTGACAACCACCGGACAAAAACTGTGCGCGGCATCATACAAATGAACAAATGAAAATGTGTTCGTGTTTCAGCGGGAATGGTGTCAGATTGCCCCCCTAAGGGAATTCAGGGATTATTGGAATGCTGGAAAGCACTTCCCGACAGTCGTACAGGGAGGTGTCATGTACGGGGAAGGCAGAGATACAACCATGGAGAAATGGCTGGATACCGGCGAGGGCGTCTCCCACCAGATATGGCTTGAGCGCGCCAGGAGACTCATGGAAACGATATGGGCGTTTGCCAGAGCCCTTCTGGCCGATGGCGTCATATACCGCTACGACGGGGCCTACAAGGATACGGTGTGGACTAGGCTGATAGACTTCAATAACTGCAATTACGATAATCCAAACGAGTATGGAAAGTTCGACTCGCAAACAGTGCTCGCCTATTGGAATGCCTTCGACATCTTCTCAGCCGTCGGCGAGCTTCTCACCTTGAAGATGCTGAAGCCTCATGGCATGCAATTCGCTCCCCACATGCCATCCCCATGTACGACTCAATGAGATGACCGAAGAAAAGCCTTGGGAATGAGCCACATCCCGATTACGGAACCGGACGCGTAGGAACGGGAATTGCCTGGCGGGTCTCTTCTTCGGTCTTCTGAATAACCATGGCTGTGTTCAACCGCATGGAGTCGATACAGCACCAATCTAATCCGCTAAATGAACGTCTAATGGGATTGTGCACATGCGCTTTTCGTCATTTACGCAATCCCAACAGGCTCACTGCGGAAAACTGCCATAGTAAAGATCTTTGACGCGATCTGGATCAATGGGGCTATGGACTGGCAACGGTGTGTTGGACAGGTTCTTAGAGGACGAGTCCCTGTTCGGTGAATTCCTTCGGACTCCGGTATCCGAGGGTGGAGTGGAGCCGCTGGTTGTCGGACCACCACACGTAGTCGTTGAGGTCGGAGCGTAGTTGTTCCAGGCTGGTGTAGTGGTTCCGGTATATGAGCTCCTTCTTCAGGAGCCTGTTGGTGGATTCGACCACGGCGTTGTCGTACGGGTTGCCCTTCCTTGACAGCGATCTTCTGATGTCGAACACGTCGAGCAGCTCGTCGATTTTCGCGTTGTCGAACTCGCTGCCCCGGTCCGTGTGGAACACCTCCACCTCGGTCAGGGGGAAGTCGAGCGTGGCGAACGCGGCCATGACCAGGTCGGCGGTGCGGCCCGTGTCGGCGCTGTGGCCGGCGATGCTCCTGTTCGCCAGGTCGATGAGCAGGCACACGTACGCCCACTTGCCGCCGACGCGCACGTACGTCAGGTCACTGGCCAGGTGGGTGCGCGGCTCGTAGCCGTCGAACTCGCGGTCGAGGATGTTCGCGAGCCTGGCCTCGTTAACCCGCGTCTTGTGTGGTTTGAACGTTCTGCGCGCGTACGCGCTCGTCATGCCCCGCCGTTTCATGATGTTGACGATGCGCCTTCTGGAGGCGGTGACGCCCCTCCGCTCCAGCGCGGCCTTGATCTTCCTGGCGCCGTAACGCTCATGGCTGTCGCGCCAGATCGCGTGCACGTCGCCGGCGATCGGGTCCACCCGCTCGGCTTCGGGATGTTCGATCATCCAGTAGTAGGTGGAGCGGGGAACGCCCAGTATTCTGCACTGCGCCGATATCGGATAACGGGAGGCGTTGGCCCGTATCACTGCTACTTTCGTGCGAATATCAGCGCCGCCTGTTTTAAAACGTCCACCTCCATCTCCAACTGTCTGTTGCGCTTGCGCAGCTCGATCAGCTCGTTCTGCTCAGGAGTGCGGTTGTCGGCGGCTTTCGTGGAGCCGCTGTTGCGGATGCCCTGGACCCAACGGCGCAGCGTGGAACGCGAGATGTCGCACTCGTCCCTGATCTCGCGCGCCGGCCTGCCGTTCTCGTAAAGCCGCACGATCCGCCGCTTGAACGACTCCTCGCAGTGGCGGGGATGCCTCGGGCCGGCCATCGTCGGCCTCCAACCTCATGTCAATCGTCCCCCATCGGACTGTCTAACACATTGTAGCCAATCCATGCGGGAGCTCCGCATTCTGAAGGACGCCCTGCGGCACCACCGGTAGCCGACGGGCATGCCTGACGTGCGTGCGGGACGATGCCACGGTGCCGCCGTCCCACACGCCGACGGCATCATATGCGCGATGCCCCGGCATGGCACGCGGCGGGAGGACGGCACGCCCGCGCCGGCCAGCGTTCCCCGACATGTCTTGGCTCGGTGGCAATCTCAATGCGGTGGGACTAGCCATCACACCCATCGAGGCGCGGTCCAAGAGCGTGGCTGGACCTTCGACCCCACCCATCATGGGACGGTGCAGGGACCTACGGGTCGGATGGCGTTTTTCATCCGTAACGGCGGGATGATGCGGAGAAGCATATGAGGACTATTCGGAAAACGACAAAAAGCCAGCGGACGCCCACCACCGAGATCAGGGGCCTCATACTCGACGCCTCGAAACGAATCATCGAAGAGGACGGCTATGACGCCTTCACCATCCGGCTTCTCTCGGAAAAGGCGGATGTGTCCCCCGCGAGCATCTACCGGCATATCGGCGACAAGCAGGCCGTCATCGACGCTCTCATCGACGACAGTTTCCAGACGTTACGGGAGAAGCTCCTGCGCGTCACCACCGAGGATCCCCTGCAAAGACTCTACGATGCGGGAGTCGTATACCGCGGGCACGCCAAGGCGTCGCCCGGCATCTACGCCCTGTTGTGGCGATGGCATGCGGGCGAGGCTTCGGAGGCATGCCTCGCCGCCATGACCGAGCTGGTGCGCTACGGGCAGGCCGCGGGAAAGATCCGGAGGGATGACCCGCACCTCATCGCATGGTCCATATGGTCCGCCGTGCACGGATTCGTCCAATTCGAGACACGACCCGAACATGATACGCCCGTCGACGATGACGATGCGGCCTATTCCTTTCTGCTCCGGCTGCTCATTCGAGGGGTCCGCACCCCTCAGACGGTCTCCGAGGGAACGGCGACCATCGCGGATACCAGCCGATCGTAGAATCGCCATTGGCCGCGCAACGCCACATCCCGTCTCACAGCGGCGAACGTTCCATCCGCCTTCAGGCTCACGGATACCTTACGGAAGTCCCCCGTCCCGTCCAATGCGGACAACGCCTTCGAGGCGGCCTCCTTCGCGCAGAAGGCCGCCCTACGTTCCACCGAGGAGGCCATACGCAATGATGCGAGCTCTTCGGAAGAGAACACGAACCGCATGATCCCGTCGGACAATCCGTCCGAATCGTCCACGTCCACTCCCACGGCACGGATTCTTTCCGCCGACGCCACGGCGGCGACGCACAGCGACGGACAATGCGACAACGATCCCACGATGCCGGACGGCCAGAGCGGTTCACCATCCGAACCTTTGAGTATGGGCCCGTCATGGCCGATACGTCGTAAGGCCTCGTGGGCCAAAAGACGCGTCTCCGTGAATTCCCTTCTTCGTTTGGCCGTGGCGTTCCCGACCAAGGCCCGCTCACCGTCGAACAATCGCACGCGGCGCGTCCCCTTCCCCGAGATCAGCACCTCGCAGCCGGAGGCGAGCAGCGGCCCGAACAGGCGAGCCCGTCGCATCATGAGGTCTGCGCACATCATGGAGACTCTATCTACCGAAACCCACAAATCCAGCAACAGCAAGGCTTTCTACCAATTCCCAGAATGAGTGCACCACTCTGTTCGCCGCTCAAAGCCCGCCAGAAGGAAATTTGCGCTTTTCCATACCTTCACGCCGACAAGAGGTGTCACGATTACCTATATCTCCCATACTTTCTATGTTTTCTTGTGTAGGAAAATGTAAAAGTGTAAACACCGTCGGAATCGACGGAGACGTTCTCATATGACACGCCGATCGATCATCGAATGTCATGAGTGGCTCCCTTCAGACATAGAGTGGTACACCGATTTGGCCTACCGGATGCACCACGTAACGTGCCACCGATATCGTCGGGCCGAACACCCTCTGAAGACACTACAAGGAAACTATTCCGACAGTCCAAGCCGTTCGGAATTGTTGAAAGGAAACTGTTTTCGGCAAAAGAAAAGGGCTTTCGAATTTCTTCGAAAGCCCTGCTAGCGGAGGATACGAGATTCGAACTCGTGAGGCTGTTACACCAACACGCTTTCCAAG
>ERZ827469.2367-NODE-2367-length-14380-cov-6.604049_pt1 | contig 14380 bp, 9 predicted proteins | sample MGYA00519917_ERZ827469 | MGnify/ENA primary metagenome ERZ827469 (study PRJEB31778, sample SAMEA3449314) | human gut metagenome | biome: human gut; feature: human-associated habitat; material: faeces | place: United Kingdom | collected 2010/2012 ... | reverse complement strand
AGAAAGTGCGGCTGCACCTCGCGGATGTTCTGCGGGATGTTCTTGAGCGTCTCCATCGGTGTCGCGCCGATCTGCACCGTGGCCACCGAAGCGCCGCAGGCGATCATGATGTAGAACCCTACCACGTGGGCGAAGCAGTGGTCCAGCGGCAGGATGATGAGCGTGCGGTAGTGCGGCGGAATGTCGATGCGCGAGAGCGACTGTTCGACGTTGGCCGTATAGTTGCGGTGCGTCAGCACGACGCCTTTCGGGTCGGCCGTCGTGCCCGACGTGTAGGTGATCGTGGCGTAGTCGTCGTTGCGGATCGCCTGTCCGCGCCGCATGAATTCCTCGCGGTTCTTCGCCAGGTAGTCGCGGCCCAGCCGCTTGAGCGTCCCGAAGGCCGTTTCGCCCGCCTCGAGCGGGAGGTGTCCGAAGACGACGATGTGCTCGACTCCGGGCAGTTCCTGCCGGATGCGCCGGATTTTGGGCAGTTGGTATTTCGAAACGAACAGCGCCCGGACCTCGGCGTGCCGCAGGCGGAAGAGCAGGTCGTTCGACTCCTCGAGCTTCACCGAGAGCGGCACGCTGACCGCTCCGGCGTAGAAGAGCCCCAGCTCGGAGATGATCCAGGCATTGCTGCCTTCGGCCAAAATGGCCACCTTGTCCTGCGGGCGGATGCCGAGCGAGGCCAGTCCCGCCCCGACCTCGATCGCCTGCTCGCGGGTTTCGGCGTAGGTCGTCGGTTCGAATTTGCGGTGACGCTTCTCGAGCAGGAAGGTCTTGGCTCCGTACTTCGCGACGGAGTCTTCGAACAGGTCGATGATGGTCTTCTTCATGTCTTATTCTGTGGTAGTATGTTGGGGCCGATCCGGAGAGCGGGCGCGTCCGTCAGTCCATCTTCAGTACGGCGAGGAAGGCCGACTGCGGCACTTCGACGTTGCCGATCTGGCGCATGCGCTTCTTGCCCTTCTTCTGCTTTTCGAGCAGCTTGCGCTTGCGCGATATGTCGCCTCCGTAACACTTGGCCGTCACGTCCTTGCGCACGGCCTTCACCGTCTCGCGGGCGATGATCTTGGCCCCCACGGCGGCCTGTATGGCGATGTCGAACTGCTGGCGCGGGATCAGCTCCTTGAGCTTCTCGCACATTTTGCGGCCGAAATCGTAGGCGTGGTCCGTGTAGGTGAGCGACGAGAGGGCGTCCACCGGCTCGCCGTTGAGCAGGATGTCCAGTTTGACGAGTTTCGAGAGCTGGAACCCCGTGCGGTGGTAGTCGAACGAGGCGTAGCCTTTCGAGATGCTCTTGAGTTTGTCGTAGAAGTCGAAGACGATCTCCGAGAGAGGCATGTCGAAATTCACTTCCACGCGGTCCTGCGTGATGAATGTCTGGTTCTTCATCACCCCGCGCTTGTCGATGCAGAGCTTGATGACGTTGCCCAGAAACTCCGACTTGGTGATGATCTGCGCCAGGATGTAGGGCTCCTCGATCTTGGCGATCTTCGTCACCTCGGGCAGTCCCGAGGGGTTGTGGACCTCCACCGTATCGCCCTGCGTGGTGGTCACGCGGTACGAGACGTTCGGCACGGTGGTGATCACGTCCATGTCGAATTCGCGGTACAGCCGCTCCTGGATGATCTCCATGTGCAGCAGCCCGAGGAATCCGCAGCGGAATCCGAATCCGAGGGCCAGCGAGCTTTCGGGTTCGAACGTCAGCGAGGCGTCGTTGAGCTGCAACTTCTCGAGCGAGGCGCGCAGGTCCTCGTACTGGTCTGCTTCCACGGGGTAGACGCCGGCGAAGACCATCGGCTTCACGTCCTCGAAGCCGGCGATGGCCTCCCGTGAGGGGTTGGCCACCGAGGTGATCGTGTCGCCCACCTTCACGTCCGACGAAGTCTTGATGCCCGAGCAGATATACCCCACGTCTCCGGCCCTGATCTCCTGCCGGGGCTGCATCTTGAGTTTCAGCACGCCGATTTCGTCGGCGTCGTATTCGCTGCCCGTGTTGAAGAACTTCACGTGGTCGCCCTTGCGCAGCGTGCCGTTGAAGACGCGGTAATAGGCGATGATGCCGCGGAAGGGGTTGAACACCGAGTCGAAGATGAGCGCCTGCAACGGGGCGTTTTCGTCGCCTTTCGGGGCGGGGATGCGCGTGACGATGGCTTCGAGCACCTCCTCGACACCCTGTCCCGTCTTGCCCGAGGCCAGGAGAATGTCCTCGTCCTTGCAGCCGATCAGGTCGATCACCTGATCCTTCACCTCGTCGATCATCGCCGAATCCATGTCGATCTTGTTCAGCACGGGGATGATCTCCAGATCGTGCCCGACGGCCAGGTAGAGGTTCGAAATGGTCTGGGCCTGAATGCCCTGCGTGGCGTCCACCACCAGCAGCGCCCCTTCGCACGAGGCGATGGCGCGCGAGACCTCGTACGAGAAATCGACGTGTCCCGGGGTGTCGATCAGGTTGAGCGTGTACGTCTGCCCGTCGCGGGCCGTGTACTCCATCTGGATCGCGTGGCTCTTGATCGTGATGCCCTTTTCGCGTTCGAGGTCCATGTCGTCCAGCACCTGCGACTGCATTTCCCGCTGATTCAGCGTGTTGGTCTTTTCCAACAACCGGTCCGCGAGGGTCGATTTGCCGTGGTCGATATGGGCTATGATGCAAAAGTTCCGAATGTTTTTCATGGATTCCGCGTAAAAAATACGGGCAAATATACGAAATATATTTGAATTTCCGGCCTTCGTGCGGCGTCCTCCCGCCTTCCGGTCCGGGAACGGAAGTCGTCTGGCGTGGGGGCGTCGGTTCCGGCGGGGATATTCCCTCTCCGCCGCGATTCCTGGTTCCGGAATTTGCCTTTTCCGGCTGAAAAATCTATCTTTGCGGCTTTACAAGGTTAAGGTTAAGTCAGTCAATTATGTTAAGCAGGCACATCGCATCCAAGCTCCGGGGCTTCGAGACCCCGTTCTATCTCTACGACACGGCGCTGCTGCGCCAGACCCTCGAAAGCGTCGTTTACGAATCGAACAAATACGGCTACAAGGTCCACTACGCCATCAAGGCCAATTACGACGATCACCTGCTGGCGATCATCCGCGAGTACGGGCTGGGCATCGACTGCGCTTCGGGCAACGAGTTGCGCAAGGCCGTCGAGGCGGGTTTCGATCCCCGGGGAATCGTTTACGCCGGCGTGGGCAAGCGTGACAAGGAGCTGCGCTACGCCATCTCGCAGGGTATTCTGGCGATCAACTGCGAGTCGATCGAGGAGCTGGAGGTCGTGGATGCGCTCTCGGCGGAGGCGGGCGCCGTGACCGACGTCGCGCTGCGTATCAACCCGGACATCGACCCCCGCACGAACCACTGCATCGACACGGGACAGGCCGACAGCAAGTTCGGCATTTCGTACGAGGAGGTGCTCGAGCACGCCGCGCGGATCAAGTCCCTGACCCATGTGAACGTCGTCGGCGTCCATCTCCACATCGGTTCGCAGATCCGCGAACTGCATGTCTTCGAGAACATGTGCCGCAAGGTCAATGTGATCGTCCGCAACCTCGAGGGACTGGGTTTCTCGTTCCGCTTCGTGGACGTGGGCGGCGGCCTGGGCGTCAACTACGACGTACCGGAGAACGAGCCGATCCCCAACTTCGCTTCGCTGTTCTCCATCGTCCACAATCATCTCGACATCGGCGGCAAGGAGGTGCACTTCGAGTTCGGCCGTTCGATCGTGGCCGAATGCGGCGAGCTCATCACGCGCGTGCTGTTCAACAAAACCACCGCTACGGGGCGCAAACTGGCCATCGTGGACGCCTCGATGACCGAGCTGATCCGTCCGGCGCTCTACGGTTCGTACCACAACATCGAGAATATCACCTCCGAAGAGGAGACCTCGGACAAATACACCGTCGTCGGCACGGCCTGCGAATCGACGGACGTCTTCGACGAGAACGTGAGCCTGCGCAGAACGCGCCGCGGCGACCTGCTCTCGATCAAGTCGGCCGGAGCCTACGGCATGTCGATGGCTTCGCGCTACAACCTCCACGACCTGCCCGGCGCCGTTTACAGCGACGAGTTGTAGGCCATGTGGCTTTCGCTCGCCTTTCTGTCGGCCGCTCTGCTGGGGCTTTACGACGTCGCCAAGAAGAAGTCGCTCTCCGGCAACGCCGTGCTGCCGGTGCTGCTGCTCAACACGCTCTTCTCGTCGCTGCTGTTCCTGCCGGCGATTCTCTCCGCGGAGCTCGGTCTCGGATGGTTCGATTCGACGCCGCTGGCTACCTCGCGGGGTACGGCCGAAGCTCATGCGCTGGTCGCGGTGAAGTCCGTCATCGTCCTTACTTCGTGGATTTTCGGATACTTCGGCATGAAGCATCTGCCCCTTACGATCGTGGGGCCGGTCAATGCCGCGCGCCCGGTGTTGGTGCTCGTCGGTGCGCTGGCCGTCTTCGGCGAGCGGCTCAACGGGTTCCAGTGGATCGGCGTGGCGCTGGCGCTGACGTCGCTCGTGCTCCTGAGCCGCTCGGGCCGCCGTGAAGGGGTCGATTTCCGGCACAACGTCTGGATTCTCTGCCTCGCGGCGGCGGCCGTGACGGGAGCTGCCAGCGGCCTGTACGACAAATACATCATGACGCGGCTCGACCCGGCCTTCGTGCAGAGCTGGTACAATCTCTATCAGTTGGGCATGATGGCCGTCGTCACGGCGCTGCTCTGGCTGCCGCGCCGCGCGGCTTCGCCTTTCCGCTGGAGCTGGGCCATTCCGCTGATTTCGGTCTTTCTCTCGGCTGCCGATTTCGCCTATTTCTGCGCCCTGCGCGAGCCGGACGCGATGATCTCGGTCGTCTCGATGGTCCGCCGCGGGTCGGTCGTCGTGTCGTTTCTCTGCGGAGCGCTGCTCTTCGGCGAGAGGAACCTGCGCGCGAAGGCCGTCGATCTGGGCTTCGTCCTTCTCGGCATGCTCTTCCTCTGGCTGGGGTCGCGGTAGCGAAAAAAGCCCCGCCGCGGCGCGTATTTTGCCGGAAAATGCCTATCTTTGTTCGATTTTAGCTAATCCACAAATTCAACGATATGAACATTTCGTACAATTGGCTCAAACGCTATCTTCCGACTGAGCTTCCGGCCGGGGAGATCGCCCGGATCCTGACCGACATCGGGCTGGAGGTCGAGGGCTTCGAGAAGATCGAGACCGTCCGCGGCGGCCTGCAGGGGGTCGTCGTGGCCGAGGTGCTGACCTGCACGGACCATCCCGATTCGGACCACCTGCACCTGACGACGGTGGACGTCGGCTCCGGAGAGCCGCTGCAGATCGTCTGCGGGGCGCCGAACTGCCGTGCCGGGCTGAAGGTGCTCTGCGCCACGGTGGGCGCGGTGCTCTATCCCGGCGGCGGGGAGGAGGAGTTCAAAATCAAGCGGTCGAAGATCCGCGGCGTCGAGTCGCTCGGCATGCTCTGCGCCGAGGACGAGCTGGGTATCGGCACGGCGCACGACGGCATCATGGAGCTGCCTTCCGACGCTCCGGTGGGCATGGCCGCCCGGGAATACCTGCATATCGAGGACGACTACCTGATTCAGATCGGACTGACGCCCAACCGCGTGGATGCGGCGTCGCATATCGGCGTGGCGCGCGACCTGGTGGCTTACCTCCGCAGCCGCGGCGAGCGGATCGAGGTGCAGTGGCCCGACGTTTCGGCCTTCGCTCCGGACAACCGCGACCTGCCGGTGAAGATCCGTGTCGAGAACACGGAGGCCGCGCCCCGCTATGCGGGCGTGACGGTCACGGGCTGCAAGATCGGCCCTTCGCCCGAGTGGATGCAGAACTGCCTGCGCGCCGCGGGCATCCATCCCAAGAACAACTTGGTGGACATCACCAATTTCGTGCTTTTCGAGCTGGGCCAGCCCCTGCACGCCTTCGACGCCGCGAAGATCGAGGGCCGCGAGGTCGTCGTCCGCACTTGTGCCGACGGCACGCCCTTCGTGACGCTCGACGGCGTGGAACGCAAACTCACGTCGCAGGACCTGATGATCTGTTCGGCCGAGCGCCCCATGTGCATCGCGGGCGTCTTCGGAGGGCTGGATTCGGGCATCGGCGACGGGACGACCGACGTCTTCATTGAGAGCGCCTATTTCAATCCCGTGTGGGTGCGCAAGACGGCCAAGCGCTTCGGGCTGAACACCGACTCCTCGTTCCGCTTCGAGCGCGGCGCGGATCCCAACCTGCAGGTCTATGCCGCCAAGCGCGCCGCGCTGCTGATGAAGGAACTGGCCGGTGGCACGATTTCGAGCGACATCACGGACATCTACCCCGCCCCGATCGGCGATTTCGTCTTCGACGTCTCGCTGCGGCGGATCAACGTCCTGATCGGCAAGGAGATTCCCGAGGAGACGCTGCGGCGGATCATCGGCGCGCTCGAGGTGAAGATACTCGCCGAGAAGGGCGACGGGGAACTGACCGTGGCCGTGCCGCCCTACCGTGTGGACGTGCGGCGCGAGGCCGACCTGGTGGAGGAGATTCTCCGAATCTACGGCTACAACAACGTCGAGTTGCCCGCGCACGTGCGTTCGACGCTCTCCTACGCTCCCCGTCCCGATAGGAACCGCCTGATGAATCTCGCGGCGGATTTCCTTTCGGCCAACGGCTTCACGGAGATCATGTCCAACTCGCTCACGAAGGGCGCCTACTACGAGGGGCTGACCTCCTGCCCCGCGGAGCGCTGCGTGCGCATCCTCAATCCGTTGAGCGCCGATCTGAACGTCATGCGGCAGACGCTGTTATTCAACATGCTGGAGGCCGTGGCGCTGAACGTCAATCGCAAGAACGGCGACCTGAAACTCTACGAATTCGGCAACTGCTACTTCTACGACGAGGCGAAGCGCTCCGAAGCCGACCGGCTGGCGCCCTACTCCGAGGAGTACCGGCTGGCGATCGCCGTGACGGGGGTCTCCACGCCGCATTCGTGGAACACGAAACCCGGGAAGGCGTCGTTCTTCACCCTGCGCGCCGTGGCCGAGAAACTCCTGCGCCGCTTCGGCATCGACATCTATGCGCTGGAGACGGAGACGCTCGAAAGCGATCTCTTCTCCGAAGGGCTGACGATGGCGCTCAACGGTCGGGAGCTGCTCCGGATCGGCTCGGTGGCCCCGGCTATCCGCCGCCGGACGGACCTCAAGCAGGAGGTTTACTTTCTGGAGATGAATTTCGACGTCCTCGTGCGTTCGACCCGGAAACACCGCATCGTCGCCGCAGAGCTGTCGAAGTTCCCCGAGGTGAAGCGCGATCTGGCGCTGCTGATCGACAAACGGGTGACCTTCTCGGAGCTGCGTGACGCGGCCTTCGCCGCCGAACGCAAACTGCTGCGGAGCGTCTCGCTTTTTGATGTCTATGAGGGCGACAAGCTCCCCGAGGGCAAGAAGTCCTATGCGCTGAGTTTCGTGTTGGAGGACAAGACCCGCACGCTGGACGAGAAGACCATCGAGCGTGTCATGGGGAACCTCGTCCGGCAGTTCGAACAGCGCTGCGGCGCGCAGGTCCGGGCCTGACGCCGCGTGGCGGAAACGAAAAAGGCAGCGGCCGGATCACCCGGCCGCTGCCTTTTCGTTATGTGCGAATCTTCCTCCCGGGTGCGGGGTTACAGCACCGGCTTGATCTCCGGGGGCATCACCACGACGATCGGCGTGCCGTTGCCGTCCGAGGTGCAGACCAGCCGCACGGCCTTCACGGACCGTTCGGGGCGCAGCAGGATGGCGCCTTCGTCGAGCTCCCCGGCGCGTTCGAACGTCCGGCCGTCGTACGACACCTCGGCATACCCGGTCACGAACTGCATCTTCGTCAGGTGCGAATAACCCGTGCGGAGCAGCATCTCACGGCAGGAAACCGGTTCGTCGAAGGTATAGAGCACCCAATCCCCCTTACGTCCGGTGCGGCTCGTGTAGGCGTAGCCTTTGTAGGTGTCCACGTTCGAATAGGGGAACTTCGCACTCTCGCGGATCGAGGAGGTGAGCGTCACGGCGGGCCGGATCGTGCGGTAGCGGGAATCGTGGGCCGCATAGGGGCTGCGTCCCGTCCCCCGCTCCGAGCGGAAACGGTAGCGGTGCGGCTCGGAGGTCTCCACCGGGGCCGTGTAGTCGGACTCCTCGTCCGGACGGTCGTCGCGCACGAAACGGATGCGCGAGCCGTCGTCGGTCGCCGCCGTCAGCATCCCGTCGGCGTAGCGTACCTGCGGCGGAGTCAGACGGAAGCGGATGCCCATGGCTGTCATGCGGGGATAGTGTTCCTCGCGCAGCTCCTTATAGTATGCGTCCCACCCCTCGTCGTTGCCGCTCCAGGCGATCCGTGCCAGCGCGCAGACCCGCGGGAAGAGCATGTAGTCGAGGTAGTCGGGCTTCTCCGGCTCGTGCGCCACGTAGAGTTCGCTGAAAAAAGCCCCCTGCAAACCCTCGACGCGGCGCATCTGCGCGGCGGAGAATCCGGCTTCGGCGAAGTCGAACGAATAGACCTTCCGGGCGTCGAAGATCGCCGCCCACTGGTGGCCCGGCTCGTTCGGCGACTGCCGCATGTCGAAATAAAAATACTCGCCCGGCATCACGACGGTCCGGTAGCCTTTGGCCGTGGCATCGAGGCACGCCTTCGTGCTCTCCCAGCCGTTCACGCGGCAGTCGTGCGAAAAGGCGCCCGTGCGCACGGCTTCGTTCCAGACGGCGGGTCGCTTGCCGTGCTCGCGCAGGATACCCGCGAGCCGCTCCAGGAAGAGGTCCTCCAGCCGGTGAGGGTCGTCCGTTCCCATCCGGGCCATGAGCGCCCGGCAGTCCGGGCAGCGCTTCCACTGCGACATGTCCACCTCGTCGCCGCCGATATGGATGTATTCCGACGGGAAGAGCCCGCAGATTTCGCCCAGAATATCCTCGAGCAGCGCGTAGTTCTCCTCGCGCGCCACGCACCAGGCGTTGCGGTAGTCGTATCCGGCGGTGGCTGCCGTGTCGGCGGCGTAGGCGCAGCGGATTTCGGGATGCACCGTCCCGACCGTGCGGCTGTGCCCCGGGAGGTCGATCTCGGGGATCACCTCGATGTTGCGGACGGCGGCATAGCGGACGATGTCGCGCATCTCCTCCTGCGTGTAGTAGCCGCCGTAACGTTCGAACCATTTGCCGTAGATGGCCTTCACGGGCGAATCGCCGCCGCGGAATCCGCCGACCTCGGCCAGTTCGGGGTGGGAACGGATCTCGATGCGCCATCCTTCGTCGTCCGTGAGATGAAGATGCAGTTTGTTGATATTGTGGTATGAAAGCAGGTCTATATAACGCTTTACCGCATCCGCATCCATCCACGTCCGGGCCACGTCGAGCATCATTCCGCGGAATGCGAAGCGCGGGGCGTCCTGCGTTTCCGCACAGGCGATTACGGTCCCTTCGGGCAGGCCGCGCTTCCCGTAGATTGCGGGCGGCAGCAGCCGGAAGAGCGCCTGCACGCCGTTGAAGGCCCCGCCGTAGTCGCCGCTGCGGACGACGATGTGGTCGGGGGCGATTTCGAGACGGTATCCTTCGGCCGGGATGTCGCCGGAAGCGTCGAGCACGAGTGCCACGGTGCCGTCGCCCGAGTGGTCCTGCCGCACCGGGCAGCGGAGGTATTCCGCGGCGTAATCCGCTATCGGACGCAAGGCCTCGTCGGCCGTGAGCGTCGTGCGGGAATCGAACGGGAAGACCCCTTCGCGGAAGGTCGTGCGCCCCGGGCCGGGCTGTGCGGAGGCGGAAACGGCGCAAAGCAGCGCCAGCGCCAGAGAGAGTCGTTTCATCGGCAGGTAGAATTTTTGTACGACGCAAAGATATGTTTTTTCGACCGATTTGTTATCTTTGCCTTGCTAAATCGAATCGGATTCATGGAAGACAAACGTTTGGAAGCCACGGCACGCCTGCTGGAGGTGATGAACACGCTCCGCCGCGAATGTCCGTGGGACCGGGAGCAGACTTTCGACTCGCTGCGCAGCAACACGATCGAGGAGACCTACGAACTGGCCGATGCCATCACGGCGCACAATATGGAGGGAATCAAGGAGGAGCTGGGCGACCTGCTGCTGCATGTGGTTTTCTATTCGAAACTGGGTGAGGAGCAGGGCGCGTTCGATTTCGGTGATGTGGCCAATGCCTTGTGCGACAAGCTGATCTATCGCCATCCGCACGTTTACGGCGACATCCACGCCAATACGCCCGACGAGGTGAAGGAGAACTGGGAGGCGCTCAAGCTGCGCAAGAAGAACCGCAAGAGCGGCACGCTCGGCGGCGTCCCCCGCTCGCTTCCGGCGCTGGTGAAGGCGTTCCGCGTGGGCGAGAAGGCCGCCGGGGCAGGGTTCGACTGGCAGCGCAAAGAGGATGTCTGGGCGAAGGTGAAGGAGGAGATCGCCGAGGTCGAGGCGGAGATGCGCGCGGGCCGCAGGGAGGAGCTCGAAGGAGAGTTCGGGGACTTGTTCTTCGCCCTCGTGAATGCCGCACGGCTCTACGGCGTGGATCCCGAATCGGCGCTGGCACGCACGAACGAGAAATTCATCCGCCGCTTCAATTACATGGAGGAACAGGCTGCCGCACAGGGAAGTTCGCTGCACGACCTCTCGCTCGACCAGATGGAGGCTCTGTGGCAGGAAGCCAAAAAAGAAGAATAAAAAACGCGAAGAGTATGCACCTGTCGCGGACGGAATTGAAACGCTCGCTGTCGTATGCCCTGGCGTGCCTGTTGCTGGCAGCCTGCGGCGGCGCAGGGGTGCAGCATTCTGCCGCACCACCGGATCCGGAGCTGCTGCCCGAAGGTGCGGTCGCATTCCGTTACCACCGGGGACACCTCTATTTCGATGCGACGGTCTGCGATTCGATCCCGGCGCGTCTGGTCTTCGATACGGGTGCGACGGGGCTCTATGTCGATTCGCTGTGGCTCGCGCGCTCCGGCGTTGCGCCCGGGCGTGCAGCCCGGGGTATGATCGGCGGTACGGGAGTCTCGGTCGCGTCGATGCGCATACTGCTGGAGAAACTCGCATTCGCCATCGACACATTGCGCCGGGAGAGTGAGATGACGCCTGTCCTTGCCCTGAAGGAGGTGCTGGGATGCCAGTCCGACGGTATTTTCGGGCAGCGTTTTCTGGCGCAGTCGTGCGTGGAGTTCAATCTCCGGCGCGGTTACATGCGGGCCGTGTCGCCCGATACGCTCGCCGCTGCCGGCTTCGCCTGCGTGGCGGTGGAAAAACGTGATGACCGCATTTACCTTCCCGCCTGCGTGCGGTTCGATGCCGGGCATGCGCCCGAGGGGAAGTTCCTGCTGGACCTGGGAAGTTCGGGCGCTGTGGCCCTGACTTCCCGCGCTTCGCGGCGAGCCGGCTTCGACTCTTTCGGCGGTAAGAAAATCGCCTACGGTACGGTCGCGGGCGGGATCGGCGGCGCCTCCGCCCATGTCTGCTGCCGGGCGGAGACGGTGGAGTTCGGAGGCCGGAGGCTGGCGGGCGTTCCCGTCGATGTGTCGTGCAACGAATCCGGCTTCATGTCCCGCGACGACATTGCGGGGCTGATCGGCACCGAATTGCTGGAACGCTTCGATTTGGTTATCGACTTCGGCGCCCCGGCCGTCTGGCTGCGTCCGGTCCCCGGAGCCGATGCCCCGTTCCCTTACGTGACGCCCGGTTTCTCGCTGATCGACCGCACGGACATTTGCGAGGGGTGGCCCGTGACGGGGCTTTACGAAGGCTGTGCGCCCGAGGGGCTGCGCCCGGGCGACGTGGTCGTGGAATGGGACGGCGAGCCGGTCGGCGGGATGCGGATCGACAGTGCCGTGACAGCCCCCGGACGCCACCGCATGGCGGCGCTGCGAGGCGGTGTACGTACGGAATATACATTTGAAACCAAAGAGATATTATAATTATGGCATTGATCAGAGAAGTGCGGGGACATACCCCCGTGATCGGAGAAAATACGTTTCTGGCCGAGACGGCCGTGATCCTGGGCGACGTGACGATCGGGCGCGACTGTTCGATCTGGTACAACGCCGTCCTGCGGGGCGACGTGAACAAGATCGTCATCGGCGACCGCACGAACATTCAGGACGGCGCGGTGCTCCACACCATCTACGACAAGGCGAAGCATCCGTCGCAGACGATCATCGGCAACGACGTCTCGGTGGGCCACAACGCCGTGGTGCACGGCGCGCGCATCGGCGACAACTGTCTGATCGGCATGGGCGCCATCCTGCTCGACAACGCCGTCATTCCGTCGGGCTGCATCATCGCCGCCGGGGCGCTGGTACTCTCCAATGCACAACTGGAGCCCGATTCGCTTTACGCGGGCGTTCCGGCCAAGCGGATCCGGGCGGTGACCCCCGAGCAGCGCGAGGAGATCGTGCTCCGCACGGCACGCGACTACATGCACTACGCCTCGTGGTTCCGGGACGGAGCGGCCGAAGGCGAACCGGAGAAGTAACCCCTTCCCATGCGGCTGCAATCCCGATATTCCGACGTCGTGCTGAACCTGCTGGTCGCCGTGGCGATCAGCCTGGTGGTCAATTTCTCGTACCTGCTCCTGCTGCTCGTCGAGCAGAGCAGCGAGGCGCCGCCGCGTTCCGCCGGCGAGCAGATCGCCGAACGGCGCGACGCGGGTACGCTTTTCGTGCATCCCGACGGATACGGGTATCTGATCTACGCCAACGGCGACAGCGTCTATACCCCCTCGCGGCGTATGCGCTGGCTGGGGCTCGAGGCGGGCGACCGGATCGTGGCCGATCTGATGCCGCCCCGCAACGCCGGAGGACATCCCGTGCTGGAGCGAGTGCGGACGCTCAACGATGCGGAATATGATTACAGCGCCCTCTACAACCGCACTTCGCGGTGGACGGAGTTGCTGCTGCAACTGGTCTTCTACCTCATCATGTCGTTCGTGATGCTCTCGATCCTCACCTCGTCGCGCCGGAACTATTCGATGGCACGTTACGTGCGCCGCTGCCTGTGGTGCATCGCCGCGGCCGTTGGGCTATACTGCGTGGCTCCCGTCACGGAATGGCATTCCGGGCGGATCGTGATGAACTTCATGGGCGGCCGCATGTTCGACTACATGCTGCTGCTCAAATGTTCGTTCGCCGTGGTCGTCTCGCTGCTGTACAGCCGCATCTACGTGCTCATCTCGCAGCGGCAGGCCGTCGTCGTGGAGAACGAGCGGCTCAAGAACGAGAATCTCACCACGCGCTACAATCTGCTCGTCGGGCAGATCAACCCCCATTTCTTCTTCAACTCGCTCAACTCGCTGGCGATGCTCGTGCGCGAGCGGCAGGACGACAAGGCGCTCGTTTACATCGACCAGCTCTCCTACACGTTCCGCTACATCATCCAGAACGGCCAGAGCACGCTCATGACGCTCGGCGAGGAACTCAAATTCGCCGAGGCGTACAGTTATCTGTTCAAGATCCGCTATGCCGACAAACTCTTTTTCGACATCGCGGTCGATGCGCGCTACTTCGACTGGCGGCTGCCGGCGCTTTCGCTCCAGCCGCTGATCGGCAACGCCGTCAAACACAACACCATCACGCGCAGCAATCCGCTCCATGTCTCGATCCGCGTGGAGAACGGCATACTGGAGGTCTCGAATCCCCGGCGTCCCAAGCTCGAACCCGAGCCCTCGACCGGTATCGGACTGGAGAACCTGCGCAACCGCTGGCAGCTCATCACGGGGCGTGACATCGCCATTCTCTCGACGGAGGAACGGTTCACCGTGCGGCTGCCGCTGCTCAATCCCGACAAGCCATGATGAAGGCGCTGCTTATCGAAGACGAGACCGCCGCCGCGCGGAACCTCGCCGCCGTGCTGCGGGAGGTGGCCCCCGGCGTGCAGATCGTGGCGACGCTCGAAAGCGTCGCCGAGAGCATCGAGTGGCTGCGTTCCAATCCCCAGCCCGACCTGCTGTTCATGGACATCCACCTGGCGGACGGCGATTCCTTCCGCATCTTCGGCGCCGTGGAGGTCACCGCTCCGGTCATCTTCACCACGGCCTACGACCGCTATGCGCTCGAGGCGTTCAAGGTCAGCAGCATCGACTACCTGCTCAAACCGATCAATGCCGACGACGTGCGGCGTGCGCTGGAGAAGCTGCGGAGGCTCACCTCGGGCGAACGGCTCGACTACGGCTCCCGCGTGCGGAGTCTCGCCGCGCAGCGGCAGGAAGAGGTCTTTCTGGTCCGCGTGCGCGACCGGATCATTCCCCTACAGCGCGACCGGATCGCCTACTGCTACACTTCGAACGAGAAGGTCACGGCCTGCGGTTTCGACGGGGAGACCTACCCGCTCGACAAGACCCTCGAAGCGTTGCAGGCCTTGCTTCCCGAGCGCGATTTCTTCCGCGCCAACCGGCAGTTCATCGTGGCGCGCCGCGCCGTGAAGGAGATCGCCGTGTGGTTCGGCAGCC
>ERZ827469.2359-NODE-2359-length-14442-cov-5.385904_pt1 | contig 14442 bp, 12 predicted proteins | sample MGYA00519917_ERZ827469 | MGnify/ENA primary metagenome ERZ827469 (study PRJEB31778, sample SAMEA3449314) | human gut metagenome | biome: human gut; feature: human-associated habitat; material: faeces | place: United Kingdom | collected 2010/2012 ... | reverse complement strand
CATCGACACGGGGCATGGCGCGTCGTTCGAAAGCAGCCCCGAGGCGTTCCGTCGCCTAGGAGCCACGGTGCACGTCATCAACGACGACTACGACGGCAACGACATCAACGTCGACTGCGGTTCCACGCATCTCGGGCCTTTGCGTGAGCTGATGCAGGAAACCGGCGCCGATGTGGGCATCGCCCACGATGGCGATGCCGATCGCGTGATGCTCATGACCCCGACGGGTGAGGAGATCGACGGCGATGTCATCGAGGCCGTGTGCGCGCTCGATATGAGGGAGCGCGGCGTTCTCGCAGGCAACACGGTGGTTTCCACGGTCATGTGCAACCTCGGGTTCGTCCACGCCATGCGCGATGCGGGCATCGAGGTCGTGCAGACCAAGGTGGGCGACCGTTACGTGCTCGAGGAGATGCGTGCGAATGGCTTCTCCATCGGCGGTGAGCAGTCGGGTCATATGATCCTGCTCGAGCATAACTCCACGGGCGATGGCTTGATGACGGCCGTCCAGTTCCTGGCAGCGGTCAAGCGCACCGGCAAGACGGTCGAGGAAGCGGTCGGCGTCATGACGCGCTTCCCGCAAACGCTCATCAACGTGCGCGTCGCCGATAAGCACGCTGTCGGCGAGGACGAGCGCGTCGCCGAGGCGGTGGCGGAAGCGGAGCGCGTGCTCGGCGACGACGGGCGCGTGCTGTTGCGTCCGAGCGGCACCGAGCCTGTGGTTCGCGTGATGGTCGAGGCTCTTCGCCAGGAGGACGCCGACGCCCATGCCGCCGCCATCGCCGCCGTCGTCGAGAGCGTGGGGGCGTAGCGGTCTCGTTCCGGGCTAAAGAGGTCGGTCGTTCATATGATGATTTCGGGGGCCGTGCGCACATGCACGGCCCCTTGCGTTTCTCACTGCACCCCAACGTAAGCGGACCCGGAATGCGTCTCCATTCCGGGTCCAACATTGCAGAGGGCTCAGTTCTGATCAGGCCCCCCTTTTCTTCGTCATGCGCTCGATGTCGCTAACGGCGTTTGGATAACGCGCCGATAACGCGGCTGAAAAAGCCCGGCTTTCTTGCCGCAGGGCGCTTCGCCAGAGCAGGCTGCGGGGAGGGGGCCGGTGTCGGCGCGGCGTCCCGCTTCGGGTGCCCGCCTTCGCCGTGCGGTTTCGCTGCGGGGGTCTTTCTCGTTGCACGCGCGCCGGCTCCGTTGATGCCGCGTGCGGCCTCGCCTGCTTCCTTCGCGGCATCGAGCATGGCGTCGCTCGCCGCTTTCGCGGCGCCGGCCGCCACGCTTCCCGCCGCTATCGCCCCGTGGGCGGCTGCGGTTCCCGCTGTGATGGCGACGCCGGCCGCCACGCTTCCCGCTGCTTTCGCCACATCTCCCACCACGTCGCCGATGGCTTTCAACCTCTCGGCGGGCTCGGATGCGGGCTTGACCTCATGAGGGCCGTCGCCATGGTGCGGCGTCGTGGCCCGATTCCGTTCATGCTCGGCTGCCGGAGCTTGCTCGTCGGTCGCCGTCGATGCCACCGGTTCGGGCTTCGCGGCAACAGCCGCCGTCTCGGGCGCAGGCTCGGGCGCTGCGGCGACGGCGGGTGCCGGCGCAGGCGCGGGCTTGGGCGTCGCGGCGCTTGCGGCGGGAACCTCCTCATGCTCGAAGTGCGCGAACCTTCCGCGGTTCGCCTCGCGCTTAGCCAAGGATTCGGTCGCCTCGTGGTGCGCGCGCAGCGCTTGGGCTATCAACTCGTTTTGGGAGTCGAACAGAACAGGCTCTCCCTCCGGGTTCTTCTTCGCGAAATAGCCGAGCGGCGTGTAGTGCCCGGAAGGCAGGAGCTCGCGCAGCTTGGCGGTGTCGGCCATGCAGGTGTCGAGATAGGCGATGATCTGGTCGTGGAGCTTCTCGTTCAGAACCGGCCAGGCTATCTCGATGCGCTTGTCCATGTTGCGCGTCATCAGGTCGGCGCTCGACAGGTAGACCTTGCAGTCGTCGTGCGGGCCGAAGCAGTAGATGCGGCTGTGCTCGAGCAGGCGGCCGACGATGGAGACCACGCGGACGTTGTCGGTGTAGCCCTCGACGCCGGGCACGATGCAGGAGATGCCGCGCACGAGCAGCGTGCACTTCACGCCCGCCTGAGACGCCTCGACGATCTTGAGGATGACGTCCTTGTCGGTGACCGAGTTCGTCTTGATGAAAAGCCCGGCGGGCTCGCCGCGGCGCGCGCGGGCGATCTGCGCATCGATGCCGGCGAGGATGTTCTGTTTGATCTGCAGCGGCGCGACCCAGAGGATGTCGTAGTCGTTCGAGGTGTTCTCGAGCGCCATGTTGTGGAAGAACTGCACGGCGTCGCGCCCGATGCACGGATCGGTGGTGATGAAGGAGAAGTCGGTGTAGAGCCGCGCCGTCTTCTCGTTGTAGTTGCCCGTGCCGAGCTGGGTGATGTGCTGGATGCCCGATTCGGTTTGGCGCGTGATGGTGCAGATCTTGGAGTGCACCTTGAAATCGCGGAAGCCGTAGATGACGCGGCAGCCCGCCTGCTCGAAGCGCTGGGACCACTCGATGTTGTTGGACTCGTCGAAGCGCGCCCGCAGCTCGAACAGGGCCGTGACCTCCTTGCCCGCTTCCGCGGCGGCGATGAGCGCCTCGGCGAGATGCGATTGGCTTGCCAGGCGGTACAGCGTGATCTTGATCGACACGACGGACGGGTCGACGGCGGCCTCGCGCAGCAGCTGCACGAACGCGTCCATCGACTCGTAAGGATAGTTCAGCAGCACCTCGTGCTCGGACACCTGCTCGATGATGGAGCGGTTTCGCTCGAGGCATGCCGGCCACTGAGGCGTGAAGGGCGGTTGCATGAGCGAAGCTGCGCGCTTCTGTCCCGCGAGCGAGGCGAGGCCGAAGGTGTAGCTGAGGTCGAGCGGCACCGTGGTGGTGAACACCTGGTGCTCTTTGAGGTTGAGTCGATCGAGCAGAAGCGGCTTGATGGTGCTTGACAGCTCGGTTTCGCATTCAAGACGCACGGGCGCGAGACGCGCGCGCTTCTTCAGGATGCGCTTCATGTGCTCGCGGTAATCCTCGTCCTGCTCGTCCCCGCCCTCGGTGGCGTCGAGGTCGGCGTTGCGCGTGACGCAGATGATGTTGGTGTGCTTGACGCTGTACATGGAGAAGATCTCCGCCGCGTACATCTCGATGACGTGCTCGAGCAGCACGAACTGAAGGCCTTTGCCCGGAAGCTTCACGACGCGCTCGCACTGGCGGGGCAGCGGGATGAGCCCGAGCGTGACGCCTTCGGCGCCGACGTTCTTCGTCGTCTTCGAGTCCTTGGCGGAGCCTTTCCCCTTCTCCTTCTTCTTTTTGCGCTGGGCCTCCTCGTCGAGGCGCACGACGATGTAGAGCGCGCCGTTCTCGAGGTGGGGGAAGGGATGGCGCGCGTTGATGATCTGCGGGGAGAGGAACGGCAGCACCGAGGCGTGCACGTAGTCGTCGATGTAGGAGAGCTGCTCGACGGTCAGCTCGCTGCGACGCAGGTGCTCGATGCCCTGCTCGCGCAGAAGCTGGCGCAGATCCTCGTAGGTCCGCTCGTAATAGGGGTACAGCTCGCGGCAGCGCGCGTAGATGGCGCTCAGCTGCTCGGAGGGCGTCATTCCCGTTTTCGAGTCGACGATGGATTTCTTCACGAGCGACAGGTCGGTCAAGCTGCCGACGCGCACCATGAAGAACTCCTGCAGATTGCTCCAGAAAATCGAGATGAAGTTCAGCCGCTCGAGCAGCGGCACCGTCTCGTCGGCTCCCTGGTCAAGCACGCGCTTGTTGAAGTCGAGCCAGGAAAGCTCGCGGTTTTGCATGTAAGCGACGTTCAAAGGATTGCCCGTTTGCTCCATGTCGGTCTCCCTTCTCTTCGAACAAGGGGGGGTTATCCGTTAAGTATACGCTTGATCAGGTAGCCCTCGCGAATTCCGTACTTGCATATTTCAAGCCGGTCGGCGCCGAGCTCGCGCATGAGCGTCAAGGCGATGAGGGAGCCGGGGATGACGGTGTGGAGACGCTCGGGAACCGCCTTCACCGCTCGGTGAGCGAACGTGCTCGGGCTGCGCTCGAGCAGCGTGACGGCCGCATCGAGCTGATGGCGTTCGAGAAGCTTGGGGCGGCCGCCTCCGCCGAACGCCTCGCCGTAGAGCTTGGCGGCCGCGCGCACGCTGCCGCCGATGCCGTAGAGTTTCGGGGCGTGGTAGACGCCGAGGTCCTCGACGGTGGCAAGTCGTGTTTTGAAGGCGGCCTCGATCGCCCTCATCTCGTCTACGGTCGGCAGGATCATCTCGACGAATTCGGCGTAGGATGAGACGCTGCCCTGGTCGAGGCTGATGTTGAGCGTGTCGGCCCCGTCCTCGATGACGGTGAGCTCGGTCGATCCGCCGCCGATGTCGATGAGCGTGCCGGATTCGATTCGGCGATCGCAGGTCGCGCCGATGAACCCGAGGTGCGCCTCGTCGCGTGCCGAGATCATCTCGATGGGGAAGTCGATGCCCTCGCTGATGGCCGCGGTCGCCTCCTTGGAGTTAGCGCAGTTGCGCAGCACCGCCGTGGCGAAGATGCGGATGTCGGCGCAGTCGAAGTTGCGAGCGCGGCGCAGGTGCTCGCCGAGGACGTCGACGGCCTTGCGCACGCCGTCCTCGGTGAACACGCCGTCGACGACGTAGGCGGAAAGACCCGCTATCTTCTTCTCGTTGATGATGCTGCGGAAGTCCTTTTTCGAGAAGGGCTTCGAGGCGTTGTCCTTCACGCTGTATATGACGAGGCGGATCGAGTTCGATCCGAGGTCGATGACGCCGTATTTGGGCATGGAAACGTACTCTTTTCGGGTTGTCCGCGCAAAGGCGCGGTTTGCTTGCATTTTCCTATCGTAGTGTAACGGAAACGCCCGGGCCTGCTGCCGCCGGCGATTTTACGAAGCTCTTACCGAAGACGGGCGCCCTCAGGCGGAAGTGTGCGACGATAAGGGCGCAGCGATTCGACGAAACGTACCGGAGAAGGTGTTGTCCATGTTGGAGAAGGTCGAGTTCGATAACGAGCCTCTGTCGAAGGAGGAGTACAAGGCGAAGCGCGACTCCTTGATGGAGCGTCTGGTGGTCTTGCAGCAGCAGGCGCGTTCGGAGGGGATCGGCCTCGTCGTCTTGTTCGAGGGCTGGAACGGAGCGGGGAAGGGCAGCCGGATCTCGGATTTGATGTACAACCTCGACGCCCGTGCGACGAGCGTGCACGTTTCGGGGGACGTCGATCAAGCCGCGTTGCGCCATTTCCCCGGCAAGTCGCGCGGCGTCTCGGATTTCTACCCGTTCATGCAGCAGTATTGGAGGGCGCTCGGCGAGCGCGGCACCATCACCTTCTTCGATAAGGGCTGGTACAGCGCGGCGATACAGCGCATGATGGCCCATGCTGCGGACGAATCGCCCTCCCTGCGCGACGAGGCGCGCCGCTACGCCACGTCGGTGCGCGATTTCGAGCGGCAGCTGACCGACGACGGCTACGTGGTGGTGAAGCTGTTCCTGCACGTGAGCAAGAAGGCGCAGCGAAAGCGGCTCGAGCGCTTGCACGACGACCCCGCGACCCGCTGGCGCGTGCCCGACAAGAAGCTGGCGAGCGCGTGGAGCTACGAGGAGGAGCGCAAGCTCTACGGCAAGCTGCTCGAGGTGTCCAACTTCGACTTCGCGCCGTGGACGGTGGTCAACGGCGAGGACAAGCGCCGCGCCAACATCGTCATAGCGAGCACGCTGATCGACGCCATCGAGGGGGCGCTCGCGAAGAAGAGGGCGCTTGCGGAGGCGGGGGCGCCTGCGCTTTCCGAGGGCGTGCAGGTTGCCTCGTCGTACGATCCCGACCTTGCAGCGCCCGATTCCAGCGCGTTTCCCATCGTGGTGGATTATCCGAGGGTTGACGGCGTCGACCACAGCTTGGCGATGGATCCCGGGGAGTATCGGCGGGAGTTGAAGAAGCTGCAGAAGCGCTTGCATAAGCTCGAGAACATCATGTATCAGAAGCGCGTGCCCCTCATGATCATGTACGAAGGCTGGGACGCGGCGGGCAAGGGCGGTAACATCAAGCGCGTCGCCCAAGCGCTCGACGCGCGCGCCTACACCATCTTCCCGAGCCCCGCCCCCACCAAGCCGGAGCTCATGCACCCGCACTTGTGGCGCTACTGGACGCGGCTCCCGAAGGCGGGGCACGTGGGGATTTACGACCGCTCCTGGTACGGGCGCGTTCTGGTGGAGCGCGTCGAGGGCTTCGCGACGCACGAGCAGTGGTCGCGCGCCTACGACGAGATCAACCAGTTCGAGCGCGACATGGTCGATTGGGGCGCCATCTTGCTGAAGTTCTGGGTGGACGTGAGCCCCGAGGAGCAGCTGCGACGCTTCGAGGACCGCGCGAGCGATCCTGCCAAGCAATGGAAGATCACCGACGAGGATTGGCGCAACCGCGAGAAGTACCCCCAATACAAGCAGGCGATCGACGATATGTTCCGCCTGACGTCGACGACGTTCGCCCCGTGGGTGGTTCTCGAGAGCGACGACAAGAAGCATGCGCGCATCAAGGCGCTGCGCATCATCGTCAAGGCGCTCGAGGAGAGGCTCGAGCACGGAGGCGAGAAGCGCGACATCACGGAGTTGCTCGGGCTGTGAGGGGCGAGAACTTGCCTAAATCCAGGCGGCGCGTTACCATGTTTTGATGCATCATGCATGAAACGCGCGATAAACCGCGCTCGATGTTAAGGAGCATTCATCATGACTCTGTTCGGATTCAACGTTCCCATGGAAGTGATCTGGGTTATCGTCGCGGTCATCGTCTTGATCGTCGTCGTGTTCATCGCCAAGGGTTTCATCGACGAGATGAAGAAGAAATAGCGCGCCGCGCACTGCTCCCTGCGGTTTTCGCCGTAAAGGGGAGAAATTGCGCATACGCTTGATTTACGCCCTCCGTTGCGGGGGCGTTTTTCTATTATGGGCGAAAAGCCCGCAGGTGGGCGTTCGCGTGCGAAGCGCTGCGCATGGGGCGGATGGAACTCGTTTACGCAAGGGGAGATCATGGCTCAGCACGGAGAATTCGGGGAGGACGAGCGCCGCCGCGCTCGGGGGGCTTCTGCGCGGTCGGGGCGCTCGGCTCGTGCGGGCGCCGGCTCCGACCCGTCGGGCGCCGAGAGGCGCGTTGCCGCCCATCAGGCGCGACCTGCCGGTGCGCAGGGTTTCGCGCATGGTGCGCACGGCTCCCGCGCCGCCGCGCAGGCTCCTTCCCCTGCGCGCGATGCGAACCGCGCACGACTTTCGGCATCTGACGCGTCCGAGCGCGCGAGCCGCCCCGCGCAGGGTTCTGCGGCGCGGACGGGCGCGCGACCTGCCGGCGCGCAGATGAACAACCCGCGCAACCGCCAACGCGTCGCATCCGATCCTTCGCGCGCCGCCGGCCCTGCGCAGGCGGGCGCCTCGCGCTCTGCGAATCATCTGGATCCGGCTCGTGCGCCCCGCTCCGCTGCACAGCCTGCTGTCGGGGCACGGCAGCAGGCAGGTCGCGGCTCCGCGCGCCCTGCCGCCCCGGCCGCCGAACTGCGCATCGCCACCCGCCTGGCCCGCGGCATCGCGCTCGTCAAGCTCTTCCCGGGGCTCGACGAGGAGATCCTGCGCGCGGCGCTCTCGGCCCCGGGACTGCGGGCCGTCGTGCTCGAAACCTACGGCGCGGGGAACGCCCCGACCTCCGGGTGGTTCATCCGCCTGCTGCGGGAGACCATCGCCCGCGGCGTGATCGTGCTGAACATCACCCAGTGCGGCGGCGGACGCGTCTCGATGGAGCTTTACGAAACCGGACTGCGGCTCCAGGAAACCGGCGTCCTCTGCGGCTGCGACATGACCTCCGAGGCCGCCGTCACCAAACTCATGTACGTACTCGGACTGGAACTCCCCCGCGAAGAGACCGAACGGCTGCTGCGGAGGCCCCTGCGGGGAGAATTTACGGATTGAACCGTTGCACGGAACAAAATTTTTTCCTATATTTCGCACTGCTAATAGACCCTTTTCGGGCCCCCTCGGGGGAGACGGACGGGCCTGCGGCAGGGCAAATAACTGGCTGACTGATAATTGCACAAATCCGGAATTCCGCTTCGGGATTTGAGAATGCATAAGAAGGCGACATGCCCGGAACCGTGCGAAACGCAGAAAAGGCGTTCCGGCGGAAGGAGGAAAGTGTAAAATGACGAATTTTTAATAAAAAATAAACGGACCGGACGACCGGAGGGAAACCGGCGGGCACGGACCCTGCGGGAAAGCCCCGGACCGGAAGAGGGAAAAAAGAAGAAACCAGAAAAAACACAAACTAATAAAAATTCAACTAATCAAATCATTTATCTAAACACAACTATGAAAAAATTCCTTATTTCGTCGGTTGCCCTGTCCGTATTGGGAACCGTTAATGCGTTCGCGCAGGAGGCAGCCGCCGCAGCTGAAACTCAGGTCGCAGGCGAAAGCATGCACCACGTGATGATGCAGAAGTTCCTCGAAGGTGGCTGGGAGTGGATGCTTCCGGTGCTTCTCTGTCTGGTCGTCGGTCTGGCCGTAGCCATCGAGCGCGTACTCTACCTGTCGCTCTCGACGATCAACTCGAAGAAGCTCGTCGCCAGCGTGGAGGAGGCTCTGAAGAACGGCGGCATCGAGGCTGCCAAGGAAGTTTGCCGCAACACGCGCGGCCCGATCGCTTCGATCTACTATCAGGGTCTGGACCGCTACAACCAGGGTCTCGACTCGGTCGAGAAGGCCGTCGTATCGTACGGTTCGGTTCAGACCGGACAGATGGAGTCGGGTCTGACGTGGATCGGTCTGTTCATCGCCCTGTCGCCCATGTTGGGATTCATGGGTACCGTAGTCGGCATGATCCAGGCATTCGACCAGATCCAGGCTGCCGGCGATATCAGCCCGACGCTCGTTGCCGGCGGTATCAAGGTCGCCCTTCTGACGACGCTCTTCGGTCTTATCGCTGCGGTTGTTCTTCAGCTGTTCTACAACTATATCGTTTCGAAGATCGACTCTCTGGTAAACGATATGGAGGATTCGTCCATCACGCTGATGGATATTCTGACGGCTTACAACAAGAAATAATCCAACGCTAAAGATTCGAAAGCAATTATGAAAAAGATACTTAACATAATGCTGGGCATTCTGATGGTGATCACGGCGGTCCTTCTGGTCTACGCGATCGCCACCGGCGGCTCGGATGCGGCCATCAGCGCGAACCTCATGTGGAGCTACTTCCTCCTGGTGTTCGGCATTGCGGCCGCCATCTTCTGCGCCGTCTTCGGAATGATTCAGAACCCTGCGGGCATCAAGGGGACGATCCTCTCCCTGGCGCTTATCATCGTCGTAGTCGGCGTGTCGTACTTCATCGCCGCCGGCCACACGGTGAACATCGTCGACCTGCAGAACAACGATTTCTTCCCGCGCAGTGAAACCGTAATTACCGAAACGAGCGTCCTGGTGGCCTATGTCGCCGTGGTCGCAGCGTTCCTGACCGCCGTGGTGACGGAGATCTGGGGCGCCTTCAAATAATGGAGTGAACGATGGCTATTAATAAAAGAAAGGTACAGGAAATCAATGCCGGTTCGATGGCCGACATCTCCTTCCTGCTGCTTATCTTCTTCCTGGTGGCCACTACCATGAACACCGATACGGGTCTGATGCGTATGCTTCCGCCGATGCCTCCCGAGAACCAACAGCAGGAGGAGATCAAGGTCAAGGAGCGCAACCTGTTCCTGGTGCTCATTTCGGGCAGCGGCAACATCATGGCGGGAGTTCCGGGCAAGCAGGAGCAGATCGTGCTCGGCCAGTTGAAGGATATGGCCAAGGAGTTCATCACCAACCCGATGGACGACGAGAACCTGCCCGAGAAGGTCGATCGCGAGATCGACATGGCCGACGGCAGCAAATGGACCTATCCGGTAAGCGAAGGCGTCGTTTCCCTGCAGACCACCCGCGATACGGGCTATCAGGCCTATATCATGGTGCAGAACGAGCTCACGCGCGCGTTCAACGAGGTGCGTGACGACGTGGCCCAACGCAAATTCGGCGCAAAGTTCTCGGAGCTCAACGAGGATCAGCGCAATGCAGTGTCCAAAGCAGTGCCCCTGAAGATTTCGGAGGCCGAACCGCGTAACATAAAGAAGTAAGCTATGGCAGTAATGAAAAAGAAGGGCGACAAGAGTCTGCCCCCTATCTCGACCGCATCGCTTCCCGACGTGATCTTCATGATCCTCTTCTTCTTTATGGTCTCGACGACCATGCGCGATCAGGAGCTGCTGGTGAGATACAAACTTCCCGAAGCGACCGAAGTGCAGAAGCTGGAGAAGAAATCGCTCGTCAGCTACATCCACATCGGTCAGCCGACGCTGGCCATGCAGGCGCAGTTCGGAACCGCTCCGCGCATCCAGCTGAACGATTCGTACAAAACGACCCGGGACATTCTGGACTTCGTGGCCGCCGAGCGCGACAAGCTCAGCGAGGCCGACCGCGCTTCGATGACGGTGTGCCTCAAGGCCGACCAGTCCACGAAGATGGGTATCGTGACCGACGTCAAGCAGGAGCTGCGTCGTGCCAACGCCCTGAAGATTTCCTATGCGGCAGCCAAGTCGCTGGGTTATTGATCCGGAGACCGGAAGAACTCTCAACGGAAAGAGCAGGCCGTTTCGGTCTGCTCTTTTCTTTTACCCGAAAGGCGCCTCGCCCCGTTCCTGCCACCGTCCGGACACGGAGGACAGGACGACGGTCCGGCACAATCCGGCACAATCCGGCACAATCCGGCACGGAAGGCGTCCATCCAAACCCGGGAACAGGCCCCCAAGGCCCCATACGATCCAATCGGAGCAACGCGGCGAAGGTCGAAACACTCCTCCAACAGCCGCAACATGCAGACACCCGGCAAACAAACCCCGAAAAACACAAGCGCCCCGCTACCGGAAGGTTCCGACTCACAACAAAGATACGGACGGCAGAATCCGCTGTCCGAAAAGCCATCCGGCAGAAAATCCGCCGACAGAAAACCGTTCGGCGAGGCCCCGGCGGCGAAAGCTCCCGGACGGCAAACGGCTTTCCGGAAGGGACCGTTCGTCTTCTTCTTCGCACGATGCCGGAGGACGTCAGAAACCGAACTCCAGTTGGTCGATTTCGTGGTTGAAGGTCAGGCGATGGTGCGGCGTAAGCCCGAACTCGCGGATCGCCAGCCGGTGCTGCCGGGTGGGATACCCTTTGTTCCGCGCCCAGCCGTATTGGGGAAACTCCTCGGCAAGCCGGTACATATATTCGTCGCGGTGCGTCTTGGCGAGCACCGAAGCCGCCGCGATGTCGGCGTATTTGCCGTCGCCCTTCACGATGCAGCGGAAAGGAATTTCGAGCCGTGTGCGGAACCGGTTGCCGTCGATGGCCAGAAACGCCGGCGCAGGATCGAGCCGCGCCACGGCCAGCGACATTCCCTCGAACGAAGCGTTCAGAATATTGATCTCGTCGATGCGTGCGGCCGACACGGCCTCGACCGCCCAGGCGACCGCCTCCCGTTCGATGACGGCCCGCAACCGGTCCCGGTTCCGCTCGGTCATCTGTTTCGAATCGTTGAGCTGCGGATCGTGGAAATCGGGCGGCAGAATCACCGCGGCAGCGAACACGGGTCCGGCCAGACAACCGCGCCCGGCCTCGTCGCATCCCGCCTCCGTCAGCTCGTACTGAAATTGATTCTCCAACATAGCGATGCAAAAATACACAATATTCCGGCATTTTTAGCTACATTTGCCACGATACGTCCATACCGTCATGAGATTCGACATCGCCCGACAGCCGCTCGTTCCGGCTTTTCTGACCCTCCTCCTGATTGCCGTCGTCGCAATGCGGGGAGCGGATCCGCACGCCCTGCCGGACCGGATCATCCCACCGACGACGGACTGTGCGGCGGCAAGCGGAACGGAAACGCCCCCGGCCGCGCTCCGGGAGCGGAACGATGCCCCCGGGACGGAACCTGCGGAGACGGAAAACGTCCGCCCGGGACTCGCCGTGCGGATGCCGGCGGTATGGTCGTCGCAATTCCAGCACAACCACCCGGGATGGGCCCGCTGGATCGGCGGACTGCTCCTGATCTTCGGCGGCATGTGCACGGGGAGACTCACCGTGCGCAACAACCTCTACTCGGTCGGAACCTGCCTCGCCATCCCGCTCTATGCCATCGCCGCCTGCGCTCCGGGATTCGGAGGAGACTTCCTGACCGCACTCGCGGGCGCGGCCCTGCTGGCCTTCGCCACCAAGAACTACTGCCGCTCGTTCCGCAACGGATACGCCTTCGACGCCGTGTTCCGGGCTTCGCTCTATCTCGGAACGCTGCCGCTGCTGCTGCCCGCGGCCCTGCCGCTGGCGGCCGCCCTGCCGCTGGCCGTGCTGATCTTCCGGCGGACGCTGCGCGAAGCGGCCGTGGCCTGCACCGGACTGCTGCTGCCCGCCGCCGCGCTCTGTTACATCAACTGGGGAGCGGGCGGGGAGTTCTCCGCTCCGCTTTCGTATCTCGGAACCGCTTTCCTCGCCGGCAGACCACTCGCGCTCTTCTCCGCGCTGCCCCTGCCGAACCTGCTGCCGACGGCCGCGATCGGAGCGCTCGGGCTGCTCGCCGCGCTGTTCATCCTTTCGGACCTCTACGCCGTCGGCACGAAGCCCCGGTTCATTCTCATCTACAACATCGTTCTGCTGGCGCTGACCGCCGCCGTCCTCTGCGGCCCCGGCGCCGTACGGACCGACACGACGCTGATCGCCGTGCCGGCCGCCATCCTGCTGCCGTTCCTTTTCGTCCGGATTCACCGGGCCATCGTCTGGCCGCTCTACCTGATTTTACTCGCCTTTACCCTGATCTCATCCATTTTACAATAATCTATTTAGTCTGCATGATAGTCAAAACGGGCGCATTTAGTTAAATTTGCCTTTTTGTGCTATACGCTATGGTAGATTAAAAAGTTTTAATTGTATATTTGAAGTTGAACAAGGTGACGCAACGCTCTGTTCAAAAAAACTTAAATTACAATTAGCATGAAGAATTCAATGACTTCATCGGCACAACAGCCGATGATCGTGAAGTATTTAGAATCGCTTCACAACGGAATCCAATCCCAGATCCTCTCGCGTTACGCAATCGGTTACATCCTACGCGGCACCAAATACATCTACGACGGGGATAAACGTCAGACACTTTCGCGCGGCGACGTCTTCTATCTGGGCATCGGCCATCACTATATCGAAAACGTGCCCGAAGGAGGACAACCTTACGAAGAAGTGCTCTTTTACTACACGCCCGGGGACCTGCAACGCATCCTCATGCACCTGAACATCACCTACGGGCTGAACATTTCGAACGAGCATTCGTGCGAAAACTGCCGCAACCGCACGCACGTCGCCATGCCCGCATGGAACTCGCTGCGCAACTTTTTCATCAATGCGAACAACTATCTGCGCGACGAGGAGTGCCGCCACGACGAGACCGGCGAGAGCATCAAGATGACCGAACTGATCTATCTGATCGCCTCGCACGAGGATTGCTGCATCAAGAGCAAACTGCTGAGCAACATCGACGCGGCGAAGGAGAACTTCGAACAGATCATCTACGACCACATCTTCAAGGACATCTCGATCGAGGAGCTGGCCAAACTCACCAACCGGTCGCTGACCTCGTTCAAGAAGGAGTTCCGCCGCCACTTCCAGATGCCTCCCCACAAGTGGTACATCCGCCAGCGGCTGATGCACTCGCGTCTGCTGTTGATCTCGACGTCGAAATCCGTCTCGGAGATCGGCAACGAGTGCACCTTCCCCAATACGTCGCATTTCATCAAGCTCTTCAAGAAGGAGTACCAGATGACACCCGCCACGTACCGCCACCGCCACCTCTCGACACCGGACAGCGAACCGAAGCCGGTCATGCGGCAGGTGCAGGAGAACGAGGCGATCCGCGAGGCGCTTTAATCAAAAACTTATAAATTCGCAGTTATTCAAAATTTTTAATTACGATTTGCGAACGGAGCACGCCCCGTTTTCGGAAAAACCTCCCGAAAAATTTGGTTTTTCGTAAAATTCGGATTACTTTTGTTTCAACGAATGTGGGATTCCCACTCTCATTAACCTAACTAACCTAACCAGAGAGGCCCGATACCGCCCGGTATCCGGCCTCTTCTTTCGTCCTCCGCCGCCGGCCGAATCCCTCCCGGAAGCGCATGGGAACAGGAAACCGCCGTCCCCGGCCGCGCACCGCTCCCGCCCCCTTCCGGGCCGTGCCGGGAAACCGGCCCGCCGACCGCCGCGCCCTTCCGTCTCCCGGCCGTGCAAGAAAAAGGGCCGATCACAAGGAATATCCGATATTTTTTCTTATTTTTGCATCAATTGGAAAATAATGAACTTAAATGCCGAAGTT
>ERZ827469.2358-NODE-2358-length-14455-cov-4.672847_pt1 | contig 14455 bp, 7 predicted proteins | sample MGYA00519917_ERZ827469 | MGnify/ENA primary metagenome ERZ827469 (study PRJEB31778, sample SAMEA3449314) | human gut metagenome | biome: human gut; feature: human-associated habitat; material: faeces | place: United Kingdom | collected 2010/2012 ... | reverse complement strand
CGTGAAAGTGTATCTTTTCATTTCTCATCACCATCTTCATTATACATCAACGGCGTCAAATTATCAATCTTTTTAAAAAGTTATTAGTATGAAGTGGTCCAAACACGCGCCGCAGACCGTAGAGATCCACTATGCCGACATTGGCTGCATGGAAAACAGACAAGCAGCTGAACCCGAACAGCGCAAAGAGATCCCGCAGGTATCCTGAACCATCCCCGGCCATACACCAACAAAAACCCAGCTGGTGTCCGAAACACCAGCTGGGTACCCCCGCCGCCATTATTACCCCTGTCAGGGGGCAGCAAAGAGCCGTCAGGTTCTTTCTCCCTTCTTCATTTTATGACATGCACTGCGCGTCTTGCGCTGTCTCTTTCAGACCTCTATGCAGCAGCGGCTGAAGCTTCGCGCTGCTGCATAGTGTGGATTACTGCTTTTCGCCTGCTGTACCGAGATTCCGGAAGCGGACGATCATGGCTGCTGCTTCTGCGCGGGTTGCAGTGCCGGTCGGGTCAACGCGGTTCGCGCTCTTGCCGGTCAGAATGCCTCTGGTGCAGCCCCAACTCATGGCCTCGGCTGCCCACGCGGCGATCTGGCTGCGGTCAGCAAACTCCGGAACGGTCAGCCCGGCGTTGGAGGTATTCAGGCCCTTCTTCGCGGCCAGTCTCCACAGAATGGTGACAAGTTCCTGCCGCGTGATGTTTTTGGACGGGCCGAACTCCGTGCTGCTGACGCCCTTGACGACGCCGTTGGCAGCTGCCCAGCGGACAGCCTCCGCATAATAGGCGCCTGCCGGAACGTCCGTGAACGACGTCTGGGCAGAAGCTGCGGGCTTGCCCTCCGAACGCCAGAGGATCGTGACCAGCATCGCACGGGTCAGCGTGCCGTTCGGCTCGAACAGACCATTTCCAGTACCGTTCATCAGGCCCTCACGCAGCATTGTGTCGATTGCTTCATGATACCACTTGGTCGTATCCAGATCGCGGAAGCTGCGGCTGGGGCAGTCCTTTTCACCGGAGGAGATGATCGCGGAGAGGATTGGACTCAGGCTGTCGCCCAGCACCACGATCCGGATCTTTTCCTGTCCGGCTGCGAAGCTTGTTTCGTTCAGCTGCTTCGTCTTGATCGTGACCTTTGAACTTGAACTGCCTGCCGCAAGTTCAAATCTCAGCTGACCGAGCAGTTCGCCCACAGCGGCCTCGCTGCGTTCGGCGCAGGCAAAGACGATCGTACCGGGCACGGACTCATACCAGGTGGTAAGCGTCGCTGCGCCTGTGACGGAGGAGAGTGTCAGTTCTTTCGTATTGTACGAGATCTCCATGATGCTGCTTGCCGTCGGCGCAATGGCGGTCAGATCAAGCGTCACGGTGCTGCGCTGCGCGCTTGTGCTGCCGGTGCTCTGCGGCTGGCTGACGCTGTTAAGCGTACCTGCGGTCTGCTTATTTGCTGCCTTCATCTGGCTGATCGGCTGGGCCTTTGCGGTCTTGAGCGCTTCCGGACGCAGTGCCTTTTCAAAGATGCTTGTCTTTTGCGTATCTGCTGCGGTTCCATTCGTATGGACCTCGGTCACGCTGACCGGCGCAATATCGCCGAAGGAGCCGATAATGGCCGTGCGGAAGCGGCTCGCCTGCTCGTCGTAGTGCAGCCAGTACAGTGTGGTGCTTTCCTTGCGGGAAGCTCCCTCGCCCTGTGTGCTGTACGAGGTAAGGAAGAGTTCGCCGTCATCCGCAACGTTCAGCGAGCAAAGCGTCGCCCAGTTGGGGTCATACGGGAACTGGAAGCCCAGATCCGTCGGGATGTACTGATAGGCTGCGTAATAGTCGCCGTCCTGCGGATAGATCATAAGCTGCCAGATGCCGCCTGCGTTGTCGATGACATAATAGGCTTCGGCGTCCACATCCTCACCGCTGTCGGGATCCTTGAACGTGATGGAGCCCAGCGAGGTGATGCCGGAGAAGCCGTCCGCGTCATAGCCGAACAGGTCATACACGCTGATGTAGCTGCTGGCGCTGCCGTTCATCGGATCCTGCATCGGGATGATGTTCATGGAGTATACGCCGGTCAGCAGATCGCCATGCAGCGACTCCGTTCCGGTATATTTGCGGGAAAGGGCAATGTCGTCGTATGCGACGGGGCCGATCTCGTCCGAGAACGGTGCGCTGCCGGTGTTCAGGATCTTGCCGGTGGCGAAATCAATCTCATATGCGCTGCCGGCCACGTCAAACGCATAAATACCATTTGCGCTGGAAGCGCCTGCCGAGGTCACGCGGCTGCCGATTCCGTCAACCGCTGCGACCTTTTCCCATGTCTCGCTGTCTGCGAGATTCCACTCGAAGGTCTGCACCTGATTGTCTGCTGTCAAAAGTCCGCGGAACGTGTAGTTCGGCGCAAGCACCTGTACGGTGCAGGAAGCATGGACTTCTGGGTTTTTGTGGGAAGCTGCCGTGATTGTTGCGGTGCCGGCGCTGACGGCCTTGATCTGACCGTTATTGTTGACCGTCACGACCGCAGGCGCGGAGGACGTCCAATCCAACTTATCGTCGGCGTAATACGGCTCTGTGGAAGCTTCAAGTGTGTAGTTGGAACCTGTGAGCAGGGAGACGCTCTCCGGGGAAAGCGTGACGGAGGTCAGCGCCTCTGCGGGTTCCTCACCGCTGATCAGCTGATATGCAGAGGCGTTATAGGCATAGTCCACAACCTGAAGCAGAAGCTTCTCGCCGCCGCTCAGCTTGGAGAGATCAAACGTGCAGTCGGTCGTCTTGCCGAGTGCGTCTTCCGGCTGATTCGGCAGGATATAGCTGACCGGCGTCGGGGTATCCGTCATATTCCAGAGGATGGCAGCCGCGACATAGCGGTTATCCATGGCCGTTACGGCCAGCGTCTTCTGCGTCAGATCCTGACGGACGGAGACGAGTTCCGGCGCGGTGTTGTCGATGGTCAGGTGCGTGCTCAGTTTTGCGCCGTCCTTGAGTTCATCCCAACGATAGCTGCCATCGGCATTTGCATAGTATTCCGGGGCCATCGTCAGCGTAAGATCCACGCTGGTGCCCTCCGGGAGCGCATTGCCGGAGGCGTCTGTGCCGCTCCAGTCAATGCCAAGCTGGAGGCGGGTATGCTGCCATGCGTTTGCATTTTCGGAGTAGTACGAAGCAGTCGCTGCGCCAACTTCCTCGTCCAGATACGCTGTCTTCGTGTTGGAATCGACGATCTGGAGGCGGGAGTTGCCCGCGTTACGGATTAGCGAGAAGACAAGCGTGCTGATGCTGTTGCCGCCCTGGTTGTTGAAGGCGTTGCGGACGCTCAGATACTCGTCGTCAAAGTCAACGGGGTTGCCGACCATTGCAGAGGACTCCGTCTCACCGGCATAGAGAATGTTCAGGAAGTTGGAAACGGTGTAGCCATAGCTGTTCGTCGTGCCGAGATAGGGCGCGCGCGTTTCCGTGCCGTAAATGCTGTCGATCAGAGAACCGACATCATACATCGACGGCTCCGACCAGCTTCCGTAGTAGCCGAGCACCGGGATGGAATGGCTCGTGCCGGCGGCGCCCTCGTCTGTGGCGAGGCCCTGCACGCGGACATAGCCCTCAACATAGGCGCCCGTGGGATACGAAGTATTCAGCGCACTGCGGTCGAGCAGGCGGATGTGGCAGACGACCTCAGCCTTACCGTTTGCAGGAACAAGGATCGTCGCCTCCTGAAGCAGATTCAGGAACAGGTGTGCATCATAGGCCGTCACAGCGCCGTCGCCGTTCAAATCGGCAATGGCCTTGGCGTTGAGAAGCTTTGCGCCCGGCTTTTTCGACGCGACATCCAGCAGCAGCTGGCCGTCTTCCAGATCGACCCGGCCGTCGTTGTTATAATCGTAATCGCGGCTCAGGCTGTCGGTCGCTCTGCCGTTCACAGTCCACGTCACAGCGGCGCTCAGCGGCGTCGTCAGCGTGTCCATGTAACTCTGCCCCTCATAGTCGAGCAGAGCCTGCGTAAACAGTTCGGCACTCAGCGCATAGGCGTGCGTCCGTCCGTCGAGGTTGTTGACGGTGAAACTGAAATCATAGCTGCCCGTGCGTGCGGGGTCGTCGCCAAGTTCAGCCTTGACCTTGCCGTCAGCCCAGGATGCGGTCGCATCAGCCTGCATTTTAATGTAGGAGTCCGCAGAGGTCGCCGCCGCAGCGTTGACCATGCCTGCACCCTGCTGAATGACCGGGTAATATGCGTCGTTTTCATTGTTGACGACCGGCTCTGCCGTGGACATCATGATCGACTGGGCCAGCGCGCGGTCGGTCAGATCGCTGCGGGAAAGGCCCTTGGATTCAATGTACTGCTTGACCAGTGCGCCGATACCGGCGATCTGCGGCGCAGCCATCGAGGTGCCGCTCATGAGTTCATAGTCCTGGTGGCCGCCCTGCATACCGCTGGTGCTGTTGTGCAGGCCGTTGAGCGAGTAGATATTGCCGCCGGGCGCAGCGATCTCCGGCTTCAGCGTCAGATCGCCCGGAACGCCCCAGGAACTGAATTCACTGATGGTCTTATAATCGCGGTTGAACCGAACCGGTTCCTTGCCGCGCACTTCGATCTTGCCGGTATAATACAGGACTGTCGTGCCGTCCTCTGCATAAACCGGCTCGGCCTGCGTGCGAACCAATTCGCCGTCGTCCTGTGTGATCGATACGCACGGGATCGTTGCGGTACTGCTGCTCAGGTCCATGTTGATTGAGCCGGACTGGTTGTTGTAGACCACGCACGCCAGCGCGCCTGCGGCGGCTGCGGCGTCATGCTTCTGGTAGAACGAGGACTGCCCTCTGGAAACGAAGACAATCTTGTCCTTGACTGCATCTGCATAGGCAAGCAGCAGGTTGTTCCCGGCTGCGTCCACGGCATACTTCGTTGCATCCTCGGAGAAAAACACGAATTCGTGCTCTCCCACGATCGTGGAGATCGGCTTGTTCGTAAAGCCGGTGGTTTCGGACGGCGCGATTGGATCCTGTCCGATCAGGAGGTAGTTGCCGATAAAGCCGTCGTTATCGACCGAGGCGACCGTCAGGCTGTTTGCATAGCTGCCCGGCTGGCCGTCCGTCTGCATGCTGACGCCGTCGCTGTAAAGATAGCCGATCGGATCAGCGTTCTTGGCCCAATAGCCGGCGTTGCCGGAAGAAACCGTCACAACGGAGGAAGCGTTCTCCAGATCGTCGAAGATCTTCTGATAAGCTTCCGTTCTCGCCTTGCTCGGGCCGGGACTGGCAGAGCCGAGCGAGAGGTTGATCGTATCCGCACCGAGCACGATTGCATCCTCAATGGCTGCCGTATAGTCCGAGTCATACGCGCCGCCCTCGTCGCCGAAGACCTTCATGACCAGAACCTGTGCATCCGGCGCTGCGCCGTGCATATGTACGCTGTCCAATGCAGAGACATATCCGCCGTTTCCGTCCGGCAGATACCGGTTGGCCGCCGCGATACCGGCAACATGGGAGCCGTGCTCGCCCTCCGTGTCCGTCTCATGCGTTACGTCCAGATCCTTGTCGATGTAGCAATAGCCGTATGCGACCTTTTCTGTCCGGTACAGATCCGCCGCACTGACGCCTTCCTTGATATGCTCAGCTTTTCGTTGATCTCGTCCGCATCGAGCAGATCGAGAGAGGCCTTATAGGCTTCGACGGATTCCTTTGCGCGCGCCGCGTTCTGCTCAAGCGCGTATTCATACGCGCCATTGTCAAACGACTGGTGCGACATATCCAAGCCCGTATCGATAATGGCGATCCGCATTCCGGCCCCTGTATAGCCGGTAGACCATGCCGTGGTCGTGCCGGTCATGCCGGTTGAGATCTCCATGTTGGGCTGCACGGTGTTTTCGGACGCGGCAGGCTCATACTGCTGCTCCAGAACCACATCCGCGACGCCCGGGAGCTGCTTAATCTGCTCGATCTTGCCGTATTCCACATTGGCAGAGATCATGTTGGCGACCAGCGTCAGATTCCAGACAACATCCAGATCCTCCCGTCCGAGGATCGTGGACGAGATTTTCCGGACAACGCTGTCCTGCTTGCGCTGGAGTGCTGCGCGGTAAGACACGGCAGCCGCATCCTCGGCCAGTGTCCCCTCCGCAGCCGCGTCGGAATAGGCTTCCAGTGTGGATGCGTCCTCCAGGATAATGGAAACACGAACCAGATCGTGCGCCTGATAGGCAGCCGTATCCTCTCCCATTTCCGCGTTCTCAATTTCGCCCACCGCCAGATCCGGACGGATAAGCGTATCGAGCGTGTCATTCGGCACCTGCTTGAATGCGACCGATGCTTCGCTGTTTGCCGCAAGCGCCGCCGGTACCAATCCTGCCGTCAGCGCAAGCACCAAAAGCATGGCCAGCACCCGTGTGCCCCACATCTTCTTCATACTGCGTCTCCTTCACTTTGCTTAATTAGTTTCCGCAGGAGTCCTGCTTCGCTTTTATATCACACCCTTTCACATTTATCAACACTTTACCGTGTTGACTCTTTGCTTTTTTAAAGTAATTCTCAACAAATTTTTTCTCCAAAAAAACTGTCGTTTACAGCAAATTTACCTCCTGTTCTGGCTGTAAATTTCTTGGATTTTTTCTTCCAAAATACTTTCCTGTATTGTGTCCTTCTTTCTTTTTTCCGCAACGTGCAGCCGTAAAAAAAGTAGAAAAGGCTTCCTTTCAAAATTTGGAGACCTTTTCCGCTCTGCGTCCTGCCATAGGAGCCGATGCCCACATGAATGCCGCGCTCTTGCAATGCTTCGTGAAAATCGGACTTTTTCAGCACGCAAATGCGCCCGCCGCTGTAGCAGCGGCGGGCGCAGGTTATCGGTGCAGCTTATTCAAATACGACGCCGAGAGATTTGCAGACGGCGGCGCAGCGTGGGCACAGGCCGTGCTCGTCAGCGCTCTCGGAGTGCATCCAGCAGCGCGGGCACTTCGTGCCCTTCGCCTCGGTCACGGCGACGGTCAGGCCAGGGTAATTCACGCCCTGTCCAACAACGGCGCCCTCTGCGGGGGCAGCTTCGTTCGTGCTGACGTTGGAGACGATGAAGATCTCCGGAAGGTCAACAGTCTTGATCGTATCCAACGCAGCCTTTGCGTCCTCGTCGGTCGCAAACAGCGCCACATGTGCTTCGAGGCTCTTGCCGATGCGCTTGTCGGCGCGGGCAGTCTCCAGCACGCCGTTGACGTCCGAGCGGACGCGCAGCGCAGTCTCCCAGACGGCCATTTCGGCATCGGAGAGCGCATAGTCCGCATACGGCTTCGACATCTGGTTCAGCAGCACGTTGCGGCCGTCGTCGCCGTCGCGGTGCGGCATCTGGAGCCAGATCTCGTCGCAGGTGAACGCGAGGATGGGCGCGAAGACCTTCGTCATGGCATCGAGAATGATCCACAATGCGCTCTGTGCCGAGCGGCGGGCAGCGGAATCCGCGCCGTCGCAGTACAGGCGGTCCTTGATGATATCGAGATAGAGGCTCGAAAGCGTCACGACGCAGAAATCGTTGACGGCGTGGGAGACGGTCAGGAATTCATAATTCTGATACGCCGCCTCGCACTTGACCAGCAGTTCGTTCAGCTTCGTGATGGCCCAGCGGTCGAGCGCTTCCATATCGGCGGGCGCGGTCAGCTGGTTGGGATCAAAATCGGTCAGATTGTCGAGGCAGAACTTCGCCGTATTGCGGAACTTGAGGTAGTTCTGGCTCAGCTGCTTGAAGATCTCATCGGAGCAGCGCACATCGACGTGATAATCCGCCGAGCCTGCCCACAGGCGGCAGATGTCCGCGCCGTATTTCTTGAACACGTCCGCAGGGTCAACGCCGTTGCCGAGGGACTTGTGCATGGCCTTGCCCTCGCCGTCGACCGTCCAGCCGTGGGTGACGCACTCTTTAAAGGGAGCGCCCTTCCCAAGCGCGCCGACAGCGGTCAGCAGACTCGACTGGAACCAGCCGCGGTACTGATCAAGGCCCTCAATGTAGACCGTCGCGGGCCAGAAGCCCTGATCCTTCTGCATGGAAGCAAAGTGCGTCGAGCCGGAGTCGAACCAGCCGTCAAGCGTATCTGTTTCCTTCTCAAAGTGCTTGCCGCCGCAGTGCGGGCAGGCGAAGCCTTCGGGGACGAGTTCGTCCGCGTCCTTCTCGAACCAGACGTTTGAGCCGAATTCGCCGAACAGCTTCGAGATCTTGGCGATGGTTTCATCCGTGCAGATGGGCTTGCCGCAGTCCTTGCAGTAGAACACGGGGATCGGCAGACCCCAGCGGCGCTGACGAGAGATGCACCAGTCGGCGCGCTCACGGATCATGGCCTTCATGCGGTCAATGCCCCACGCGGGCAGCCACCGCACATCGTCACAGGCCGCGCAGGCCGCGTCCTTGAACGATTCGACGGAGCAGAACCACTGCGGGGTCGCGCGGAAGATAATAGGCTTCTTGCAGCGCCAGCAGTGCGGATAGGAGTGGACGATCTGCTCGGAGGCGAACAGCGCGCCGCTTTCCTGCATATCCTTCAGGATCACGGGGTTCGATTCCTCGACCAGCATCCCGGCATATTTGCCTGCGTAGTCGGTGTGGCGGCCCTGATCGTTCACGGGAACGACCATATCCATGCCGTAGCGGCGGCAGGTCTGATAGTCGTCCGCGCCGAAGCCCGGGGCGGTATGGACGCAGCCCGTGCCGGAGTCCATGGTGACGTAGTCGGCCAGGACAAGGCGGGAGGTCTTCGGCAGGAACGGATGGTTGGCCAGCATGTTCTCAAAGAACGCGCCCTCGTGGCGGGAAACGACGGTATAATCCTCCACGCCGCCGACCTTCATGACCTTCTCCATGAGCGCTTCGGCGACGAGATACTGCTCGCCGTTCTGGTTGTTGCGGACGATGACATAGCTTTCGACCGGGTTCAGCGCGATGGCGAGGTTGCCGGGCAGCGTCCAGATCGTGGTCGTCCAGATGACAAACGAGAGGTTCTTCTTCTCCTCGTCCGTGAGCTTGCCCTGATCGTCGTGCAGGGGGAACTTGACATAGACCGTGGTGCAGGGGTCATCCTGATATTCGATCTCGGCCTCGGCCAGCGCCGTCTCATCGTGGTAGCACCAGTAGACGGGCTTCAGGCCCTTATAGATGTAGCCCTTTTTGTACATTGCACCGAAGACCTTGACCTCTTCCGCCTCAAAGCTGGGGGCCATGGTCTTATACGGATGCTCCCAGTCGGCCACGACGCCGAGGCGCTTGAAGCCCTCCATCTGGACATCAATATAATGCTGCGCAAAGTCATGGCAGGCGGAACGGAACTCCGGAATGGGCATGGCCTTGTGGTTCAGCTTGTTCTGCTTGATGATGGCGGACTCAATGGGCATGCCGTGGTTATCCCAGCCGGGGATATACGGGGTATAATACCCGCGCATGGCCGCTGAACGGATCATGAAGTCCTTGATGCACTTGTTGAGTGCGTGGCCCATGTGCAGCGAGCCGTTGGAGAACGGAGGGCCGTCGTGCAGGGCAAAGAGAGGCTTGCCCTCATTTTTTTTGAGCAGTTCGTTGTAAAGGTCGAGTTCCTGCCAGTTTTTCAGCATATCCGGTTCGCGCATCGGAAGACCGCCGCGCATCGGAAAGCCCGACTTGTTCATGTTGAGCGTCTGTTTGTATTCCATAATTCCTCCTGCAAAAACAAAGCGCCCCGAGCCTTGGCTCAGGGCGATAAATGACCGCGGTACCACCTGAATTCCCGCAAAAATCTGCGGGCACTCGCCTTCTGTAACGGGAAGTCCCGTCCGGGCTTACTCTTCGTTCAGCCCGGCTGCTCCAAGGGGATATTCGGGGGCTCTTTGCCGCTGCCTTACACCGGCCGGCAGCTCTCTTTGCGCGTCAAAACCCCGTACTTGTCCTTTTCATTGCATATATCAGCTACAGTGTACCCATTTATCGTCCCCTTGTCAAGAAAAACCCCGGCAGAAATTCAAAAAATGTTTAAAACTGAACCGTGCCGCCATGATTGCAAACCGCGCCTGCATGTGGTATGCTTAGAAACACCAATTCAATGGGAGGCAATGACACACACATGGACGATAAGACCAACCTGACGCCGGAGCAGGACGAAGTGCAGACCGGCGCGGAAGTTTCCTTTACCATCTCCGGCGAGGATGCCGCTGCGCAGGAAGCGCTGAACGCAAAAAAAACCGCAAAGAAAAAATCTCCGCTGCCGTGGATCATCGGCGGCGCAGCCGTTGTGATCGCCGCGGCGATCACGCTGATCCTCACGCTGAAGCCGAAAACGGTCAGCCCGGATGCAGAGCAGCCCGGCGACACGACGATCTCCGAGCCTGCCGATACCCCCGACACTACCCAGCCAGACGATCAGACCCCCACAGAGGACGGCCAGACCGGCGAACAGACGGACGGCGAGGAAACCGAGCCCGCAGGCAACGGTATAAGCTACACCGTAGAGGCAGATGCGCTGACCGAGGACGTTCTGAACCGTGAGATCGCTGTCTGCGGCGACGATCATCTGACGAACCGCGAGCTTCCGTATTACTACTGGCAGCAGTACTACACGCTTATGAACAACTACGGCAGCTACGCCTCGTATTTCATTGACACCAGCACGCCGTTCGACCAGCAGATGTGCCTGTTTGACGACACGCGCACCTGGCAGCAGTATTTCCTGCAGGGCGCGATCACGAACTACGAAAACGTCACCGCCATCTGGCTGGAGGCCCGGCTTGCAGGCTTCCAGCTGAGTCAGGAGGATCAGGACTACCTCGACGATCTTGACAACCAGATCACCGTGGCCGCCGCAAGCTACAGCTACGGCAGCGCGGATGAATATCTCCAGATGGCCTATGGCCCGGCAGCTACGCTGTCGTCGTATCACGACTTTGTCGAGCGGCAGATCACGGCCTCGTCCTATCTGCAGGTGCTCGTCGATGCGAAGACCTACACCGAGGACGATATCAGCAAATACTATGATGACAACGCCGAGTCTTACGCCGGAAACGGCATTGAGAAATCCGATGTGAAGATGGTGAATGTGCGCCATATCCTCATCCAGCCCGAGGGCAAGAACGACGACGGCACCTACACCGACGAAGCATGGGCTGCGGCCGAGAAGAAGGCCAATGATCTGCTGACCGAGTGGAAAAACGGGGAACACACGGAAGAGTCCTTTGCATTCATGGCTGCGGAAAACTCTGCCGATCCCGGCAGCGCAGAAAACGGCGGCCTGTATGAGGATGTTTATCCCGGCCAGATGGTCGATGCGTTTGACGCATGGTGCTTCGACGCATCCCGTCAGCCCGGCGACACCGGCATCGTCAAGACCGATTACGGCTATCACATCATGTACTTCTCCTCCACGAGCGAGCATGCGTACTGGTATGTCCGCGCGGAGGACGATTATCTGAACGAACTCTCCGTAAGCGTTCTGCAGGAGGTTTCGGCAAAGTTCGAGGCCGAAGAAACCGAACAGAACGCAGCCATCGTTGACGTCATGCAGCAGAACTGACAAGCTGCCGGGAGGAACCCCACGCATGAAACGCTTACTGTTTTTCATCAATCCGAACGCAGGCCACGCCGAGATCCGTTCCTCGCTCATGGAGGTACTGGCAATCTTCTGCAAGGGCGGCTATGAGCCGACCGTGCACATGACGACCGGCCCGCGGGATATCACCCGGCAGATCGCCGCACGCGGAACGCAGTACGATCTGATCGTCTGCACCGGCGGCGACGGGACGCTCAACGAGGCCGTCTCCGGCCTCATGGCGCTGCCGTATGAAAAGCGGCCCCCGCTGGGCTACATCCCCGGCGGCACAGTCAATGACGTGGCCTCCACGCTGGGTCTTTCCAAAGATCCCATCCGCGCCGCACAGGAGATCGTGGCAGGCAGACTCTACCCGCTGGACATTGGCTCGTTCGGCCCGGACCGGTTTTTTACCTACGTCGCCGCCTTCGGCATCTTTACGGACGTGCCGTATGAAACGCCGCAGGAGGACAAGCGCATCTGGGGCAGGCTTGCGTACATTATGAACGGCGCAGGCGCGCTTGGGCGGCTGAAGCCGACGCATGTGCGCGTCTATTATGAAGACCGGATGGAAGAGGCCGACGTACTCGTCGGGCTTGTGACCAGCACGACCTCCGTCGGCGGCTTCAAGGCCACGAAGGATCTCGGCATCTCGCTCAACGACGGGCTGTATGAAATGATTCTCGTGCGCGCGACAAAAACGCTCGCAGAGTTCAATCTGGCCGCGACGCGCGCGCTGCGGCTGGATTTTGAGAACGATTCATTCATCTCCGCGCAGACCGGCGCGCTGCGCTTTGAGTTCGACGAGCCGGTTTCGTGGACAGTTGACGGCGAATTCGGCGGCAGCGTCACCGAGGTTGAAATTCACAACGAGCACCGCGCGATCGACATCGTGGTTCCGTAGGGGAGGCAGCAAAATGAAGCTTCGGTTTGCAGACGAGCATGACGCATCTGCCTGTCTCGCCATTTACGCACAGTATATCGATACGTCCATCACCTTTGAGACAGTGCTGCCGTCCGAGGCGGAATTCGCCGGACGCATCCGCAGCTACGGCGCGGTTTATCCATGGCTGGTTGCGGAGGAGGACGGAAAAATCCTCGCCTACGCCTACGCCCACCGCGCGCAGGAGCGTGCAGCCTATGACTGGAACGCAGAACTTTCCGTCTACGTCTCCAAGGACGCAGCGGGAATGGGCCTCGGCACAAAACTCTACCGGGCGCTTCTGGACCTGCTCAGAAAACAGGGCGTCCGCACAGCCTACGGCGTCGTAACCATGCCGAACGACGCAAGCGCCGCCCTGCACCGGAAGCTTGGCTTTCAGCTGCTGGGAACATACCACAACACCGGCTATAAAAACGGCCGCTGGCGCGACGTAGTCTGGTTTGAAAAGCACATCGGCTCATTTGACGGCGTGCCGGAGCCGCTGCGCCCCATCGGCCAGATCGCAGACCGCGAAGCGGTTCTGCAGCCATACAGCAGCGCCGGCTGAGCGGATTTTGTACACAGTACATTGTACATTTGGGAGCACGCTGCCCCTGCCCCATCCCCTCCGCCATTTGCTGCCGCAAATGCCGCCTCCCCTTACCGCGCAGAGCGCGGCAAGGGGAGGCTTTTTGCATATCTGCACACACTTTGCCGTTCTGCCCCTACCAAGCCTTCGGCGAATTCGTACAGCCCCGCAAATTTCTCTTGACAATCCGTAAATATGCGCTAATATATAGATATCCGATATATAGATCATCTATCTATTAAAGGAGGTTCGCTATGGAATTCGACAAAACCCTGCTGGCCGGGAGCACGGGGATGCTGCTTTTGAAGCTGCTCGAGCAGGAGGACATGTACGGCTATCAGATGATCGAGACGCTGCGCAGCCGGTCGGAGCACGCGTTCGACCTCAAGGCCGGGACGCTCTATCCCCTTCTGCACGCGCTTGAGCAGAAGGGCTATATCACCGCACGGGACGAGCCCTCCGCCGCGGGCCGTCCGCGGCGGTATTACCATCTGACGGACGCGGGGCGCAAACGGCTTCAAGAGAAAGAGACGGAGTGGAACGCCTATACGCGGGCAGTCGGCAAGGTGTTGAAGGGAGGCGCTTACGGTGGCTGAACGGATCGAACGGTATCTGGAGACTGCCGGGGCGCAGGTGCGCTGGAAACGCGTGCGTCCGGCGCTGGAGCGCGAACTGCGGACACATCTGGAAGAGCAGACCGAGGCGTATCTGGCCGAGGGCATGACGGAGGATGCGGCGGAGGCCGAGGCCGTCCGGCAGATGGGCGACGCGGAGACTGTCGGCCTTGCGCTCGACGCGGTGCACCGGCCAAAGCGGCAGACGGCGATCTTACTCTTTGCCGGGCTTGCTATCGTGCTTGGGATGTACCTGCGCGCCGAATGGATCGGCTCTTCGTATGCCTTCGCGCTTGCGTCCGGGCTTCTGGCCTGTGGTGCGCTGCTTGGCGGGTATTATCTGGATTACCGCTGCCTGAGTCGGTACGCGTGGTACATCTATGGCGCAGTGCTTGTGCTCGGCGCGGTCTGCGTGTATCAGACGACGTTCATGGGCCCCGGCGCACCTCGTATGCTCGGGATCACGGTGGGCGACACGAGCGAGTATGCCGCGCTGCTGTATCCGGCGGCGTATGCGCTGGTCGTGTACGCGCTGCAAGGGAAAAAGGGCGGCTTCTGGCTGTCGCTGGCAGCGGTGGCGCCGTTTGCACTCCCGTTCCTATGGGATCGATACGTCGGAATTTTGCCCCAGCTTCTGTTTGCCGTGTGCGCGGCAGCTGTTCTGCTGAGTGCGATCCGTGCGGGGCTGTTTCAGGTGAAAAAGAATTGCGCGCGGGCGCTCGTGTGGGCGCTGCTGGTGCTTGCAGTTGTGGGGATTTTCTATCAGGACGCACAGCGGTACCAGAATTTTTCCGACTGGTATTTCAGCCCCGCCAGTCTGCGGGAGTGGCGGG
>ERZ827469.2353-NODE-2353-length-14491-cov-3.097672_pt1 | contig 14491 bp, 12 predicted proteins | sample MGYA00519917_ERZ827469 | MGnify/ENA primary metagenome ERZ827469 (study PRJEB31778, sample SAMEA3449314) | human gut metagenome | biome: human gut; feature: human-associated habitat; material: faeces | place: United Kingdom | collected 2010/2012 ... | reverse complement strand
ATGGGAGAAAGGTCTTGTCGGTCAGCTTGACGTGGCGAGCGTCGACGTTGAAGACGTTGCCGAACTCTCCCCGATAGAAAGAGCAAGAGCGCGGGCGATCGATTTGTTTGCGGAATATGCCGGAGGCTCAGCAGGCATACTGCAAGCCCTCGTCTGCGGCTATCGAACGACGGTCGATGCCGAGGGGGCGTATGAGGACTACAAGATAACAGGGTTGGCGCATCTTGTCGCGGTGTCGGGGTCGCATCTTGCCATTGTGTCGTCCTTTGTCGGCTTCGCTTTAGGGCGCCTTCGATTAAGCGCGGTTGCGAGAGGCGTCGCCGTCGCCATATTCGTTCTTTCATACTTGGTTTTCTCGGGTATGCCGATATCCGCCATCCGGGCGGCGATCATGGTGCTCTTGGGACTTGCGGCTCAGGGAGCGCGAAGGAGATCGTCGTCGCTCAACGCGCTGTCGCTATGCATAATCGCTTTCATTGCCGTGGACCCGGCGTCATCGGTTTCGGTTTCGCTGTTCTTGTCGGCGGCGGCGACGCTTGGCATCGTCTTGTTCACAGGTCTTGTTTCGTCGTGGCTCTCGTTCCTTCCGAATAGGCTTCGTCACCTTGTCGCGGAGCCGCTGGCTATGACGATCGCCTCGTCGGTGACCACGCTGCCGTTTTCCTCTGCGCTGTTTTCTCAACTGCCGCTGATATCTCCTGTCGCGAACATTGTCGTCGCGCCCTTGTTCACGCTCGCCTGCGTGGTTGGTCTCATCACCGTACTCGTCTCATGCGTCGTGCCCGGCATTGCTCCCGCCCTTCTTCCCGTTGCAGCATGGTGCGCTGTCCCTTTGACGGAAGCGGTGAGTTTGCTCGCGAAGGCGCCCTTCGCGTGCGTGCCCGTTGCGATGCCCGTGGTGTTCTCCCTTGTCTTGACCGTATTCTTGACCTTCGCCCTGTTCGTAGCGTGGCCGCGTTTGAAGCCTCGTGTTTTAGCGGTGATAACCGCATCATCGCTTGCGCTTTTCATCTTCGCGGTCGTCGTCTTGCCTCGCTTTCATGGCGACGAGATCATCATGCTCGATGTCGGGCAGGGTGATGCGTTTCTCGTGCGAAGCGAGGGGTCCGCTCTTCTTATAGACACGGGAACGCAAGACGGCCTCTTGCGCAGCGCCTTGGGGAAACACGGGGTTACGAGGCTCGACGCCGTCGTCATCACGCACGGCGATGACGATCACTGCGGGTCGCTGCGAACGTTGCGTGGCGTCGTTGCCGTCGATCGCGTTCTGGTCGCTGAAGATGCACTTGGCTGCTCGTGTTCATCCTGTTCGCAGCTGTTAGAAGATGCGAAGGCGGTTGTCGGGGAGGATCGTTTGTCCGGTTTGTCGGTTGGCGACGTTGTCGAGGTCGGCAATTTCGATCTCGAGGTAATCTGGCCCGTTGCGTTTTCCGATGAAGGGGGCAACGCCGACAGCGTGTGTCTTCTGGCGGAATTAGATTCAAACGATGAAGGCGCGACGGATTGGCGCGCGTTGTTCTGCGGTGACGCTGAGATAGAGCAGATTGAAGAACTCGTTTCCTTGGGAGCGGTGGGCGATATCGACGTGCTGAAGGTCGGCCATCATGGATCGAAAAACGCGCTCGACGTCGATCTCGCTCGGAAGCTCTCCCCGGAGGTCGCGCTCATCAGCTGCGGGGCGGGCAATCGGTACGGACATCCGCACGAAGACGCCTTATCTGCTCTCGAATCCTGCAACGCTCAGGTTTTACGAACCGATTTGCTGGGCGATGTGTGCGTATCTTTCACCTCGGACGCTCTGCGCATTGCACCTCGGGTACAATAGGTCTCATGGAAACCGGTAAACAGAAAAAAGAATTGCTCGCCGCTTATCTTTTGGTCGGGGAGGATTCGCTTAAGCGATCCAGGACGCTCGTGAAGCTTCGCGAGCGCCTGGAGAAGCTCGGCGACCTTGCCTTCAACTCCGACGACCTCGATGGCGAAGTCGTTTTAGGTGAAGATGTCGTCACCGCATGCAACACCGTTCCCTTCGCAAGCGAAAAGCGCCTCGTGCACGTGAGGAACGCTGATAAGCTGAAGAAGACCGATTCCGAGGCGATAATCTCATATTTGAAAAGCCCCTGCGAAACCACGGTGCTTCTTCTCGAAGCGGAAAAACTCGCGAAGAACACCCGTTTGTACAAGGCGATCGCGGCGATTGATTCCGGGGCGATCATCGATTGCGCTCCTCCTGCCGCTAAAGAGCTTCCCGCGACGGTACGATCTCTCGCCGTTGGCTGCGGCGTGACGTTCACCGATGCGGCTGCACGCAAGCTCATCGAATTCGTCGGCGAGGACATGGTTCGCCTCGATAGCGAGGTGCGTAAAATCGCGCTCGCTCACCGAGGATCTGCTGCGGTCAGCGAGGCCGAGGTGGCTTCGATGGTCGCGCACACCTCCGAGGTTAAATGGTGGAGCTTCGTCGATGCGTTTGCGGCGCGCGACCTTCCGAAAAGCCTTGCGCTGTTAGGGGAGATGAAGAAGACGTCGCCGTTCTTCCTGCTTCCGAAATGCATTATTCGCATCCGTGAACTCATTTGCGTTCAAACCATGGCTCGCCGCGGCAATCCCGCGGCTGCGGCGAAAGAGTTGAAGTTTCCCGATTGGAAGATGAAGAACTATAAGATCTGGGCGCGCATGTTCTCGCCCGAGGAGCTGAGAGGTGCCCTCTCTTCTGCGCGCGATGCGGAGTTTCGCATGAAAAGCGGCGCCGATGCCGATGAGGCCTTTCGAGATTGGGTTGTAGATACGCTTCGCAAGGGCTGATTGCTGCAGCTGATCTACTCGTCGTCACGATCCCGCGTCGTGCTTTCCCGTCAGCGCTTCTTCATGTTCTTGTGCCTGCTTTTCATGAAAAATGGGCGCTGACATGCGTCAACGCCCGAAATGGGGCACACTATTCGCCCTGAAGCTCTCGCTTGTCCATGCAAAGAAAAAGCCCCTTTCGGGGCTTTTTCGCAAATTGAGATATGCGGGGGCGTGAAACCTACTCTGCGTCCTCAGCGGCCTCGGCGGCAGCGGCCTCGGCGGCCTCCTTGGCCTTGCGGGCCTCGGCGGCGGCGACGGCCTTCATGTGAGCCTCGCGACGCTTGGCCTTCTCGGCGGAAGCAGCGGCCATGGCCTCCTTGCGAGCAGCCTTGGCAGCAGCCTTCTTGGAGCCGGTCTTCTCCTGCGGCTTCACGGCGGGCTTGACGTAAGCGGCGCGATCGGCATCGGTCACGATGGTGTTGGCGAGAGCCATGATGCCGCTCTTGCGGTTAGCGGCCTGGTTCTTGTGGATGACGCCCTTGCTAACCGCCTTGTCGAGCAGACGGCAGGCAGCGAGAGCTGCTGCGTAAGCGGCAGTACCGTCGCCGGCGGCAACCGCGTCTTTGACGTGACGGATTGCGGTCTTGATCTCGGACTTGACCGCGCGATTGCGCATACGGGACTTCTCGTTGGTGATGATGCGCTTCTTCTGCGACTTGATGTTAGCCATGTTCTATCCTCCGTAAATCATCTTGGCTAGACTGAGCGGCAAAACCGAAGATCGTGCAATTGCAGCAGAGGAGAAAACATTCAATTCAGGTGACGAAAGATCGATAAGCGCACGCGTATGCGCCTTGATGGCGATACGTGCAGGAAACAGGCGGGATTTCTCTGTTTCGTCGACCATTCGGTCACCGGCGTGTCGAATCCTTTTCTCGCAGCCACGTCTGCAGATTTGGCGGTGTAATCACCGCGCTCTCGGTTCGCCGGATACACAATGCGATAGAATACCAAAGCATTGCAGCAAACACACGACATTTTCGTGTTATTGCATGAGAAAATGCGCTTTGCACATCGAACGCACAAATACCGAGGAACGGCAAGAAAGAGATCATGATTCAAGATCCGGCTTATATCAGAAATTTTTCCATCATCGCGCACATCGACCACGGAAAGTCGACGCTTTCGGATCGCATCCTCGAGCTTACGGGCACGGTTGCCAAGCGCGACATGACCGAGCAGCTTCTCGATTCCATGGATATCGAGCGCGAGCGCGGAATTACCATCAAAAGCCAAGCGGTTCGCGTCGACTACACATCCGATGACGGTCAGACGTATCAGTTCAACTTGATCGACACACCCGGTCACGTCGACTTCACCTACGAAGTCAGTCGGTCTCTTGCGGCTTGCGACGGGGCTGTGCTCGTGGTCGATGCCACTCAGGGCGTTGAGGCGCAAACCGTCGCCAACGCCATGATGGCGATGAACGCGGACCTTGAGATCATTCCCTTGATCAACAAGATCGATCTTCCCGCCGCTGATCCCGAGCGTGTGAAGGCTGAAATAGAGGACGGCTTGGCCATTCCCGCCGACGACGCGATTCTCGCTTCCGGCAAAACCGGGGCCGGCGTACATGATCTGCTTGAAGCGGTTGTGTACAACATTCCCGCGCCTACAGGTGACGCCGATGCTCCGCTGCGCGCGCTCATCTTCGATAGCTACTTCGACGCCTATCGCGGCGTCGTCGCCTTGGTGCGCGTCGTCGACGGCATGATGCGAAAAGGCGATCGCATTCGCATGATGGCAACCGGCACCGAGACCCTCGTCGAGGAGGTGGGCGCACGCAGGCCCGCAGAGATAGCGACGCCGCATCTATCCGTTGGCGAGGTCGGATACCTTGTCACCGGCTTAAAAGATGTGAGCCAGGTTAAGGTCGGCGATACCATCACGCTTGCCGAAGGCGGCGTCGAGGAGCCTTTGCCCGGCTACCGTGAGGCGAAGCCCATGGTGTTCACGGGTTTGTTCCCTATCGAGGGCGATCAGTACGAGCCGCTTAAGGAGGCGCTCGAGAAGCTGTCCTTGAACGACCCCGCTCTCATCTGGGAGCCTGAAAAGTCTCATGCGCTCGGTTTCGGCTTCCGCGTGGGTTTCCTTGGGCTCTTGCATATGGAGGTCATCAAGGAGCGGCTCGAGCGTGAATTCGGATTGGACCTTTTGGCTACCGCTCCCTCGGTCGAGTACCACGTGTATCGCAAGGGCGGAGAGATGATTTCGCTTCACTCTCCCCAGGAAATGCCCGATCCCGGAGAGATCGATCGTATCGAAGAGCCTTACCTGCAGGCGAAGATCCTCATTCCGCCCGATTACGTCGGTGCGGTCATGGACCTCACGGTGTCGCGCCGCGGCACGTTCGTCACGATGAACTACCTCTCTCAAACCACCGTCGAGATGCTGTGGGAGATCCCCCTCTCCGAGTTGATCATGGATTTCTTCGACAAGCTCAAGTCCAACACGAAAGGTTATGCGAGCTTGGACTACGATTTTCTCGGCTATAAGCCGAGCGACCTCGTCAAGCTCGACATCCTTCTCTCAGGCAAGCCCATCGACGCTCTTTCGTTCATCGTCCACAAGGACAAGGCGTACGATCGCGGACGCGTGCTCTGCGATAAGCTCAAAGAGATCATCCCCCGCCAGATGTTCGAGGTTCCCATTCAGGCGGCCATCGGCGGACGCGTGCTGGCTCGTCAGACCGTCAAGGCGAAGCGCAAGGACGTTTTGGCGAAGTGCTACGGCGGTGACATCTCCCGCAAGCGCAAGCTGCTCGAGAAGCAGAAGGCGGGCAAGAAGAGGATGAAGGCCATCGGGAACGTCGAAGTTCCGCAGGAGGCGTTCATGGCTATCTTGAAGGTTGACGAGTAGCCTGACGTCTGGATCGGCGGCGTCGCGAGCTATGAGTTTGCGACGCTTTGTCGGTTTAGCGCAATGTTCTCGGAGCTGTTTTCCAGGCGTTATGATGTATCGTATCCAACGGGCGGATTCCGTACGATATCGAGGTTGGACAAAGGGGGCTTGATGGCGCGAAAGCAAGAGGAATACGACTGGCTGAACGACCCCTTCGACGAGAAAAAGAACGCCGAGGAGCTTGAGCGCGCGCGGGGGTCGAAAGGCGCGGGGTGCGCGCTCGTTGTCGTCGTCGCCGCGTGCATCATCCTCGTCATCGGATTCGTCGGCGTTCTCGGCTTGTTCGGGGCGAGCTCGGTAGCATAGCCGCCGCCGTTTGCCATACGTTATTTGTCGTCTGTTACTTGATGAGCAGGTGAAAGTTATTCCATGCTTTTTGGAACCTACGAGGCTCTGCTTGCCCCCATGGCAGGCGTAAGCGATATCGCTTTTCGCTCTCTTTGCCTTGAGCAGGGGGCTGACCTGGCTTTTACCGAGATGGTTTCGGCTAAGGGCCTTTCATACGCGAACGAGAAAACCAGGCATCTGCTTGTTCTGGCGGATGGGGAAAAGCGCGTCGGCGTTCAGCTTTTCGGTCATGAGCCTTCGATCGTGGCCTCTCAGGCAGCTTGGATCGAGAACGCGATGGGCGATTCGCTCGCTTACCTTGACGTCAACATGGGATGTCCCGCTCGCAAGATCGTGAGTAAAGGCGACGGCTCTGCGCTGATGAGGGATCCCGATCTCGCTTCGTCAATCGTCCGTGAGGTTAACGAAGCGGTGTCGTGCCCGGTCACCGTCAAATTTCGTCGGGGTTGGTCGCTGGGAGACGAGAGCGCTTCTGAATTCGCTCGCCGTATGGAGGCGGCGGGTGCGGCGGCCGTGACGGTTCACGGGCGTTACGCCGAGCAGCTCTATCGCGGTTGCGCTGACTGGGGCGTTATCGGGCGCGTCAAAGAGGCGGTTTCCATTCCCGTCGTGGGCAACGGTGACATCCGTTCGGGGGAGGATGCGGTTTCCATGCGTCGCCAAACGGGATGCGACGCCGTCATGATCGCCCGTGGGGCGGAGGGCAACCCGTGGATCTTCGCTGAAGTTAAAGCAGCTTTGGCGGGCGAGCCCGCGCCCCGGCGACCGAGCGCGCGTGAGCGCGTGGAGATGGCGCGCCGCCATGCGCGTTTGCTGACGCAGCGCGAGGGGAGGAACATCGTTCGCATGCGCAAGCATGCCATGTGGTATATGGCGGGGCTGCCCGGCGCCGCGGCCGCGCGCGGCAGAATCAATTACTGCACGACGCTCGAAGATTTCGACGTGGTCTTCGATGAGCTCCTTGGACAAATTGCATCGCATGAGGATGCCAAGCAAGTTGCCGCCGAAACGACTATGCAAGAGAAGGATTGATCCATGCCTCACGACCCGTATCGCGCGCTGTACCTCCATTTCCCGTTTTGCGCATCTCGATGCGCATATTGTGACTTCGCAACGCGCGCCGTGCGTCGCGATGACCCGGCGATTTCCTCGTACGTCGAGGATATGGTTATGCAAATTCGTCGTGCGGGCAGGGAAGGTGAGCTTGCCTCGATCGAGACGGTTTACCTCGGCGGGGGGACTCCGACCCATACCGGCACCAAGCACCTCTCCCAGGTTCTTTACGCGCTTGGCTTGATGATGCATTTGACCGAGGATGTTGAGTGCACGGTTGAGGCAAACCCCGAAAGCCTCGACGAGCGGCTCGTCTGCGATCTCTGGGCGCTCGGGGCCAACAGGCTTTCGATCGGCGTCCAGAGTTTTGACGATGGTCTTTTGCGGACGCTTGGACGTGCTCATACAGCTGACGACGCGCGAAGAGCCGTGAACGATGCCCTTTCGCGTTTCGATAACGTCAGCATCGATTTGATGTGCGGTCTGCCCGGGCAATCTCTCGGGCAGTTCGAATCCTCGCTCCGCGAAGCCGTTGAACTTGGCGTGAAGCATGTGAGCGTTTACCCCCTCACCATCGAGGATCATACTCTGTTCGCTCATATGGTGGCTTCGGGTGAGATCCCCGAGCCTGATGAGGATGTTGAGGCGGACATGATGAAGCTTGCCTGCGAGACCCTCTCATCTGCGGGTTTCGTGCGCTACGAGGTCGCAAACTATGCGCGTCCGGGATACGAGAGCAGGCATAACGCGGCCTACTGGTCGGGCAAACCGTACTTGGGCATCGGGCTATCCGCCGCCACCATGACGCAAAACGACCAGCGTAGGATGAGGGTGCAAGATGGTCGGGTCACCGACGATCTCGATCCCCGTCAGATGGCGGCCGAGGATTTGATGCTCGCCATGCGCATGACACGTGGAGTTGACGCCGACTTGCTGAGTCGCGCGGAGAGGCTTCTTCCGAAAACGCGCGCGGTTCTCGAGGAGCTCGTGATGCGCGGCCTCGCTTCTCACGATATACCGTCGGACGCGTATCGTCCGACGGAGCTCGGATGGCTTTGCGGCAACGAGCTTTACGGCGCACTCTACGACCTGGCTCCTTGAGATGAGCCGTTTGCGTTTCCTTACGTCCGTCTTGCGTTTTTTTAGCACTCTTCGCTTGAGGCTGCTAGTATATCCTGTTGGAATCATCAAGGATCCAAAGCTCGACAAGGCGAGATCGTGAAACGGAGGCTTTCATGCTGTCTGATAGGCGGCAGCGCGTGCTGTGCGCTTTAATCGAGGAATACGTGGCCCGCGCCATGCCGGTGGGTTCGCGGACCCTCGCGGAACGCTATCATCTCGGCGTCAGCTCCGCGACGGTTCGAAACGACCTCTCAGCGCTCGAAGGGGCGGGCTTCATTACGCATCCCCATACTTCCGCAGGGCGCATCCCCACCGATGCAGGTTATCGTGCGTTCGTCGACGAGCTGATCTCTTCGGGAATAGCCGATGAAGAGGATCCTCACAGCGAAATCGTCAACGAACTTCGCTCGAGCGCCCGTGAGCTCGATGCCCTTATGGAGCAAACCTCCGCAGCTCTCATGCGCCTGACCGATTGCCTCTCGATCGTCGTGGCCCCTTCTGTCTTCTCGGCTCATGTGCGCCAGTTCTCGCTTATCTCCCTTTCGAACTACAGCGCGCTGATCGTCATCGTCGCCGAGGACGGCCAGGTCCTCAATCGGCAGATCTCCTTCGCCGAGGAGGTTTTACCTGACGAGCTTGCTTCCGTTCAAAACCTGCTCAATCGGGTTTTCGCGGGCAAATCGCCTCGAGAGTTCCGTGCGGCTTGTGACGTGCAGGCGCTTGAAGCTCTTCGCGACCCGCTTGCGCAATACGTTCTCGACGAGGTCCTCGCTTGTCTTCAGGAGTCTGATATCAGGCGTGTTCGCAGGCTCGGCATCAGCTCGCTCATGAAGAAGCCCGAGTTCAGCTCGTCTTCATCCCTTTTGCCGTTGATGAAGGCGCTCGAGGACGAATCTGTTCTCGATGACGTCTTCGACGCGCGCGATGAGGGCATCGACGTGGTCGTGCGCATCGGCGAGGAGAATTCCTCCGAGGACCTCTCCGGCGTGTCGGTCATCGCGAGTGCGTACGGAAGGGGCGATGGGGAGGGCATCGTCGCCGTCGTCGGGCCGACGCGCATGGATTACTCGCGTGTCATCCGAGCCGTCCGAGCCGCTCAGCACGTGCTTCGCGATTCCTGAGCGTCCTTGCAGACTCAGTGCTCGGATCTCGGTAGGTAACAATCGGCTTCACGCCGTTTCCACAGGATGAGAAAGGTAAGTAAAGGTCAATGGCCAAGGATTTGTACGAGGTGCTCGGCGTATCGCACGATGCATCTGAGGCGGAGATTAAAAAAGCGTTCAGGCATAAGGCGCGCGAGCTTCATCCGGACGTGAACAAGGCTCCCGATGCCGAGGAGCAGTTCAAGGAGCTCAACGAGGCCTACGATGTTCTCTCGGACGCGAACAAGCGTGCCCAGTATGATCGATTCGGCACCATTCCCGGTGCAGGCGGTGGTCAGAGCCCCTACGGCGGCGGTTACGTTGACTTTGAAGACCTGTTCGGCGGCGGCTTCGGCGGTATGGGCGACATTTTCTCGACGTTTTTCGGCGGATCGGCAGGCGGCGGTCGCACCGTTCGCAAAGAGGGCCGCGACATGGGAATCGGCCTGCGTCTCACGCTTGAGGAAGTCGCTCGCGGCGTGAAGAAGGAGATCGTCTACGATCGTCTTGCGCCGTGTCCCGATTGCGAGGGATCGGGTTTGGGCCCCGACGGCAAGGAAGTCACGTGCGATGAATGCAACGGCCAGGGTCGCGTGGTCACGGTTCAGCGGACCATCCTCGGCGACATGAAGTCTTCGTCGACGTGCCCCTCGTGCCATGGCACGGGCACCAAGATTGAGGACGCATGCCCTGAATGCGAAGGCCAGGGACGCGTTCCCGATCGTCAGAAGGTCTCCGTCGAAGTTCCCGCCGGCATTCGCGACGGACAGCAGATGCGCGTGTCGGGCTTCGGGGAGGCGGGCATGCAGGGCGCTGCGGCGGGCGACCTCATCGTCACGATTCGCATTCAGCCCCATGAGTTCTACGAGCGCGACGGCGACGACCTTCACGTGCGCATCACCATTCCCATGGTGCAAGCTGCGTTGGGGGCTGAAATCGAGATCGAAGGCATCTTCGAGGACGAGGAGATTCCCGTCCGCATTCCCGAGGGAACCCAGAACGGCCAGGTCATTCGCGTGAGGGATTACGGTATGCCGAGACTTCGCAGCGACGCCCGCGGCGACATGTACGTTCATATCGACGTTGTGATCCCGAAGCGCCTTTCCAAGAAGGAGCGCGAGATCTTAGAGGAGCTTGCCGAGGAAATGGGTGAAGAGGTGTCCGAGAAGCGCTCTCCGCTCCAGAAACTCCGCGATATCTTCGATTAAGGAGAAACGTGTCCCTGCATAGATTTTTTCTCGACGATCAGGTTCTCGCGGCGGAGGGTGGCGAGGCGTTTCCCCTCCGCCTTTCCCCGGATGATTTGAGGCATGCGCGTGTTTTGAGGCTGCGCGAAGGCGAGCATCTGGCCGTCGTCGATGCCTCGCGCGATTATTTCGAATGCGAGATCGTCTCTTTCGACGGCGCGGAATTGCTCGTACGCATCTCACTGCATGAGGGAGCCTCTGTTTCGGGCGCGCAGGTGGTGCTCTTCCAGGGGTTAGCCAAGGGTGACAAGATGGAGACGGTCATAAGGCATGCGACCGAGGTCGGCGTTGACGCGTTCGTGCCCCTGAAGTGCGCGCGGAGCGTGATGAAGGTCGATGCGAGAAAATCGACCTCCAAGGTTCAGCGCTGGAGGTCCATCGCTAAAAGCGCCGCCATGCAATCGGGGCGTATGAGCGTTCCCGAGGTGAGCGAGCCTGTCGGCATTCGGGATGCGTGCGAGATGCTCGGGGGCGCAACTGCCGTCGTCGTATGCTGGGAAGAGGCTCCCGAGTCCGAAACGCTTCGCGAGGCCCTCAGCTTCGGCTTGTCTTCGTGCGGCATGCTGGCCGAAGACGCGCGCGTCGCCGTCGTCGTGGGTCCCGAGGGCGGCCTTGAGCCGGATGAGGTCGAGATGCTGCTCGCATGCAACCCGTGTGCGCGGCTCGTGTCGCTTGGGCCTGCTATCTTGCGAACGGAGACGGCGGGCGTCGTCGCCCCTGCGCTCGTCCGTTACGAGCTCGGCGGCTTGGGCAACGCAGGGGGATCGATCCGATGAGGTTCTGCGTTGTCAACTTGGGGTGCAAGGTCAACCGCGTCGAATCCGACGCCTTCGAGGCCGTCCTTCTCGGCAAGGGGTTTTCGCGTGCATCAGAGGAGGAATCCGACGTCATCGTCGTGAACACATGCACCGTCACAGGGGAAGCTGAGAAGAAAACCCGCAAAGCGGTGCGTCGTGCGCTGCGCTCGAACGATCACGCTCGCGTCGTCGTGACAGGCTGCGCTGCGGCGATAGACCCTGAGGCGTTCGCGTCTATGAACGAACGCGTGGACGTTGTGGCTAAGGGGGATGTCGAGTCGTATCTCGCGTGCCTGGCCGATGCGTCGACGAGCAAGAACGGATGCGCCGCAAAACCCGTCGGCTCCGACAGAGAACCCCGGAAGAGCGGCTCTCTGTGCATCGGGGGGGTTCATCCCGATGCACTCGTCGACCATGGTTCGAGCGTCGAGCGCACCATGGTCGACGAAGGAGTCGACGCCTCGCTTTTCTCGTCTCGCACACGCGTCGGCTTGAAGGTTCAGGACGGGTGCGACAACGCCTGCACGTATTGCATCGTGCATTTCGCGCGGGGTCGTGCGACAAGCGTCGCCGTGCAAAGCGTCGTGGAGCGTGCGGTCGATCTCGCGCGTTCGGGTGCGCGCGAGATCGTGCTCTCGGGCATCAACATCGGGTCCTACGATAGCGGCGGGGTGCGGCTCGCAGGCCTGCTCGATCGTCTGCTCTCCGCAACTCAGGACATTCACGTTGCAGGCGAACCTCCCGTGCGCTTCCGCGTGTCCTCGATAGAGCCTGCCGATATCGACGACGGCTTCGTCGAGCTGCTCGCCAGCGCGGACGGACGGGTATGCCGTCATCTTCACGTTCCGTTGCAGTCGGGGTCGTCGAAGGTCCTCCGCGAGATGGCGCGTCCTTACGACGCCGAGGACTTCTCCGAGCTCGTTGACTACCTGCGCGCGATGGTTCCTTCGGTTTCGCTCACCACCGACGTGATCGTGGGTTTTCCAGGGGAGACCGGGGAGGATTTCGAGGAGTCGTGCGGGATGGCCCGCCGCTGCGGGTTCTCCAAAATCCACGTCTTTCCCTACTCGCAGCGTAAGGGTACCCAGGCGGCGTCTCGCTGCGATCAAATCGAACCCGTGTTGCGTGCCGAACGCGCCCGCGTGCTTCGTGACCTTTCCGACGAGTTACGCCTCGCCGATCGCTTGCGACGCGCGGGAACGGTTGAATGGGCGCTCGTCGAGGAACGGGGTCATGCGATGACTGAAAGCTATCACGAAGTCGTCTCTCCCTCGGGGGCCGCTGTCGGTTCTCTCGTCCGGGTTTTGCTTTAGGCGTCGATGCGCCGCCGTGCTAGAATGGCCGTCATGACCGAATCAACTCAAATTTCACTCACCGTTCCCTCCAGCGTGAACATGGCGTTGCTTGTCGGCGAAGCCGATGAGATACTCCGCTGCCTGCAGGATGCGTTTCATGCGCGTATCACCGTGAGAGGCGATACCGTTCGCCTCGAGGGCGATTCGATCGAGGTTCAGTCGCTCACCGCTTTGTTCTCCGATCTCATCAAGCTTGTCGAGGGCGGCGACGTTCCTGATGTCGACTATGTTCGCCATGCTCTCGATCTCATGAGATCCGCCGAGTATTCTCCGACGGCGCTGCGCGAGGATGTTTTGCTCACGTACCGAGGACGGGCGATTAGACCTAAGACCTCAGGTCAGAAACGCTATGTGGACGCCATCCGGTCGAACACGGTCACTTTTGGCATCGGGCCTGCGGGAACGGGCAAGACTTACCTTGCCATGGCGATGGCCATTGCGGCGCTTAAGCGAAAGGAAGTCGGACGCATCATCTTGACGCGCCCGATAGTCGAGGCGGGGGAGAGCTTGGGCTTTCTTCCCGGCACGTTAACCGAAAAGGTGGATCCCTACATCCGGCCGCTGTATGACGCACTCTACGACATGACCGACATGGAGCGCGCCAACCAGCTTCTCGATAACGGAACCATCGAGATAGCCCCTCTCGCCTTCATGCGCGGGCGCACGCTCAACGACAGCTTCATCATTCTCGACGAAGCTCAAAACACCACGGCCGAGCAGATGAAGATGTTTCTCACGCGTCTTGGCTTCGGTTCGAAAATGGTCATAACCGGCGATGCGTCTCAGATCGATCTTCCCTACGGCGTCTCGGGGCTGAAGGACGCGCAACGCGTCCTGTCCGACCTCGATGATATCGAATTCTGCTCTTTCACGGGCAAAGACGTCGTTCGTCATTCGCTCGTTGCGACGATCGTCTCGGCTTACGAGCGCTCCGGATCCCCGACATTCAACCGCAACCAAGATACCGAAGGTGCCTGAAATGGATATTCTCATCGAGTACGGCTATCGCGAAGACGATATGAAGGCTCTCCCGATCGAGGAGCTTGCTCGGTTCGTCATAAGCTCGGAAGGCAAGCCCGATAACTCGGAGGTCTCCATCACGTTCGTCGATGACGAGGAGATGGCCGAGCTCAACGCGTGCTACCGCGGGAAAGAAGGGCCCACCGACGTGCTGTCCTTCGAATGCGACAACGTCGACGACGGGTTCGCCGCCCCTCCGGGCTTCGAGGAAGAGATATACGAGCTCGGCGATATCGTCATCGCCGTTGATGTCGCCGAGCGGCAGACACGGGATTACGGTACGTCGCTCGAAGGCGAGGTCTGCCTTCTGGTGACGCATGGCCTGTTGCATTTGTGCGGATACGATCACGTCGAGGATGACGAGGCCGAGATCATGGAGGCGCGCGAGCGCGCGCTGCTTGCAGCCTGGGCGGACGCAGGGCATCCGGCAACGCGCGGCATTCGTGAACCGTAGAGCATGATCGAGGTCCGATCCTGCGACCAGAGGAGGGGTGACAAGGGTGGTCGATGACGGTCGTGTGCCCGACGATTTCGTTCGCCGGGCGGGTGACGAGAGGGATTCAGGGGCGCATGCGTTCCCCTTACGCCGAGCCTTCGCGTGCGCCGGCGAAGGCATCCGCTATGCTTTCGCCTCTCAGCGCAACTTGAAGATCCACCTC
>ERZ827469.2351-NODE-2351-length-14505-cov-4.285190_pt1 | contig 14505 bp, 14 predicted proteins | sample MGYA00519917_ERZ827469 | MGnify/ENA primary metagenome ERZ827469 (study PRJEB31778, sample SAMEA3449314) | human gut metagenome | biome: human gut; feature: human-associated habitat; material: faeces | place: United Kingdom | collected 2010/2012 ... | reverse complement strand
TCCCTATTTAATCCGACACTAAAAGCCGTTTTTGTTACCCTCCTTCGCAAATTTTCTTATTCAGAGGGGAAGATATTTTACGTCCAGCAATAACGCCCTCTATTTGATCCGACAGATTTTTGCGTTTTGAGCGGTGTCTCACCGAAAAAAATCCCCTCACTGCATAGGCCACGGGAACGCGATTTTTAGAAGCCTTTTCGAGAAAATTCACAGATCATTTACATTTCCGCGCCTACGCTGCCTGTTCGCGTTCCTCCGAAAAAGTCCTTCTATTTAATCCGACAGAAAATTGCGTTTTGAACAGCCTGTTTTGAAAATTTTTTCGATGGCAAAAAATAGCCACCGTCCAAACGGACAGCGGCATCAAGTCAGCAGCTTGCATTCAGCTGCACTTCGAGTTATACTGGTTTTGGAAATTATTTGCTGGGAGGTTGCTATGAGTCCTGACGAGATTGAATGGATCATGCGCCAATCTACTTGGTCGCTGGAAGTTGAGGGGCAGCACCCGGATGCACAGACCATGGAGTGGTGTCGCCAGATGCTTGCTGGCGAGATTTCGTTGGAGGAATATCTCGATTTGGTGATCCGTCGGGCAACGGAATAGTCGGTGCACTGCGAGGCTTCTTCTTGAGTGCTTTTTCCGTAATCTTTGATTACTGCGGCGCAGTTTTTGCGCTAGGTTTTCTGGTTTGACCCACACGCTGACCCACACGGCGAAACGAGCGGATGGAAACAGTGGAAACAAGAGGGGCAAAGAGCATTGATTTCCGAGCAGAAAGTGCTGAAAACGTCCAGAAATCGTTATTTTTATATCTTTTCTACTCTTCGTAATCAGCAGGTCGCCGGTTCAAGTCCGGCCACTAGCTCCAGAAACCGGTGAAAATCGTGAGATTTTCGCCGGTTTTCTCTTTTATTTGTTCGGATTTTCAGGCGTCGAAATTGCCTGACCCAAACCGTGACCCACACGGCGAAATATGTCCAAAGAGCGGCGGAGAGGATATTCGTGGTATCCTCTCCGACGCTCTCTGCTTTTTTACATCACCTGCGCCATGAAATTGCCCATCTTTTCGGCGGCGCTCTCCTGCATTTGCCGCGTGACGTGGGTGTAGGTGCGGAGCGTGAATCCCGCGTCGAAATGGCCGAGCATACTGGATACCGTTTTCACGTCTACGCCGTTCTGGAGCGCCAACGTTGCGAATGTGTGCCTCAAGTCGTGAAATCTCAGGTGTTCCAGCCCTGCGTCCTTCAAAATCTTCTTGTGGATGTTGACCACCGAATCCGGATGGTACATCTCGCCTGTTTTTGGGGATGGGAACATCCAAGGATTGCTGGGGTGCTTCTGGTGTTCTGCGACCAGCAGATCGACGGCTTCTTGCGGAATGGAAATTTTGCGGATGGAGTTTTCTGTTTTCGGGCGCGTGATGTCCGGTTCGCCTGCATTGTTTCGCCCTGCCTGTTTGCTGACGGAGATGGTTTTGTTCTCAATGTCCAAGTCTGACCATTGGAGTGCGACCAGCTCGCCCTTGCGTAAGCCGCTGATGAATTCGAGATAGAACATCGGCAGGACACCGCGCTGCTCTGCTGCTGCCAGGTAGGACTTGATCTGCTCTGGCGGCAGGATCTTCATTTCGTGCTTCGGAATTTTCGGCGGGACGCAGTCGTCTGCCGGATTACGCACGATCAGCCGTTCTTTGACCGCGCGGTCGAGTGCATTGTGCAGCATCGTGTGGATGCCGCAGATCGCGTCCGGTCAGCTTTTTCAGCGGAATATCTCCGATGCGCGGTGTGATCTGCTTTTTATTGATTCTTGAAAAACGCTACCACAACAGCGCCGGGGCCCGCATGGGTTCCGATCACACTTCCTACGGTCGTATAGCGAATTTCTTTCAGTTTTCCCTCCCAGATGTGACGGCTGTCTTCGATATACTTTAGCAGCAGCGCGTCAGAAATTCCACTGTAGCCCAGCAGAACCGGCCTGCTGAAATCAATGCCGCCGGCCTTGTCGATCTCCTGAACGAGCAGATTGTTCCCCATTTTGGAGCCGCGTGCTTTTCCCAGCAGGTGAATCTCGCCGTCAATAACGGAAAGCACGGGCTTGATATTCAGTACCCCTCCGGCGAATGCGGCTGTCTTTGAAATGCGGCCGCCCCGCTTGAGGTATTCGAGGGTATCTACCAGCGCCACAACAACGATTTTTTTCTTCTCTTCCTCCAGTGCCTGCGCAGTTTCCTCTGCGGTCATTCCTGCATCCAAGAGGCGGAACGCAAGCTCCACCAGAATCCCTGTTCCCATCGCTGCGCTGGTACCATCTACAACATAAATGTTTTCATAATCCGCCGCCGCGATCATGGCGCTTTGATATGTGCCGGAAAATTTGGATGCAAGGGTAATAACAACGGCTGATTCGCCCGCCTGCCTTGCCTTTTCAAATTCCTTTATAAAGGCGTCCGGCGTTGCCTGACTGGTGGTGGGCAGCACATCGCTTTCGATGAGCTTTTCATAAAATGTTTTGTTGTCGATGGTCACGCCATCAATGTATTCCTCCTGCCCGAAATGAACGGTGAGGGGTACCGTAGATACCCGTGCTTTGATCTCAGGAACTAAGTCCGCAGTGGAATCAACAATAATCCTTGTTTTCAATTTCGTCAATCTCCTATTCTTCGCTATTTTGAGCGATGGCCTCAAGACTTATGCTGATGGCAGAAAGGCTGCGGTAAAATGTCGCTCGTTCGTCCTCCGTAAGGGTACTGCTGACCGTATCAAGGACGGCGCTGATTTTCTCCGCGATCCGTTTGCCGGCCTCCTGACCTTTTTCAGTCAAGCGCAAAGGGCTTCTGTACCGTTTGGCCCGTTCAGAATTCCGGACGATAAATCCGTTACTTTCAAGATGCTCCAACGCACGGGAAATGGTTGCCTTGTCCTCCTCGCAGTGCTCGCACAGCTCCGCCGCAGTCACGCCATCCAGAGAATATATGTAGTACAGACAGGACACATGGGCACTTCGCAGATGATAGGCGGCCATCTCCTGATTTTTTATCCTCCGTATGTCGCGGCTGATCCGGTTGATCAAAACCGTAAACGTCTCAAATCGCTCCTGCATGGCTGCGCTCCTCTCTCACGAATGCTTTTGTTGAAATCTCAACTTTCGGACTATACCACATGGATGTTGAAATGTCAACAGCAAAGTTCCGCACAGCCATTACTCTTTGATTATAGCATTCCACGCCGTGAGGCGGTCCCGTCGTGGGTTTTCTGTTATTTTATCGGGTGGAGGGGTATGGTCATCAAGAACACTACAAAGCCCTCACCGGAGCAGCTCCGGCGAGGCTCTGCTTTTGACCACATAAAATGCCACAGACAGGTGTGGAACACATGGGGTGACGCGGGTCACAAGATGTTAGGAAAGGAATTAGAATTGAGCGGAAACCGCTAAAAACGGCTAAAAAGTGCAGGAAAAATATTGCGGTAGTTCTTTGTCTACTGCGGCGCAGTTTTTGCGTCAGGTTTCTGGGTTTGACCCACACGCTGACCCACACGGCGAATAAAGGCTTAAAGAGCGGCGGAGTGGATGCTTGTCTTATCCTCTCCGCTGCTTTCTATCTTTTCTTTGACTCTTTCACATCACCTGCGCCATGAAATTACCCATCTTTTCGGCGGCATTCTCCTGCATTTGGCGCGTGACGTGGGTGTAGGTGCGGAGCGTAAAGCCTGCGTCGAAGTGTTCTAACCTTTGTCATCACACCAGAAAATCTCGATCAGTTGGAAAAGATCGATACATTCTGCGACCGATACAACGTCGATTGCATCAACCTCAGCCATATGATTCCGTGCGCACCAGTAGAAAAGGAGAAACTGCTTGCACTCTTTGACCGGGATATTCCGGTCGGGCGGATGCGGCGGCTTGGCGAGCCGTCCGCGGCTGCCGCACCGCATACCTGCCCATTTGTCAGCCGCCGCGCTGTTTTCATCCGCTGGGACGGCGACGTTGCGCCCTGCATGCAGCTGCTGCACGGCTGCCACACCTATTTATATGAGCAAAAACGAACCATCCGGCGTTTTGTATACGGAAATATTCTGCAGACACCGCTGTGTGACTGCTGGAACAGCGCCGACTATGCCGCCTTCCGCCACCGTGTGCGAACGTTTTACTTTCCATTCTGCATGGATTGCTGGGGCTGCGAAGATCGGGAAACAAATCTCTGTGACTGTTTTCTCGGCGAAGCACCGACATGCGGCGCATGCTTGTGGTCAACCGGAAAAATATTCTGCCCATAGCGGCGAAAAGGAGAAAAAATAGAGCGATACGCGTGGAAAGCCGCTGTTCTGCCCGGAAAAATAGCGGAATATTGCAGGCGGCATGACGAGATCTGGCCGGAGATGCTGGAGATGTTCCGCCGCGCCGGGATCCGGAACTATTCGATCTGGCAGGCAGGCGATACGCTTTTCGGATATTACGAATGTGACGATCTGAAAACGGCGCTTGCCGTGCAGAGGGACGCGCCTGTCAGTGCACGATGGCGCGCATATATGCGTGATGTGATCCATATGGAACGGGATCCAAAGAGCGGCGCACAGCCGCATCTGGCACAGGTGTTTCTCTTTGACGGCGAAATCAGTACTTAACAGCACCTATGGAATTTGGCCATTCGTCTGAAGCACCTCTTGATACCTCAATGCCGCGCATTTTCCGGTAGGAACCTTTCGTACCGGCTGGGGTTTGTTCCAGACATAGAGGAAGGTGGTTTTCTTTATACAGCAAAAACAGCAGGCCCGCGCGAGGCGGGCCTGCCATTTTTTAATAGCCGCGTTCAGCCGCGGAGCATTCTCCAAAGTCCCCGGAGGATATGACCGTTGGCAAGTTCCAGCATGCCGGGCAGCACGCCGCCCTTTATGCCGCCGGAGATCTGCATGCTGCGAAGCGGCGCACCGGCCGAAGCGTTCATCATCATGCGGAATTCCGGGTTCTTGTAATCTTTTTTGCCGCCGAAGCCTTTTGCGATGGTCGCTTCGACCGCTTTATACATGATCTTCATAATAAGGCTGTAACCCTTCATTTCCATGACCGTATTGTCCATGGTAAAAGCGCCTTTTTTCAGAACCGGCGGTATATACTCCCGGCCCAGCATTGCTTCCCAGTCCTTTTTGTTTGGCTTACCGGTGCAGCTTTGATACCAGCTGCCGCGCTGCCATGCCGGAACAGGCAGCGTTTCGCCGTGCTTTATAACGGGTGCGGTCAGGCCGCCGATGCTGACAGTATATTGTCCGACTGGAATCTTCCAACCGTCCTGCCAGACAGCAAAGCTGCGGTCGGTCAGACGGAAAACAGCCTCGCGGCTCTCGTTTGGCTGCAGGAACAGCTTTTGAAAGCCTTTTAGTTCCCGCACGGGACGGTGCAGGCTGTTTTGCGGCGCTTCGACATAAAGCTGCACGACCTCCGCACCGGCAATGCTTCCGGTATTTTTGACGGTAACGAAAACCGTATCACCGGAGAGTGTCAGATTGGAATATGTGAATTTTGTGTAGCTTAATCCATAGCCGAACGGCCAGCGGACAGGAACGCCCGCCTTGTCATAGTACCGGTAGCCGACGTAAAGCCCTTCCTGATACAGTGCGTCCGCGGTTTTTCCGTATAGTTCAGAAGACGGTACATCTTCATACCTGTACGGCCAGCTTTCGGCCAGTTTTCCGCTGGGATTGGCGCAGCCATAGAGCAGATCGGCGACTGCTTCTCCGCCTGCCTGACCGGGCAGACCCATGTAGAGGATAGCCTTTACGCGCTCCTCCCACGGGCATTCCACCACACCGCCGCACAGAAGCACGACCACCGTATTGGGGTTCGTGCAGGCCACGGCTTCTATCATCCGCAGATGCCCATCCGGCAGCTTCATGTCCTCCCGGTCAAAGCCCTCGGATTCATACCGTCCGGGAAGGCCCGCAAAAATGACGGCAATCTCTGCTTTTTCTGCCGCCCGTTTCGCTTCCGCCAGCAGAGCCTCCGTTGTATCGCCCTGCGCATCGCAGCCGGGTGCATATATCGCGCCGGGCAGGAACTCCAGCGGCTGCGAAAGCCGCAGTGGGTTGATATGGCTGGAACCTGCGCCCTGATAGCGCAGATTTTCCGCCATTGCGCCGATAACGGCGATTTTTGTATCTGACTCCAGCGGCAGGATGCCGTTCTCGTTTTTCAGGAGCACCGCGCCTTCTGCCGCCGCCCGTTTTGCGAGGGCATGATGGGCTTCATAGTTGCAGGATGCGGGGGTTCTCTGCGTTTCGGCCGCGCGGAATACAAGCTGCAGCACGCGCCGTGCAGAATCGTCCACGCAGCACTCCGGCAGACTTCCATCCCTGACTGCCGCGAGGACTTCCTTTTCCATATAGGCGCTGCCGCCGGGCATATTCAGATCGCAGCCTGCGCGGAAGCCCGCAATCCGGTCATTCATCGCCCCCCAGTCCGTAACGACCATACCATCAAAGCCCCATTCAGTACGCAGTATATCCGTCAGCAGTTCTTTGCTGTCGGAGCAGTGAACACCGTTCAGCTTGGGGTAGGCGCACATGACCGCAGCGGGACTTCCCTCTCTGACGGCAATCTCAAAAGCTGTCAGGTATAGTTCCCGCAGCGTGCGCCCGTCCAGAATGCTGTCAGAGGTAAAACGGTCCAGTTCTTGTGAATTGGCGGCAAAATGCTTGAGACTCGTGCCGACACCCTGCGCTTCCAGCCCCCGGATAAAGCCTGCTGCCAGTTTACCTGCCAGATACGGGTCCTCACTGAAATACTCAAAATTCCGCCCGCAGAGCGGATTACGTTTGAGATTGGCTCCCGGCCCGAGGACGAGTCCGACGTCCTGCTCCCGTGCCTCTTCGCCGATGGCCGCGCCGATCTGTTCCAACAGCGCAGGATCCCAGCTGCCGGCAGTCGTGACCTCCGCCGGAAAACAGGTCGCGGGACGGGAGTTATTCACGCCCAGCATATCCGCCGCATCCTCCTGCTTTCGCAGACCGTGGGGGCCGTCACACATGAAAAGCGCGGGGATGCCGTATCGTTCAAATCGCTTGGTTTCCCAGAAGCTTGCGCCGGAGCACAGTGCGATCTTGTCCTCCAGCGTCATTTCCTTCAGAATGCGTTCTATGTCCATTGATCTACCTCAAAATGTGTAGGTTCCGGCAGTCAGCGGCACCGGCTCTTTCCCGGGCAGCGTCAATACGGCAGTGCAGTTTACAGGGATCGTCACGGTATAGTTCCATCCGTTCTCCGTCTTCTCCCAGCCGCTTTCCACCCGGCCGTACACGCTGTTGTAAGCGGCCTTTGCACGGGTAAAGTGTCCGCCGGGACGCGGCGCAATGGAAAAGCAATTCTCTCCGCTCACCCGGATACCGCACATGGTATCAAAAAGCCAGCGGCAGACCGCGCCTTTGGAATAGTGATCCAGAGACGCTACGCCGCTTCCCGCTGCCTGGTCTCCTTCCCAGGATTCCCAAATGGTCGTAGCTCCGCTTTTGGGCATGAACAGCCAGCCCGGCATCTGCTCGTTTTCCAGCAGTCGGTATGCCGCTTCCAAGTCGGTTTCTGCCAGCACGTCCAGAATCAGCGGCGTAGACAAAAAGCCGGTTCCCAGCCGCCGGCCGTAGTTTTTCAATGCTTGAAGCAATCTCTTTTTGCATACGCCGTCTGTGCTTCATCCAGAAGATGTAGCGCCAGCGGCCGCACAAGCCGGGCCTGCCGGTCGGTATCCAGCGTGAACTGCTCGGTTTTTATCATGGCCTGGTATGCCGTCCGGCAGCCGTCGCGGTATTCTGCAAAGCGTGAAATGTCCTCCGTATCGCCCAGAATCTCCGCGATCTGCGCCATCAAGGCCATCACATAGGCCGTATAGGCTGTGGATACCTCCGGATGCGGGCCGGCAAAGTCCATGAAGCGCATGGTGTAAATATCCTGCGGCTCGGCCCATTCGCCATAACTCTGGCCCCGGTTGACCAGATATTTCTTGTCCTTTGCCGGGATATGCACCGGCTTTGCATAGGGGCCGCCCCAGCGCCCGCAGCGGCGCATCATAAACTGCGCATAGCGCTTCATGCCGGAATACCGTCTGGCCAGAATCTGCTTGTCTCCGTACTGCTTCCAGAGAACATACGGCATGATCACACCTGCATCGGCCCAGCCGACGCTGCCGTTCATGGTGTACATATAGAAATCCGTACCGCCGGACGGTGCGATCTGTGGAAGGCAGCCGCTCTTGCGCTGCCAGTCATACATGTCGTTCAGAAATTTCTCAGCCATGGGCTCGTAATCAAACAGGAAGCAGGCCGTAGGACAGAAGATCTGCGCGTCGCCGGACCAGCCGTGACGCTCTCTTGTAGGACAATCAGTGGGCAGATCGGCATGGTTGTTTTTTGCACTCCAGACCGTGTTTTCCACAAATTTGTCCAGCAGCGGATTGGAACTTTCAAACCAGCCCGTGCGTTCCATATCGGAATAGACCGCAATGGCGGTAAAATTCTCTGCCTTGAATGGAATCTTCGTCTCTACCAGCACATAGCGGAAGCCGAAAATCGCAAACGTGGTTTTATATGCGTTTGCGCCATCCTTGCAGGTATAGACGACCTGCTGCAGGGGCGTGGTAAACTTGTTTCTGGAAAGCTGAATATTCTTCTGCGTGAATTCTCCGTTTTCGTCCAGCATTTCGCCGAAACGAAGCGTTACGGTCTGTCCCGCCCGCGCCGTCAGCGTAAAGGCAGCATAGCCCGCGATGTTCTGTCCGAAGTCCAACACGGTTTTCCCCGCCGGCGTACGAAGAAGCTGTGCGTGCAGACGCTCATGCTCCCTGACCGCAACATTGTCAGACGCTGAGGGGGTGACCGGATGCGCCGTCGCCTTTGCCTTTCCGTTGTAGCTGGGTGCACAGCCGGCATCCACTACTTCCCCATCCTTGTTGTCCGCAAAGCGGATAGGGCCATCATTTGACCACTCCCAGCTTTCATCGGTACAGACCGTCTGTACATGGCCGTCCGTATGTGTGATCTCCAGCTGCGCCAACAACTTCGTTTCTGTTCCGTACTGATTGCGCAGGCCCCATGCGCCGGTGCTGCCGCGATACCAGCCGTCAGCCAGCTGGACGGTCAGGACATTTTCGCCGCTTCGCAGAAGCGGTGTAATGTCGTAGGTCTGATACTGTACGCGCCTGCGGTAATCGGTAATGCCGGGCGCAAGGATAACGTCCCCTGCCCGCTGTCCGTTCAGCTTCGCTTCGTACAGCCCGCAAGCCGTGATATATAGGCGGGCCTTTTTCACATTGGAACTCTCAAATATTGTTCGGAAGCAGTCCACCGGATACCGTTTTTTTCTATTTACGCGATAATCGCCTGTGATCCAGCGGGCGCACCATGTATCGATGCCGGTTTCAAAGCTGGACTCCGACCACTCGCCGCAAACGCCGTTCTCGTCCCAAAGCCGGACACGCCAGACGACGCTCGTTTTAGCTAGGACGGGGCTTCCGCCCCATTTTGCGCGCATGGCAGCACCTTCTGTCTTTCCGCTGTCCCAAAGGAGATTTCCGCCGTCATCTGCAGCTAGAATCTGCCACGCAGTCTGCCTGACGCCGCCCTCGCAGTTCCAGAACAGCTGCGGGGCCGTGAAGTCCACGCCCATGGGCGCGGTCAGGTGCTCTGTTTTCAGCCGAATTGCCCGCATCACTCTGCCTCCCGGCGGGCCTTGATCTCCGCCTGTTCTTTGCCGATGTACTTCTCCACATTCAGGAAGGCCAGCAGTACCGCGAGCGCAACGCCGGTGATGGTTTCAAGCCCTACAAATCCAAAGGTAATCGCGTGCTTTACGGCAGCGCTCTGCTCTGCCGCAGTTGTTACGCCATTTATGATCTCCGGCGCAGTATAGCCTGTTTTGGCAAGCAGACCGTTGAACACGCCGGTGCAAATGCCAACCATCGCAACGGCAATGATATTATACACACTCATGGCCAGCCCATCGCACCGGAAGCCGCTTTTCCATTCTACATGATCCAGCACGTCGGCAAACAGCGCCATGAACACATACGAGCACGGCAGGCCGCCGATATTTTTGACAAACTGCCCCGCCAGCATAATTGTCATATTCGTGGGGAACATCCAGCAGACGGCGCTGCCGAGGGCATAGAGCACGAAGCCTGCCAGCGTGACATTCCGCTTGCCAAATTTTTTAGCCAGCGGCCAGACGGCAAAAACGCCGATTCCCATGGGAATGCCGCCGATGACGGAGAGCATGGTCTGGGTAATGCCGTCATTGTAGGTGCCAAGCACATAGTTACAAAAATAGACAAGGCTCAGATTCTTAATGCTTGCACCAAAGGTAAAGATCAGGAAGTAGGCATAAATGATGAGCATATACTTGTCCGTAAAAATTGCCTTAAGCTGCTTTGCAAAGGGAACAGACGGCTCTTCGCTGTTCTGTGCCTCGAGCGTGACGCGCTCCTTGGTGAAATAGTATTCCAGCAGCGTCAGCGGCAGAGCCAGAATGGACAGCACGCTCATCAGCGCAATCCACTTCCTCTGTTCCACGCCGATTTTGGGCATGATGACCATTGGGAACACCAACGCAACCAGGATGCCGCTCATCATGATGGTGGCGATCTGATTGAAAACGGACAGGCTGCCGCGCTGGGTCGTGTCGCGCGTAGACAGAGGCACCATCAAATTGTGGCTCATATTAAAAATGGTATATGCGAAGGAATAAAACAGGTTATAGCTGACCATGACCCAGACCGCCTGCAGGGTCTGCGAGCCCTTGGGCACGGTAAAGAGCAGGATGCCCGTAATGGTCAGCAGCGGCGCGGACAGCAGCAGCCACGGACGGGCCTTGCCCTCTTTTGTATGCGTGCGGTCAATAAGATAGCCCATGACTACGTTCGTGACCGCGTCGATAATCTTGGACACGATGGGAAATACGACCAGAAATGCGCCGCCCCAGAGTCCGGTCAGCTTCAGTACATCTGTATAATAGACGTTCAGGTACGTCGCCAGCACAGCATTGAGCAGCAGCGCACCCGCCGGGCCAATCAGATACCCCAACCACTTCTCCGCCGGTTTTACATACTCTGAATGAATCCTGCTCTCAAACGCTTTGCGCTCTACAAGTTTTCGTCTTGCCATCTCCGGTTCCTCCCATGTTTCTCGTAACATTGCTTATGCGACCAGTATAGCATGTCCAAATATGCAAAGCTTGCATTTTTGTAATCAAATTGATATAGTTGTATTCAGATTGGAGGACTGAACATGGAACGTGTAGATCTGCAATATTTATGCACCGCCATCGGCAATCTGTCCGGAATCCCGGTCCGGGTCTACGAGAACGGCATCCAGACCTTTTATACCTCCATGGTCGATCTGCCGAAAGATCCTCTGACGCTCTGCCGGGCGGAGGTCTTTGCCATCACAGACCATGTGGGATATTATATCACGCCGCAATTTCACTACTACGGCGTTCTGAATGCTGGAACGGTAAAGCTTGTCGTCGGCCCTACGCGGCAGGTGATGGAACGCGAACAGGACCTGCGGGAACTGGCCTTCCGGCTGGATCTGTCCGGTGATGAGGCCGAGGCCATGCTCTCCGGCATGCGGAGCATTGTTCGCATGCCGGTGGAAAGCGTGCTGCAAATGCTGTGTACGATAAACTATGTGTTCAATCACGAAAGACTGGAACTGAAGGATCTGCGCATTTATGAACAGGAGCAGACCGCTCTGATTTCCCGGCAGGTACGGCAGCAAGCGCAGAACAAACTCGATCCGCCGCAGCTGGAACACAACACCTATGATCTGGAGCAGCGGCTGCTGCGCATGGTACGCAAGGGCGACACGGCAGCACTCCGGCAGTGGCTGGACAGGGCGCCAGCCGTCCGCAGCGGCGTTGTGGCCGGTGAGCCGCTCCGGCAGCGTAAAAATCTGTTTATCGTCACTGTCACGCTTGTCTCACGCGCGGCAATCCAAGGCGGAATGCAGGTGGAAGATGCGTTTACACTCAGCGACTCCTATATCCAGCAGTGCGAACTGACCGCTTCTCCGGAGCGCATTGCAAATCTGCAATACCGGATGCTGCTGGACTATGCGGAACGGGTGGAGCGGCTGCACCGAGGCGCTGTTTCGTCCAGACTCACAGCGGATGTGGCAAATTACGTTCAGCACCATCTCTCCGACGCAATCAAAACCGAGCAGATTGCCCGTGCGCTGTATGTCAGCCGCCCGTACCTGTCCAAAAAATTCAGAGAAAGTACCGGAGAAACGCTGACAGATTTCATTCTGAAAGAAAAAACGGAAGAGGCCAAGCGTCTCCTCCGTTATTCGGACAAATCTCTCACTGCCATCGGCTCCTACCTCGGCTTTTCTTCTCCCAGCCATTTTTCCCGCATCTTCCGGAAATACGCCGGCAGCAGCCCGCACGAGTACCGGGAGCGGTACAACTGAGGCGCAGCGGCCTGCATCACAAAAAACGGGCACGCCGATTGGCGCGCCCGTTGAGAAATGTGAAGATTACAGTTTGGAATAGGCAACGGCGATCTTGCTCGCTGCGTGTGCGTTGTTGTAGGCCAGTTCCAGGTTGGCGGCGAAGGACTTGCCCTCGGTCATGTCCTTGATGTGCGCCAGCAGATACGGCGTGATGGCCTTGCCGTGGATATGCTCGGCGTTGGCCTGTGCGACAGCCTTGTCGATGATGCCGTTCATGTAGTTCGGATCCATCGCGTACTGCTCCGGGATCGGGTTGCCGACGACGGCGCCGCCCTTGAGGCCGATGTCCCACTTGGCCTTCATGATCTTCGCAACCGTCTCTTCGTCCTTGCAGTTGTAGTCGAGCTTGAAGCCGGAGGTGCGGCAGTAGAACGCGGGCAGCTCATCCGTGCGCAGACCCAGAACGGGAACGCCCTGCGTCTCGAGATATTCCAGCGTCAGGCCGAGGTCGAGAATGCTCTTTGCACCCGCGCAGACGACACAGACGGGGGTGTTGGCCAGTTCCTGCAGGTCGGCGGAGATGTCCATCGTCTTTTCTGCGCCGCGATGCACACCGCCGATGCCGCCGGTGGCGAAGAATCGGATGCCTGCCATGGCGGCGATGAGCATGGTGGTTGCAACGGTGGTCGCGCCGGTCATGCCGGTTGCCAGATACACAGCCACGTCACGGCGGCTGACCTTGCCGACGCCCTCAGCCTTGCACATGACGAGCAGTTCTTCGGCGTTCAGGCCAACCTTCAGCTTGCCGCCCATGATCGCGGTCGTTGCGGGAACAGCGCCCTCTGCACGGACGATCTCTTCGACCTTGTGCGCAAACTCCACGTTCTGCGGATACGGCATACCGTGGCTCAGAATGGTGGATTCCAGTGCGACGACAGGCTTGCCCGCGTCGATGGCCTCCTGAATTTCAGGGGTAACAGACAGATAATCCTTCAGATTCATATGAATAACTCCTTTCAGATGGGTGTACAGGTTCAAATGCGGTGCGCCAGCAGGATTTCTTCGAGCAGCGCAGTGCTCATATTCGGATTGATGGTCCGCTCGTGCGACACAGCCGCAATCCCGGCGGCCATGGCATAGTCCAACGTCTTTTTGACGTCAAAGCCATGGAGCGTGGCATACAGCATAGCGGCAGCAAAGGAATCACCCGCACCGGAGGCGTTGACCATTTTGGCCGGACGCAGCTTGCGGCGCAGAACAGTGCCGGCTGCGTCCATGTACAAGCAGCCCTCTGCGCCGAGACTGACAAACAGCCGCTTGAGGCCCTTATTCAGAACAGCCTCACCCGCACGTTCCAGATCGCTGTCGGACTGAATTTCCATACCGGCCAAAATCCCAAGTTCCATACGGTTGGGCTTGGCAGTGTGGAAACGGCCGATGAACGGCGCGACCACGCGCGCATACGCGCATGAGACAGGGTCAACACAGACGATCTGTTCAGGCGTACACAGATCCAGCAGCTGCAAAAGCATTTTTTCACCCATGCAGGGGTCGCAGGTCACGACACCCGCACCTTGGATCAGCGCTTTTTGCGACGGCAGATAGTCCTCCGGCATGTCCTGCTGGACAATGCGCATGTCCGACATGCCGACCAGCATATCGCCGTCTGCGTCCAAAATAGACAGATACATGGAGGAATTTGCGCCCTTCGCCTCATACAGATGGGACGCGTCGATTCCCGCGTCTTCGCAGGAACGGCGGATAAACGCGCCGAAGGTATCGTCGCCCACGCAACTCAAAAGCTTCACATCCGCGCCCAGCCGCGCGAGGTTCTCGCACACGTTGCGCGTCACGCCTCCGGCGGACAGGCTGATGTGTCCGGGATTGGAATCACGCAGATGGATGGGCGCAAGGGACGCGCCGTTGAGATCTGCATTCGCAGCGCCGACGCCGACAATATACGGCTGCTTGTCCATGAAAAACGCCTCCTCTTTTCTGGTGAAACAGTATCATAGCGAATCGACCCGAAAAAGTCAAGAGAAAAAATATGTACGTTTTGTAAACCCTTTCGAGCAT
>ERZ827469.2338-NODE-2338-length-14561-cov-2.720254_pt1 | contig 14561 bp, 16 predicted proteins | sample MGYA00519917_ERZ827469 | MGnify/ENA primary metagenome ERZ827469 (study PRJEB31778, sample SAMEA3449314) | human gut metagenome | biome: human gut; feature: human-associated habitat; material: faeces | place: United Kingdom | collected 2010/2012 ... | reverse complement strand
ATCCCACGCAGCATGTGATGCCCACCGAGCGCTACCACGTGTCGCAGGAGGTTGTCGACGCCGTGCATAAGGCGAAGGCCGAGGGCCATCGTGTGATTGCTGTCGGTACCACGGCGGTGCGCTCGCTCGAAAGCGCCTGGGACGCCGAGGCGGGCAAGCTACGCGCGCGCAACCGCGAGGCGACGTCGCTCTACATTCTGCCGGGCTACGAGTTCCACGTGGTAGACGCCCTCGTCACGAACTTCCACGTGCCGAAGTCCACGCTCATGATGCTGGTGTCGGCGTTCGCGAGCCGCGACATGATCATGGATGCGTACCAACACGCAATAGACGAGCGCTACCGCCTGCTCTCCTTCGGCGACGCGATGTTCATCCATTAAAGGCGTCTTGCCCGAGCGTCAAAACGACAGAAGAATCGGCATGACGAAACGTCCTGCCTTCAAGGCGGCCTATGCTCGAAGCCGGCGAACTACGAATGAAAGCTAAACGCATCGCCCTCGCTTCAATCGCAGCGACGCTGCTTTTCATCGTCGGCCCTATTTCCATGGAACCTTACGAGAAAGCCACCATGGAAATAGGGCCGGGGCCGAACGTGCGCATGGAAAGAGGGGTCGTGACGGTCCTAGAGGAGACCAGCGAGTCCGCATGGCGCATGGAGCTCACCGTAGAGGAAGCAGACGACGGCGAGCAGGTTCGTGTTTTCCTCGTTTCCGAAGACTCCCTCGCCGCCCCTCTCGATTTCGCCGTCGGGGACGTGATTGATGTTTCGTACTTCATCGATTACGACGTGAAGGACGAAGGAAGGCTCCACCTCACCACAGCACATATAGCCGACGTCTGACCGGCACGTGCGGGATTGACTTCCGATCGATGGGCACACAACACGAAAAAGGCCCCGCGAACGCGGGGCCTTCGTTTCAGTTTTCGAGGTTCGAGGTCAGCTTAGAGCTTGACGACGTTGCTCGCCTGAAGCTTGCCGTTCTGACCCGTGGTGACGTCGAAGGATACCGCAGCACCCTCATCCAGAGTCTTGAAACCGTCCATCTGGATCTCAGAGAAGTGAACGAACAGGTCCTCGCCGTCGCTCTGAGAGATGAAGCCGTAACCCTTCTCCGGGTTAAACCACTTAACAGTACCTTCTGCCATTTCGCTATCCTCTTTCCTCTCCCCGTCTCCGGGAAGGTAAACCATATGCTGCATGGCGGCAGCACATACCCAAATTTGCGGGCACTTCTCCACTATACGCTATATATTCGTTTTTCAAGGTGGAAATAACGCACGACCGAAGATTATTTGACCGCACTCGAATCAAGGTGCGCGAAACCCCTTGCGCGACCGCGCCCGAACGCGGCTTACCGCGCACAGCGCGGCTGCAGCGTCAGCAAACAAGCAAGTTCATGGGATCGGCAGAGCCCCTTCCCGCCGAGCACGAAGGCCGCAACGGCGACGCGCATCGATGCCGCGCAATCAAACACGCTCCCCTCACCCGAGAAAACGCTCCATGGACGCGGGGTCGGCATCGGAGGCGCTCACATCGTGCCCGTACGCTCGCGCGACGGCAAGCCCCTGCTCCATGCGGAGCGCAGCCGTCTCGTTATCGCCCGCATCCGCGTGATAGCGGGACGAGAGCAGCAGCGAACGCGCGATGTACTCAGTCACCTTCGGGTCGACGCCCGAGACCTGCATGATGGTCGCGATGGAGTCGGGTGTGAGCGCGAGAAGCGTGGCGGGATCGATGTCGGTCGCGGAGCCGATGGCGTTGTCGAGCGAATCGGCGGCACCCGCCGGGTCATGCCCGTCCGCAGCGCGCTCCAGGGACAATCGAATGCCCTGCATGAAGTCCATGATCAGCCTCATCAGGTAATCGCGTTCGAACACGTTCCACTCCCCCTCTTCATCAAGTCGGCAGCAGCATCAGTTCGGCTCGCCCGGCGCCGTAAGGCCCAAATGCTCCCATGCGCGCATGGTGGCCTGGCGGCCCTTCGGCGTGCGCATCATGAGGCCCTGCTGCATGAGATACGGCTCGTACACGTCCTCGACCGTATCGGGATCCTCGGCAAGCGCGGACGCAAGCGTGGTCAGTCCCACAGGCCGCCCCGAGAACTGCACGCACAGAAGCTCGAGGATGCGGTTGTCGATCGCGTCGAGGCCGAGCTCGTCAACCTCGAAGAAGCTCAACGCCGCCGACGCCACGTCCTCGGTGATGTCGCCGTCCCGACAAACCTGGGCCCAATCACGCACGCGTTTCAGCATGCGGTTGGCCAAACGCGGCGTTCCCCTGCTGCGGCGGGCTATCTCGAGCGCGCCGCCCTCGTCGATGGAGACGTCGAGGATGCGCGCCGAGCGCTTCACGATGGAAGCAAGTTCTTCGGGAGTGTAGTACTGCAGACGATACGCGATGCCGAACCTGTCACGCAGAGGACCGGTCAGAAGGCCGGTGCGCGTGGTGGCCCCGATGAGCGTGAACCGCGGAATGTCGAGCCGGATGGAGCGCGCGGCGGGGCCTTTGCCCACGACGATGTCGAGAGCGAAGTCCTCGAGGGCAGGATAAAGCACCTCCTCCACCATGCGATTCAGCCGATGGATCTCGTCGATGAACAAGACGTCGCCCTCTTCGAGGTTCGTGAGGATGGCGGCAAGATCCCCCGTGCGCTCGATGGCGGGCCCCGACGTCGTTCTGATGTTGGACCCGAGCTCGTTGGCAACCACCGCCGCCAACGTGGTCTTGCCCAAACCGGGAGGGCCTGAGAACAGAATGTGATCCACCACGTCGTTGCGCGCCTGCGCCGCCTCGATGAGAATGCCGAGGGATTCCTTCACCTTGGTCTGACCGAGGTAATCCGCAAGGCGCTTCGGGCGCAGCGATCGATCGAGCGCGAGATCATCCTCCACGAGATCGGGCGTGACGACCCTCTCGCGCGAAAGAGCATCGTCGCCCTCGCCGGAACGCGCCTCGAACACCATGCCTTCTATTTCCACATTATTGAACATATTCGCCTATCGACTCCCCAAGCGTTTGAGAGCATATTGTAGCAGCGCGGTCTCCCCTGCGCCCTCAGGCGAGCCCTTCAACGCAAGCTCGGCCTCCGCCGATGTGAACCCCATGGACAGCAACGCCTCGGTCGCACCCTTCACCGCCGCGTCGGCGGCGGGAGCATCGGGGGAGGAAGCGAACAGGGAGTCTCCCGACAAGTCGAACGACCCCTTCAACTCGAGCACGATGCGCGAGGCGGTCTTTTTTCCGACACCCGGAATCTTCGAGATGAGCGCGGTGTCCTGAGCCGCCACCGCATCGACGAGAGCGCGGGGCGAAAACGTTGAAAGCGCGGCGAGCGCGACCTTCGGGCCCACCCCGCTCACCGTGATGAGTCGCTCGAACAGCTCCTTCTCCTCTTCGGATAGAAAGCCGTACAACGCCACGCCGCTATCGCTCACCTGCAGATACGTGAGAACGCGAACCGAAGAGCCCGCCTCAGGAAGTTTGGACAGCGCGCTTGCCGACATTTGAACGGCATAGCCAACGCCCGAAACATCGATGTAGGCCGCCTGCAAGCTTCTACCGGCAAGACGTCCGTCGAGAAAAGCAATCATCACGCCACCTTCTTGTCTATCGGGACCCGCATGCACCACGCGCGGCTTCGCGCGTCTGGGCAGCGGCGACCATCTCATCGAAGCGCTTCTCGGCTTGAGACAGGCCGTCGTGCGTCGTGTAGCAGATGGCCGCAGCGAGCGCATCGGCCGCATGATCGGGCTGCGGCGTTCGCTCGAGGTTCAGCAGACGCTTGACCATGTACTGAACCTGCTCCTTTTCAGCACCGCCCTCGCCAACCACGGCGAGCTTGATCTGGCGAGGGGCGAACTCCCCCACTTCAAGCCCGCCCTCCGCGCAGGCGACGAGCGCCGCCCCGCGCGCCTGGCCCGTCGCGAACGCCGCCGTGATGTTCTGCCCGAACCAAACCGTCTCTATGCCGACGCAGGTCGGGCGAAACCGCCCGACCACCGCGCCGATCTGGTCGTGGATTTTCAGCAAACGCTGCGCAAGCGGCATCGACGCCGGGGTTGAAACGCACCCGTAGGCAACGCAGGAAAGCCGAGGCCCGCGCTGTTCTATGACGCCCCAGCCGGTGTTAGCCAAACCAGGGTCGATCCCCAAAACAACGCGCTCGACGCCGGACATGCCGCTCCTAACCTCATATCGAAAAGCATGGGCGCAATTATAGAACAGGTGTTTGCTTTTTTCAAGACACGCCGAGCAATAACGGCAGGTTCCGACAACCGTCTAAGAAGGAACCTTCTGGAAACCGACCCCGACCATGCCGGGGCCTGCGTGAACGACGAGCGCAGGCGAGATATGCCCGGTGTGCCATTTCTCGACGTTGCCCGCCTTCACTTTCAACTCGGCGAGAATCGCGTCGGCCTCATCTTGGGCTGCGGCGTTCACCACGGCGCCCACGCACCTATCGAAGCCCTCGGCGACCTCCATCGCGCACTTCATCATGCGCTTCAGCGACTGCCTGCGGCCCTTCGCCTTGGCGACCGTGTAATACACACCGTCTTCGTTGCAGCTGATGACGGGCCTCATGTCAAGCAGGCTGCCCACCGCGTGCGTGACCTTCCCGATGCGGCCGCCGCGCACGAGGTAATCGAGCGTGTCGACGCAAAAGAACACTTTCGTGTTCTCGACGATGCCGGGCACCGCGCGCTCGATGTCGGAAAGCGTAGCGCCCGCCTCGACCATGCGCGCCACCGCCAGCACGACCAAACCCGCGCCCATGCCGATGTTCTTCGAGTCGACGAGCACCGAGCGCAAATGCGGCATGCCGGTGGCGACCGACCTCAGAAGATCATAGGTTGAGGACAGCCCGCTTGAAATGGTGACGATGACCGCTTGATCGAAGCCGTCAGCCACCACGCGATCGAGAACCTCCCCCACCACCGCCGGCGTCGGCGTGGATGTGCGCGGAACCTCCTCTTCAAGGCGCGAGTAAACCTCCTCGGCGGAGATGGTCACCTTGTCGAGGAAACTCTCCTTCTCGTAATTGATCTGCAGGGGAACCACGTACATGCCGAAACGTTCGATATCGGCTTCAGGCACATCGGTGCATGAATCGACGACGATGGCGATCTTGCCGTTGCTCATGACGCTCGCTTTCGAAATCACTCAATCTAGTTATTAAAACCAGCTTATGTAATTCGATATATTCCGTCAACCGTTTTTAGAAATTGACCACACCCGGGACGTCTGCTATGTTTATCTCCGAGAAACAGAAGCGATGCAACGGATACTTCGGCGGAAAGACGGACGCGCGTAGCGGCTGGAAGAGCCTTCCGGCGGAGCAATTGGGATAATAGCCCGGCATCGGGAGAATCACCGACATTGCGAGGATCGCAGGCATCGTGAACGCCGCCCGACACGGTGGATCCCAGGCGCAGCAGCGCCCTCAACCGGCAGCTCGTCCGATACGGGAACTCAACCGGAGCAGCGCAAGGCAGAAACGGAGGAAGTCTATGAAATCGTTAGCGGATACAAGCGAGTTCGCCTCGGGAATCGCCGCGCTCCACCTTCCCCGCTACGACGAGATCCCCTCGATCGATCTGTACATGGATCAGCTCATCGAGCTGCTCGAGAGCACCCTCAGGCCGCTTCACCTGCCCGACGAGAAGATCGTCACGCCGTCGATGGTGAACAATTACGTGAAGCAGGGCATCCTCAGCGCACCTCGGGGAAAGAAATACGGACGAGACAACATCGCGCGGCTCATCGTCATCGACGTCCTGAAGCAGGCGTTTTCCATCAGCGATATCGACCATCTCATCAAGCAGCAGGTGGCGAGTTTTTCAACGCCCGTGGCCTACGACTACTTCTGCACCTCGCTCGAAGACGCCTGCCATGCGCTGTTCGCCTCCACGCCCGAATTTCCCCACTCCCTGATGAAGGGCGATCAAGAAGGCGACTTCGAACGCGATCTGGTCATCGCGTCATCGGCGGCCGTCGCCTACACGCTCTACCTGAAGGCGAGCATCGTCGCGACGCGCAGGTAGCGACGATGCTCCGGGCACGTTAGCCGCGCGTCGCGCGAATTCCGTCGATGATGGCGCGGTCGAGCTCCGCAAGCCCCTGCTCGTCTTCGGTCCACTGACGCGTGAGCGTGCCGAAATCGAGCGAGAACCCGCACTTCTCAAGCGATTCCGCAACTTCCTTGGGGCCGGTTTGCCCCCACCCGTACGAACCGAACGGAATGCCGATGCGGTTCTTCGGAGACAAGCCCTTCAGGTAGCACAGAAAAGCCGCAACCGTCGGCATCATGGAGTTGTTGAGCGTCGGGGAGCCCACCGCGATGTACTTCGCGCTCAAAACCTCGGTCATGATGTCGGAGATATGGTTCGCCTTAAGGTCGAACAGACGCGCGGGCACGCCCTCCTCGATGAACGCCTCGACGATCTGAAGCGCCATGTTCTCGGTGGTGTGCCACATGGAGTCGTACACGACGATGGCGTAATCGTCGGGTTCGAGCGAGCTCCAGCGAGCATAGGCTTCGAGGATCTCGGGGACATGGCTGCGCCAAATGACGCCGTGGCTCGGCGCGATCATATCGAACTCGACGCCGCCGAGAACCTTGAGCGCCTTCACCACATGACGGGAGTACGGCATGACGATGTTGGCGTAGTACTTCTTCGCCTGCTCGAGAACCTCGGGCAGGCCGACTTCGTCGTCGAAGTGCTTCGAGGAGGCGAAGTGCTGACCGAACGCATCGTTGGAGAACAGGATCTTATCGTAATCCGAATACGTCACCATGTTGTCGGGCCAATGGACCATGACCGTGGCGGTGAAGGTGAGCGTGCGCTTGCCGATGCGCAACGTGTCGCCGGTTTTGACCGCCCGGTAGTTGTAATCGGAACCGTAATGCGCCGTGAGGCCCTTCAAACCATGCGGGTCGCTCGTGATGATGGTGGCGTTCGGGGCGAGCTCCATCACGCGCGGAATAGCCCCCGAGTGATCCTGCTCGACATGGTTGGACACGACGTATTCGATCCGTGAGGGATCGACGATGTCGGAGATACGCTCGATGAGATCATCGGCGAACGTGCCCTTGCATGTGTCGATGAGCGTGATGTGCTCGTCCATGATCAGGTAGGCGTTGTAAGTCGAACCGCGATCGGTGGTGTAACCGTGAAAGTTACGCTCGTTCCAGTCCGTCCCGCCAACCCAATAGACATCGGGCTTGATCTCGATTGCTCTTAGCATGTTGCACTCCTCACCGCGCCATCGCGCATCCATTTCAGCCGACATTGTACGTCACGGACACGATGCCCGCGTTACAGACGGCGACCTGCACGATTAATCCGGGTGCAGACGATGAGCGCGTGAACGAAAAAAGCGCCCCCGCGTCGATCCGTATCCCAGCGGTGCGCTTGCGGGATTCGGATCGAACGGAGACGCTTCTGCATTCAGCGTGATCGAGTTCGACGTTACTCGTCGAGAGCCTCGGCGATCTCGTCGGTGATATCCATGGTGTGGTAGACGTTCTGAAGATCCTCGAGCTCCTCGAGCTTGTCGATGAGGCGCATGACCTTCTTCGCGTCGTTGACCGAAACGGTCGCGGGCGTAGTGGCCACCATGATCATCTCGGCGCCCTTCGTCTCGATGCCCTGCTCCTCGAGCGCGCCCTTGACGGCCATCAGGTCGGTCGGGGCGGTGTAGACGACCCACTCGTCCTCGGCGTCCTCGTAATCGTCTCCGCCGGCCTCGGCGACCGCCATCATGAACTCGTCCTCGTCAGCCGCGGCGCCGTTGGGCTTGACCGGGTTCTTCTTGTCGCCCGTCTCGACTTCCTTGGCCACGACGACCTGGCCCTTGCGCTCGAACATGTAAGCGACCGAGCCGGAAGTGCCGAGGTTGCCGCCCGCGTGCGAGAAGGCGGAGCGCACATCCGCTGCGGTGCGGTTGCGGTTGTCGGTCAGCGCCTCGCAGTAAACCGCCACGCCCGCAGGACCGTAGCCTTCGTAGACGACGGTCTCGTAGTTGGCGGCGTCTTTGCCGGAGCCGAAAGCCTTGTCGATAGCGACCTTGATCTTATCCTTCGGCAGAGAGTTGGCCTTCGCTTTCTCGATAGCAGCCGCCAAAGAGGCGTTGTTGTCGGGATTCGGGTCGCCACCTTCCTTCGCAGCAACGGTGATGTTGCGCGAGAGTTTGGAGAACAAGGCGGAGCGCTTAGCGTCCTGCGCTGCCTTGCGATGCTTGGTTGTTGCCCATTTTGAATGCCCTGACATATACGACCCTTTCAGATGTTGTGATACCAACGGTGCATAATAGCACAATCAGCCATCTTGTCCTGCGCTTTCAGGCTCAAGGTACCCGAAAACGCAAAAAACCGACTCGCGCAACTAGTCGCACGGCGCACATGGCGCGCAGAGCCATCGAACGCGAAGCGGAGCCGAGGGCGGGCAAGGCGGCCTCCGTACAGTCCGCGCGCCACGGGAACCCAGCCCGGGGACGCGTCGAGAGCCGTCGGGAGAGCGACCCCCGCACGGCCCGCGCACTGAGAAAGCGCGTCGGCGAACGCGCAGCTCAAAGCGAAACCGCCCGACCTCACCTGAACTGCACGACGTACATGACGTTGGTCGCCGAAGAGCCGACGTGCCCTCCCACGTCCTCAAAAGGCGAGGTGTCGGGATCACCCGCCGTGAACACCGCGAGATCGCCCGCCTTCGCTAAACCGGCGGCGCGCACGGTGTCGCGTGCCTGGTCGATGATGCGCCGCATATCTCCTTGCACGTCGCCGAGCATGGGCACGACGCCCCAACTCAACTGCGACTGGCGCATGACGCGCGGAAAAGGCGTCACCGCGTATATGGGCATGCGCGGACGCAGGTTGGAGATAAGGCGAGCGGTACGCCCCGACATGGTGGGTGCCACGATGCAGGCCGCATCGAGCGTCTCGGCCGTCTGAACCGCCGCGATGCCGACGGCAAGCGACGCGCGCGCATGGCTGCGCGTGCGCTCGGGGAACCACTCCTCGAACTGGCGCGACTCGCTCTCCTTGGCGATTTGGGCCATCATGCGCACCGCGTCAACCGGATGCGCACCCGCCGCCGTCTCGCCGGAGAGCATGACGCAGTCGGACCCGTCGTAGATGGCGTTGGCGACATCGGCGACCTCGGCGCGCGTCGGCCGCGGGTTGCGAATCATCGAGTCGAGCATCTGCGTCGCGGTGATGACAGGCTTCGACTCGCGGTTGCACATGCGGATGATCTTCTTTTGGATATGAGGGATCCGCCATGCAGGAACCTCGACGCCCAGGTCGCCGCGCGCCACCATGACGGCGTCGGATACCTCGATGATCTCCTCGATGTTGCGCACGGCGTCGGCGTTTTCCACCTTTGAGATGACACGCACGCCCTCGCCGCCGTTGCGCGAGAGGAAGTCCCTGATGGCACGTACATCGTCGGCGGTACGCACGAACGACGCCGCAACGAAGTCTATCTCGTGCTCGATGCCGAACAGCAAATCCGACCGGTCTTTATCGGTCAGCGCAGGCAAGGGCACCGACACCCCCGGCACGTTCACCGACTTGCGCTGCCCGAGCACGCCCGCGTTTTCGACGGTGCAAACGATGTCGTCCCCTTCGACGCGCTCGACGACAAGCCCGATGAGCCCGTCGTCGATGAGGATACGCGTGCCCTGCTCGACATAGCGGGGAAGCACCGACGCGCTTTGAAAGACGCGCTCGGCGCCGCCCTCGCATTCCCGCGCCGTCAGCGTGATGCGAGCTCCCTCCTCGAGGCTCACGGGCTCTCCGGCTGCAAGCGCCCCCGTGCGAATCTCCGGGCCTTTCGTGTCAAGCAGAAGGGCGCACGGCGACCCCATCTCCTCGCGCACCCGCTTCAACCGCGCGATGCGCTCGGCATGCTCGGCGTGGCTGCCGTGAGAGAAGTTGAGACGGGCAACGTCCATCCCCTCCTCGATGAGCCGCCTGATCGTCTCGTCATCATCGACCGCAGGGCCGAGCGTGCAGATGATCTTCGTCCTCTTGAGCATGAAAGGACCTCCTTCGAGAAGGCGCGCAGAAAACCCGACGCGCAACCGCGCGTGGGCGCGCAGGAAAAGCAAACGGCGGCGCTCCGGAAAGCGCCGCCATCATGATAGCAATATTCGACCGAGCCGACGGCGTGTTTACGCCTCGTGCTCCTCACGCAGCCAAAGCCCCGTTTTGCCGCCGTCCTTCTTCAGAAGACGCACGTCCATGATCTCCATGCCGCGATCGACCGCTTTGCACATGTCATAGATCGTTAGGCACGCGGCACTCGCGCCGGTCGGGGCCTCCATCTCAATACCCGTCTTGCCCGTCACGCCCGCCGTGACCAGCACGTGAAAGCCAACCTGCCCGTCCGTGCGCGCCGGCGCCCAGCCCTCGGGCACGTCCTCGGCCGGCGTCCCCGCCGCAGCGATGGGCGCAATGTCGCACTTGCTCTTGGTAATGAGCAACGGATGGCACATGGGAATGATATCGCTCGTGCGCTTGATGGCCATGATGCCCGCCACGCGCGCGCAGGCAAGCACGTCACCTTTTTTGGCGCGGTCCTGCAGCACCATGGCCTGCGTCTCGGGGTGCATGAGGATGGTGCCCTCGGCCTTGGCCACGCGCTTGGTGGCCGCAATCACCTGCGTGACGGGACTGAGATAATACTTGCCGATCCAGGCCGTAATCACCGTGCCGATGATGGAGCTGACGCACACCATCCAGATGGGCGACATCATCTGCGTGATGAACAGCGGGCGCAGCCAGCCCGCGCTGAGCATGACCACATATGCCGCACTGGTAAACAGGCTGGCCATGGTCATGATGCAAAACACATACAGCACCAGCCGCGCCCGCAGCGAGCCCAGATGCGCGCGCATACGCACGCCGCCCGAGCCTGCGGGCATGGGCGGTTGCTTCAGCTTGCCCCTCATGCGCGCAACACCGCCTTATAGCCCAGGCCGCGCACGGTCTGGATTTCAAAATCGGCGTTGCCGCGGAAGCGGTCGCGCAGGCGGTTGATATGCACGTCCACCGTGCGTTCGTCCGACTCGCTGTCCAAATCCCATATTTCATCCATCAGCTGGCGGCGGGTGAAGATGCGGCCCGGATAGGAAAGCAGCTTAAACAAAAGCAGAAATTCCTTCTTGGGCAGCGACTCGGTTTTGCCCGCCACCGTGACGGACATGGAATTGAAATTCAGCTCCGTTCCGCCGATATTGAGCCGCCGGTCGGCTACAATGCGCGATCTGCGCAGCAGCGCCGCGATGCGCAGCAGCATTTCCTCTTCATCCACGGGCTTGACCATATAGTCGTCCGTGCCGATGATAAAGCCCTTTTTCTTATCCTGCGGCGTTTCCTTGGCCGTCACCATCAGGATGGGAATGTCGCTGCCGCTGTCGCGCAGCGTGCGGGTAAACTCATAGCCGTCCATGCGCGGCATCATCAGATCCAGCACAATCAAATCCACATGGCGCGATTCCATCTTTTCCAGCGCTTCCATGCCGTCGCAAGCCAGGATGGGCTGATAGCCATGCTGCTTGAGCACAGTTTCCATCAGGCGGCGGGTGTTGGTATCGTCCTCTACAACCATAATCTGGAACATCGTAAAAAGGCCCCTCTCCGGTAGATGGCCTTATTATAACAGAAAAATATGAATTGCGTATAAACTTCCGCCTGCCGCGAGCGCTTTTTTCTGTTTTTGCAGCGTTTGGCAGCTATTCTCAGATTTGTTACAATTTATTTTCAAAAATATGGATGATTTTTAAGCGCAAATCCGTTATATTAATAGCGGCGGGTTAATTTTGCCTGCCAAGGCCACAAAAGGAGGTTCAAAACCGATGAAGAAATCCAAGCGTATTGCGCTGCTGGCAGTATCGCTGGCGCTGTGCCTGTGCCTGGCCGCGTCCGCCCTGGCGGAGGGAATGCTCAGCACCCTGTCCAACGCCGCCTGCAAGCTGCTGTTTAATACCGACAACGCCACCCTGAACGCCCATGCCACATTCAGCTATGACGGCGAGCTGTTCAAAACCTTTGACGGCAAGTACATTCAGGACGGCGTGAACTCCTACATGAACGTGTCGCTGCAAACCCCCAAGTCGGACGGCACGGTGTATGAGGGCGGCTATACGGTCATCTCAAACGACGGCATCGCCTACTCCATGGAAACCGCGCGTCCCAAGATGTACACCACCACCAGCTCCAGCCTCAGCTCATCCATCCTTTCCTCCACCGTGCTGCGGCAGTCGCTGACGAACTTTGGCTCGGCGCTTTTGAACCTGATGGAAGGCAGCATGAGCCGCTACATCACCGCCGAGCCCAGCGATGGCGGCACGCAGTATCAGATCCAGCTGGCCAGCGGCGATTCGCCCGTGATCGCCAACGCTACACTGACGCTTTTCTCTCAGCTGGCCGCGCAGCGCTTCTTCGGCGTTGATTACGATCAGATTTCCGCCGGCAGCGAGCCTGTGGCCGACGGGCTGATCTGGGAATATGAGGATTGGGAAGGCCTGTTTGCCCTGACGTACCGCCAGCAGTACGGCGAGGAGCTGCCCAGGGATTTCTATGAGGCGCTTTGGAACAGCGAGAACCCCAATTCCGCCGCCTACTATGAGCGCTATGTGGTTGTCAACGGCCTGGTGGACGACGTTTGCACCCAGCTGTGCAATCAGTACAAATCGGGCATAGCCGTCATCCACGCCGACGGCACGCATGATTACTGGGCCACCGAGGATGAATACCTGGTGGACACCGGCAACCAGACTGTGCTGTTTGAGGACTCCACGGCCAGCTTTATGCAGTATTATCAGCAGAAGACCGGCGAAACGCTGACCCAGGCGGATATGGACGCCATCTACGCCAGCAACAACCCCGAGCTGTACCGCGCCTATCAGCAGATGTTCAACGATATGAATCTGGCCTATCTGGCGCAGGTGGAAGCGGACGGCAAGGCCTCGGCCATCTATGTGAGCAAGAACGGCGAAACGCGTTTGATCTACGATATCGCCGCCTATCAGCGCGAGCAGCGCGGCGATGACTATCACGGCACCGTCACCTCGCGCATCGTCTACACCATGAAGTCCCTCAGGCTGGATCAGACCAATATGCGCGTCACCCTGGACGCGGAAGGCCGCATCCTGGCGGGCGAGGGCACGGTGCGCATCATGGTAACCGATCTGTACGGCGTGGAGCATACGCTGGACATCGCCTTCAACGCCACTGCCGGTTCCTACGGCTCCAGTGAGGTGGAAACCTTTGATCCCGAAGCGTACAATGTGGTTTCCTCTCAGGAGTATTATGAAAACTACGAAAAGTACGCCACCATCACCAAGAGCGATCAGGAAACCCCTGCGCCCGATTCCGCCGAGGGCGACGATTCGTACAAGCTGCCTGATACCGTTACCTTCAACGGCGTTAAATATCAGGTAACGCTGGACGAAAGCATCAACGGTTAAATTTCAATAACCGCCTGCAATCAAAATTTCTTTTTCTAACCCGCAATGCCTGGGGGCATATCGCCCCAGGCATTTTTCTATCTGTGTAATTGTAAAACTTTCTCTTTCTTATTGACAGGTATATTACGTTTGCATATGATACCGCTGAAAGCAGGCCCTGCTTTCTACTCCACACCAAAGGACGGGGGCTGTCGCCAGCCCTGCAAGCAAAGCCATGACAATACGTATGTTTAACCCTGCGCACATCGCCGTATTATTGAGCACGCTGATGCTTTGCATCCTCGGCTCGCGTCTTCTGCGCCGTCTGCCGCAGCGCGGCGGCAACCGGCTGATGATCGGCCTCGCGCTGTTCAACATCGGGCTGTATCTGCTGAAAATCGCCCTGATCTGCCGCCAGCCCTGGTTCAATGTATGGGAGTATCTGCCGCTGGATCTATGCGGCGTCAACCTGTTTGTGTGCCTGCTTGCAGCGCTGCTGCAAAAAAGGGCGCTCTATAGCTTTTTGTATTTCATCGCCTGTCCCGCCGCGGCGCTTGCGCTGCTGCTGCCAAACGCCTGCTTTTTGAACTGCAATCTGTTTGAGCCGGTCACGCTGATTTTCTATTTGCAGCACAGCATCCTGGCCATTTTCCCCCTCCTGCTCATTTTGGCCGGGCGCTTTCGCCCGCAGCTGTCCAGCGTATGGAGGAACGCCGGTGTATTTGTCCTCTCCTGCGCGATCATGTACGGCATAGACAAGCTGATTTTTCTGCTCACGGGCGTTCGCGCCAACTACTTTTTTCTGGTGCGCAGCCCCGGCAATCCCGTGCTGGATTATCTGTGGCGGCTCAACCCGCGCGAGTTTGTTTATGCGCTGCCCTGCCTGCTTGTGCTGACCGTTATCAATATGCTGATGTGTCTGCCTTTTATCTCAAAATCCCCGCATCGCCATACCATCAAGGCATAAATCTTTCATCACCCGTCCCTTTTTGCCGGCTGTATGTTACAATAATGTAAGTCGCGGTCGGCAAAATGTAAGGCGATTCGATGGCGCAGCCTGCCCGCCGCCTGCTATAATCAGCGCGTAAAACCCGCAAGGAGGTTGATT
>ERZ827469.2330-NODE-2330-length-14591-cov-5.973101_pt1 | contig 14591 bp, 8 predicted proteins | sample MGYA00519917_ERZ827469 | MGnify/ENA primary metagenome ERZ827469 (study PRJEB31778, sample SAMEA3449314) | human gut metagenome | biome: human gut; feature: human-associated habitat; material: faeces | place: United Kingdom | collected 2010/2012 ... | reverse complement strand
CGGTGGTTTTGCCGTCCTTGTGCATGGCGAACCCGGCCTCGCAGACCGGATTACCTGCAGGAAGTGCCTTTAAATCTTTCGTACCGCGTGGATTGAGAGGGATAAAAGCCTCGCCCTCATAGACCGTTTTTACGGTATTGTAGATGCTTTTCACATCGTAGCCCTTGTCGGCAAGGAAGGCGCATTCTTTCAAAGAAATCGTCTGATCCGCGGCCGCGAGGATCTCAGCGGCGACGGCAGGATCGGCGACATTGCCCGGTGTGGTCAGCTCGTAGAGCGGCAGGCCGGAGATGCAGTCCACCAGCACATGACTTTTGTAGCCCCAGTAGAACTCATACCGGCGCTCATTGTGCTGGTTGGAGGCCGAGTGGACGCCGAGGGCGCAGTCCTGATCGCTTTTTGGGTGGTTTTCCTTGGAGAACTTGTTTTTTGCAAAGGATTTTGGGTTGTTCTGCTTCGTGTTTGCCATGACGGGTGTGGAATCCAGACCAACGAAAGACGCATCCACCACGCCCAGCTCATACAACTTCCGCACCAGATTGGCCATGATCGACTTCAACGCACCGTTGTTCAACTGCCGCAGGCAGCGGTCATACGTCCAGTAGGACGGCAGCGGCTCCATGATGTTAAAGCCGCAATAGTGGGCAATGAGCCGGTTGTTGTCCAGATAATCCGCCAAATCTGTGATTTGTGAGAAGCCCTCGCATTTCATAACGATAAACGCACAGACCATGGCTTCCTTTGGAAAGCCCCGCCGCCCGGTTGCCGCTCTGGGCAGCGTGAAGTCCAAGCTACTGAAAAGTTTGTCATAAAACATGGCGGCGCTTTGGGATGTGAACAGCGTCACATCCTGAATGATTTCCTGTCGGTAGATAGCGGCCAGCCCCTTTCTGGTTGGTTTTCTCTCAAGTCAATTTTACCAAAAAGGGGCTCCGCTTTCTATACCATATGAGTGATTTTCGGCTTCAGCCATGTCCGGGAACCATTGCAATTACTACTCTTTTGGAGTTTTGCTCATGGCTGAAATCAGATTTTCACAAAGGAGGTGCGCCATGCAGAAGGTCACGCTCGGCATTCTCGCCCACGTCGACTCGGGAAAAACGACTCTGTCCGAGGGGCTTTTATACGCCTCCGGCGCACTGCGGAAGCTCGGCCGCGTCGACCACGGCGATGCCTTCCTCGACACCGACGCGCTCGAGCGCGAGCGCGGCATCACGATCTTTTCCAAGCAGGCAATGCTGTTTGCGGGCGATAAGGAGTTCACGCTGCTTGACACGCCGGGCCACGTCGATTTCTCCGCCGAGATGGAGCGCACGCTGTCGGTGCTCGACTACGCAGTGCTCGTCATCAGCGGCAGCGACGGCGTGCAGAGCCACACGCGAACGCTCTGGCGCCTGCTCACGCGCTACGAGGTGCCGACGTTTCTTTTCATCAACAAGATGGACTTGGCGGGCGCGGACAAGGACGCGCTTCTGCGCCAGCTCACGGCGACACTGAGCGCGGAATGCGTCGATTTCTCCGCATCGCAGGAAACGCGCGACGAAGCGCTCGCCCTCTGCGACGAGGCGGCGCTCGAGCAGCTTTTGGAGCGTGGAAAAATCGACGACGCTCTGATTGCTGAGATGGTCAAAAACCGCAAGGTCTTCCCCTGCTTTTTCGGTTCGGCGCTCAAGCTGGACGGCGTGGAGGACTTTCTCACCGCGCTCGCGTGCTTCACGCGCGAGCCGGTCTATCCGAAGGAATTCGGCGCAAAGGTCTTCAAGATCTCGCGCGACGCGCAGGGCGCGCGGCTCACGTGGCTCAAGGTCACAGGCGGCGCGCTGCGCGTGAAGGCACCTCTCACCTATCGCGCGCAGAATCAGGACTATAATGAAAAGGCCGATCAGCTGCGGCTTTACTCCGGCGTCAAATTCCGCGCGCTCGAAGAGGCGGGCGCGGGCAGCGTCGTCGCCGTCACGGGCCTCAGCCACAGCTATGTTGGTCTCGGCCTCGGCGCGGAGGCGGAGGCGTCCGCCCCGCTTTTGCAGCCGGTTTTGACCTATCAGCTCATCCTACCCGACGGCGCGGACGCGCACAGCGCGCTTATAAAGCTCCGCGAGCTTGAAGAAGAGGACCCCATGCTGCGCATCGTCTGGGGCGAGCGCTACGGGCAGATCCACGTACAGCTCATGGGCAAAATTCAGCTCGAAATTCTGCGCCGCCGCATCCTCGACCGCTTCGGCCTCGACGTGACCTTCGGCGAGGGCAGCATCGTCTATCGCGAGACCATCGCCGCCCCCGTCCTCGGCATGGGACATTTCGAGCCCCTGCGCCACTATGCGGAAGTACAGCTTCTAATAGAGCCGCTTCCGCGCGGGGCGGGCATCCAGCTTGCGTCAAACGTGCCGACGGACGCGCTCGACCTCAACTGGCAGCGGCTGATTTTCACCCATCTTTTAGAGCGCGAGCATGCGGGCGTGCTGACCGGCTCACCGTTGACGGATGTGAAGTTCACGCTCGTCGCGGGCCGCGCGCATCTGAAGCACACCGAGGGCGGCGACTTCCGTCAAGCGACGTACCGTGCCGTGCGGCAGGGCTTGATGCAGGCAGAAAATGTGCTGCTCGAGCCGTATTACGACTTCCGTCTCGAGGTGCCCGCCGAGTGCGTCGGCCGCGCGATGACCGACCTCCAGAACATGGGCGGCACCGTTGAACCACCGCAGAACGAGGGGGAAAACGCCGTACTCACGGGCTATGCGCCGGTGCGCACGCTGCGCGACTACTTTGCCGACGTCGCGGCCTACACCCGCGGCCGCGGACAGCTCTCCTGTGCCGTGCGCGGGTATGAGGCCTGCCAAAATCAGGACGAGATCGTCGCGTCCCTTGGCTACGACGCCGAGCGCGACACGGATAATCCCGCGTCCTCCGTCTTCTGCGACCACGGCGGCAGCATCACGGTCCCGTGGAATGAAGTTCACGCGCATGTTCACTGCGACAGCGGCATCCGCCTTGGTGAAGAGGCCGTCGAAGAAGCGCCCGCGCCGCTCCCCCGACGCGGCGTCGGCGCAGGCGGCGCATATGCCGAGGACGAGGAATTGCAGGACATTTTCGAGCGCACATACGGCAAGGTCGAGCGCCGCGCGTTCGAACCGAGCAAAAAGCCCGCACGCACCTCGCTCGCCGATCACTATGACGTCACGATCCACTCAGAGGACACGGAATATCTGCTCGTCGACGGCTACAACATCATCTTCGCGTGGGACGAGCTGCAGCGGCTTGCCGCGCAGGATGTCGCCGCGGCGCGCGGCGCGCTGATCGACATTCTCGCCAACTATCAGGGCTTTCGCAAGTGCCGCGTCATCGTCGTGTTCGACGCCTACAAGGTCAAGGGCAACCCCGGCAGTGTGCAGACGGTGCACGGCGTCAAGGTCGTCTACACGAAAGAGGCTGAGACTGCCGACACCTACATCGAGCGCGCGACCTACGAGCTGCGCCGCGAGCGGCGCGTGCGCGTCGCGACGTCCGACGGCCCCGAGCAGGTCATCATCCTCGGTCACGGGGCGCTGCGCGTCTCCGCCCGCGCGTTCCATGCCGAGGTCGAAGCCGCCGAGGGGCAGATCAGCGCCGTGCTGCAACGCCTGACGAACCGCCCCAGAAGTGAGCGCACGATCAGAAGCAATGTAAAACTCAAGCAATAACAGAAGGCCCGCGCCGTCTTTTCCGGCGCGGGCCTTGCTCGTGATTCTGGCTCATTTTCGGCCTTCATTTTTGTCAAAGTGCCGGATTTTTTGTGGAATTCAAATTTTTCTTGCCATTTTCCTGTCTTTATGCCATGCTGTTGATGTAAGCATTCCCGTCAGCGATCAAAAATCAGCATAGGAGGACGATACCATGAAACGGCTCCCTTCCCTGTTGTTGTCACTGGTCCTTTCGCTTGCGCTGCTCGTCCCCGTTTTTGCGGCGGACGCCTGTACGGAAGTCAGCTACACCGCCTTTACCTGCGGCGAGGAAATGCACTTCACGGAGCATTATTGCCGCAACGGCGACAAAACCATCCGCGTCGAAAGCGCGGACGCATGCGCCGTCAGCCATCTGGACGCGGCTGCGCAGACCCTAACGGTCGAAAGCACCGTAGATGGCAAGACGAACATCGTCTCGTTCCCCTTTTTACCTCCTGAGGGATCCAAACCACCCTCTTATTACAAACTTATCGCTGAGGGCGCCAAACCGACCTCTTACAGACTTATCGCGCGGCATTCCTCATTCATACTTTCCTAAAGCGGCAGTGAAAAGCTGCCGTTTTTTTGCGCTCTTTTTGCGCATTTTCCTCTTGCAATTCGTTTTTAATTGTTGTATCCTAAGCACTGTCAATTCAAAGTGATAGTCAATTCAAGTTGACTATCTAAGTATTTTCAAGAAAGGAGAACCACATGCAGACCAACGAGATCCAGGAGCTGCTGCTCGACACGATCCCCGCGTGGCACTACTGGTTTGCCCGTCCGTTCAAGCGCATGCTGAACGACGGCGTCAGCCTTGACATGTACTACTGCATCCAGTCGATGCGCCGCAGCGGCCGCACGATGACGATGACAGAGCTTGCAAATTTTGCCCGCATGCCCAAGCAGCAGATGAGCAAGCTCGTCGACAAGCTGGTCGAGGGCGGCTTTGCCGAGCGGCTGAGCGACCCCGACGACCGCCGCGTCATCCGCCTGCGGGCGACTGAGAAGGCCGACGAATACGTGGCGAGCTTTTTAGAGAAGGATGCGGCGGAGTTCCGCGCGTTTTTCGACCAGCTCGAAGGCGAAGAGCGCGAGACCTTCTGCACGGCGCTTCGCACCATCCACGACACCTTTGAGGCCAAACGCAAGCGCATGATCGAGCAGGGCAAGCTGCCCGACTGTCCCCCACAAACTAAGAAAGGAGGCCACTGCCGATGAATATGATCCATCGCTTCATGGGCTGCATCCGCGAGTATAAAAAGCCCACGATCCTGACGCTCTTGTGCATGGTCGGCGAGGTCGCGATTGAAGTGCTGATCCCGTTTTTCACCGCCAACCTCGTCAATGAGATCAAGGGCGGCGCGGAGCTCAGCGGCGTTGTGCGCGTGGGCCTTGGGCTCATCCTGATGTCGCTCGTGTCGCTCGGCTGCGGCGCGCTCGGCGGGCTTTACGGCTCGCGCGCGAGCGCCGGCTTTGCCAAAAACGTCCGCCACGATGTTTTCACCCGCGTGCAGAGCTTCGCGTTTGAAAATATCGACAAATTCTCCTCCGCCTCGCTCGTCACGCGCATGACGACCGATATCAACAATGTGCAGATGTCCTTTATGATGTGCATCCGCATCGCGGTACGCGCACCGCTGATGTTCCTCTTCGCCGTCATCATGGCCTATATCATGGGCGGCGCGCTGGCGACGACATTCCTCATTATCATTCCCGTGCTGGTAATCGGACTTCTTCTGATCGCACGTAAGGCAATGCCCGCGTTCCGCGCGGTGTTCCGCAAGTACGATAAGCTCAATGAATCGGTCGAGGAAAATGTGCGCGCGATGCGCGTGGTCAAGGGCTTTGCCCGCGAAGGGTATGAAAAGCAGAAGTTCGCCGCGGCCTCGCACGATATCGCCAAGGACTTCACCTTCGCCGAGCGCGTCGTCGCGCTCAACGCGCCGCTGATGCAGTTCTGCGTATACTTCAACATGATCTTCGTGCTATTTGTCGGCTCGCGGATCATCATCACGAACGGCGGCACGACCATCGACGTTGGCCAGCTCTCGGCCATGCTGACCTACGGCATGCAGATCTTAATGTCGCTGATGATGATCTCGATGATCTACGTGATGATGACGATGTCGTATGAGTCCTTCGTCCGTATCTGCGAGGTACTCGAGGAAGAGCCCGCGCTCACCGATCCTGCCTCTCCCGCGATGGACGTGAAGGACGGCTCCATCGACTTTGAAAACGTCAGCTTCAAGTACTCCGCACAGGCGAAGAAATTCGCGCTGCAGGACATCAACCTGCACATCGACTCGGGCATGACCGTCGGCATCCTCGGCGGTACGGGCTCGAGCAAGTCGACCCTCGTGCAGCTCATCCCGCGCCTTTACGATGTGAGCGAGGGCTGCGTCAAGGTCGGCGGCAGAGATGTGCGCGAATACGACCTCGAGGTCCTGCGCGGTGCGGTCAGTGTCGTGCTGCAAAAGAACGTGCTGTTTTCCGGCACGATCAAGGACAACCTGCGCTGGGGCAACGAAAACGCCACCGACGACGAGATGATCGAGGCGTGCAGGCTCGCGCAGGCGGACGAATTCGTCCGCTCCTTCCCCGACGGGTATGACACCTATATCGAGCAGGGCGGCTCGAACGTCTCCGGCGGACAGAAGCAGCGGCTGTGCATCGCGCGGGCGCTGCTGAAAAAGCCGAAGATTTTGATTCTCGACGATTCGACCTCTGCCGTCGATACGAAAACCGACGCGAAGATCCGCGCTGCGCTGCGCACCGAGATCCCGGAGACGACGAAGTTCATCATCGCCCAGCGTATTTCCTCCATTCAGGACGCAGATCTGATCCTTGTGCTTGACGGCGGCGCGATCAACGGCATGGGCACGCATGAGACGCTTCTTTCCTCGAACCAGATCTATCAGGAAGTCTATTATTCCCAGAACAGAACGGGAGGTGCGGACAATGGCTAATCATCCCGGAAGAGCGCCCCGCGCGCCGATGGTCGGCGCAAAGGCAGATCTCAAGCCGCTCGGCAGAGTGATCCGGATGCTGTTTCAGGATTACCCCGCCATGCTCATCGCGGTCATGGCCTGCATCATCATCAGCGCGGTCGTCGGCATTCTGCCCGCGATCTATATTGAAACCATCACCAGCTACATTGAAGACGGCTTGCGGCTCGGCTGGGACGGTGTGAGCGGAAAGATCCTCCATGCGCTCGTCACCATGGTCTGCATCTATCTTGCGGGGCTTGCCTGCACTGCGGTCTATACGCAGCTGATGGCCCACGTGACGCAGGGCTTCCTGCACAAGCTCCGCACCCGTATGTTTGCGGGGATGCAGAAGCTGCCCATCCGTTATTTCGACCAGAACAGCCGCGGCGACATCATGAGCTATTATACAAATGATATCGATACGCTTCGCCAGCTTGTTTCGCAGAGCCTGCCGCAGCTGTTTGCTGCGGGACTGACAGTTATCGGCCTGCTGCTGTTCATGTTCTATTTCTCCATCCCGCTGATGCTCATCGTCTTCCTCGGTATCTTCTGCATGACGAAGGTGACAAAGAACGTCGGCGGCAGATCGGCCAAATACTTCCTCAGCCAGCAGAAGTCCCTCGGCAAGGTCGAAGGTTATATCGAAGAGATGATGGATGGCCAGAAGGTTGTCAAGGTATTCTGTCATGAAGAGGAGAATATCGAAAAATTCAAAGAAATTAATAACAATCTGTATGAGAGTGCTTACAATGCCAATGCGTTTGCGAATGTCATCGGACCGATCAATGCACAGCTTGGAAATATGAGCTATGTTGTCTGTGCGATTGTCGGCGGTGCACTTGCCCTTGGCAATGTCGGTGGCTTTACGCTCGGTGGTCTGGCAAGCTTTCTGACCTTCAACAAGAGTTTTAACATGCCGATCAACCAGGTCAGCCAGCAGCTGAACGCAATTGTTATGGCACTTGCAGGAGCGGAACGTATTTTCCGACTGATGGATGAAGAGCCGGAGCTGGACGAGGGGTATGTAACGCTTGTCAATGCGAAGGAAGAAAACGGAAAACTCACCGAGACGAAAGAGCGTACCGGAAAATGGGCATGGAAGCATACGCACCAGGCAGATGGATCTGTGGATTACCGCGAGCTGCAGGGCCGTGTGGTATTCGAACATGTTGATTTCGGCTACAACCCGGATAAAATTGTTTTGCACGATGTATCGCTGTTTGCAGAGCCGGGTCAGAAGATCGCGTTTGTCGGTTCTACCGGAGCCGGAAAGACAACCATTACCAATCTGATCAACCGCTTCTATGATATTCAGAAAGGTAAGATCCGTTACGATGAGATCAACATTGGAAAGATCAAAAAAGATGACCTGAGAAGATCGCTTGGCATTGTTTTGCAGGATACACATCTGTTTACGGGAACGGTAAGAGAAAATATTGCCTTCGGAAAGCTCGATGCGACGGAGGATGAGGTTGTAGCAGCAGCAAAACTGGCGAATGCGCACGGATTCATTATGCGTCTGCCGCAGGGCTATGACACAATGCTGACCGGAGACGGTGCGAATCTGTCCCAGGGTCAGCGGCAGCTTCTTGCGATCGCGCGTGCAGCCATTGCAGATCCGCCGGTACTGATTCTCGATGAGGCGACAAGCTCCATCGATACCCGTACCGAGCGCATTGTTCAGGATGGTATGGATAAGCTGATGCACGGAAGAACAACATTTGTCATTGCTCACCGATTATCAACGGTCCGCAATTCCGACTGCATTATGGTACTGGAGCAGGGAAGAATCATCGAGCGAGGTACACATGATGAGCTGATCGAAGAGAAAGGCAGATATTATCAGCTGTATACGGGAAATGCGATCAGCGCATAAGAACATAAAAAAATAAAAGAGCTTCCTTTGGAAAAATAAGAAAAATCTTATGATCCGGAAGGAAGCTTTTTATCGCCATGCGTTCATAAAGAGCTGCCAGGGGCAGGTTTTCTGTAGTGTCATGCATTCGTAAGGATTTAAAATGTGCCTTGCAGAACACACCTAAAATCACTATAATGGAAACAGACATTCGAAAAGAGGTAGAATGCATATGAGATCAATCATGTTATGTTATAATCTGAAAGGCACGAAAAAAGGCAGAAAGATCGGGATGTTGGGAAGCTTTCTCGGATTTCGTGTAAAATATGTAGAAAAAGAAGAGTATTCTAAAACAATCGGAGTACTGACCGGACTGAAAGAAGAAGTGGCGGAAGAAGCATCTGTGGAAGAAACTTCCGGGACAGACAATGCAAAAAATGAAGAAATGACAGATTTTGAAGAAGAGATGATTGTCATGCTGCTGGCAGACAATCAGACACTGGATAAGTTATTATTCCAGATGAGAAAAGAAAAAGTACAGATTCCGCTAAAGGCAATCGTTACTGCAAAGAACCAGAACTGGACATCAACGGCTCTTTATAAAGAAGTAAAAAGAGAACATGAATCCATGACGAAAGCAGAACAGGCCGGAAAGAAAAAAGAAGAATAGAAAACCGGAAAGAAAGGAAACTATAAGATTGAGTATATATGATACATTAAATGAACAACAAAGAGAAGCCGTATTCCATACCGAAGGACCACTTCTGATCCTTGCTGGTGCGGGATCCGGGAAGACCAGAGTGCTGACGCACAGGATTGCTTATCTGATCGAAGAGCAGCAGGTGAATCCATGGAATATCCTGGCGATCACATTTACGAATAAGGCAGCAGGAGAGATGAGGGAACGTGTCGATAAATTAGTCGGCTACGGTTCCGAAAGCATCTGGGTAAGTACCTTCCATTCCATGTGTGTGCGTATCTTAAGACGCCATATTGATCTGCTTGGATACGATACCAACTTCACGATTTACGACAGTGATGATCAGAAGACACTGATGCGTGAAGTTTGCAAGCTTCTGCAGGTTGATACGAAGATGTTCCGGGAAAGAGCACTGCTGTCAGAGATTTCCAAAGCAAAGGATGAACTGGTGACACCGCAGGAATACAGAATGCGTGCAGAAGGGGATTACAGCCGGAAAAAAATTGCAGAAGTATATGAAGAATATGAAAAACAGCTCCGTTCAAATAATGCGTTAGATTTTGACGATCTGTTGTTTAAGACGGTGCAGCTTTTCCAGACGCAGAAAGATGTACTGGAATATTATCAGGAGCGTTTCCGTTATATCATGGTAGACGAGTATCAGGATACGAATACAGTACAGTTCGAACTGATCCATCTGCTGGCATCCAAGTACCGTAACCTGTGCGTGGTTGGCGACGATGACCAGTCCATTTATAAATTCCGCGGTGCGAACATTAAGAACATCCTGGATTTTGAACATGTATTTGATGATACCAAGGTGATCAAACTGGAACAGAATTACCGTTCTACCGGCAATATCCTGAATGCTGCCAATGCCGTGATCCGGAACAATCATGGAAGAAAAGAAAAAACTCTCTGGACAGAGAACGAAGATGGAAATATGATCCAGTTCCGCCAGTTCGATTCTGCTTATGAAGAAGCAGAATATGTAGTCGGGGACATCAGACGTCATGTCAATAAAGAACTCTGCAGTTACAAAGATAATGCAGTACTTTATCGTACCAATGCACAGTCCCGTATGTTCGAGGAACGTTTCGTCCGTGACAGTATTCCATATAAAGTCATCGGCGGCGTGAACTTCTATGCGAGACGTGAGATCAAAGATCTTCTTGCGTATCTTAAGACGATTGATAACGGAAGAGACGATTTGGCTGTCAGACGAATTGTAAATGTTCCAAAACGCGGTATCGGACTGACCAGTATTAACCGTGTGCAGGAATATGCATCATCCAGAGAATGCAGTTTCTATGACGCACTCCGGGCTGTAGATCTGATCCCGAACATCGGAAGAGGACAGGCAAAACTGGAATCATTTGTTGCGATGATTGAGCATTTCAAAAATGATGTACAGGATATGAGTGTATCCGAACTGATGGAAGAAGTCATCAAAGAAACTGGCTATATCGATGCGCTGATCCATGAATGTGAAAGTGAAGAAGCAACATCAAGAATCGAAAACATAGACGAGCTCCGTAACAAGATTGCAGCTTACGAAGAAAACTGTGAGACACAGAATGAGGCATCGACACTCAGCGGTTTCCTTGAAGATGTAGCGTTGGTGGCAGATATCGACAGTCTGGACGAAAGTACGGATTATGTAGTACTGATGACACTGCACAGTGCGAAAGGTCTGGAATTCCCACATGTATATCTGGCAGGAATGGAAGATGGTCTGTTCCCAAGCTACATGACGATCACAGCCGACGATCCGGCAGAACTGGAAGAAGAAAGACGTCTCTGCTATGTGGGAATCACAAGAGCTGAGAAAGATCTGACTCTGACCTGCGCAAGAAAACGTATGGTGCATGGCGAGACGCAGTATAAGAAAATGTCCCGTTTCTTAAAAGAGATTCCGTTAGAACTTCTGGAAACAGGACCGTCCACAAAGAAAGAGAAGAAAGAAGAAAGCGAACCGGTAAGAGTGAAGACTTCTTTCATGCAGGCAAAAGAAGCTTTCAAGACCAAAGCATTTACCGCACCGAAGCCGGTACAGCAGTTCGGTACACCGAAGGGCGGAAAGCTTCCTTACGGAGTCGGGGACCGTGTGAAACATATCAAATTCGGAGAAGGAACCGTGACTGCGATCACGGAAGGCGGAAGAGATTATGAAGTCACCGTTGATTTTGACGGACCGGGAACGAAAAAGATGTTTGCAGCATTTGCCAGACTTCAGAAAGTGTAGAAATCAGATAAAATATTACATACAATTAGAAAAATGTGTATAGATTTCAGAATAAAAATCTAAAAAAAATAAGTAGTAATACATCATGTAAAGTGATATAATAAACGCAGAATTGATTTGCCAAAAGAGCAGAGGAAAGGACGTGGAAGCATGAGTAAAGTAGAAGATATTATTGCAGCATCCAAGCTTAGCGAACTGATGAATAAAAAAGAAGAGGACAAACACGGCAAGACCGTACTCTGGATCCTGGCATTAGTTGGAGCTGTAGCTGCAGTTGCAGGAATCGCTTATGCAGTATATTGTTTCTTCACCCCGGATTATCTGGAAGATTTCGAAGACGATTTCGATGATGATGATTTCGACGATGACTTTTTCGATGATGACGATCAGGTATAAGAACCGGGCGAATGAATAAGTGAAGAAAGAAGCAGGTTAGAAACCGATCTGATATAAGAAAGGCGACTGGCCTGCTTTTCTCTTGCGGTCTCGAGTGCAATCCAATACAATCCGAAGATATAAATCTATGAACATATAAAATAAAAGGCAAGGTTATATAGATATATGAATAAGTAACGGGAGGGAAAGAATGGAAGAACAGTGTTATGCACTGCTGATCGATGCGGATAATGTATCAGCAAAATACATCAAACCAATATTGACAGAGTTGTCAAAATACGGGATTATTACATACAAAAGAATATATGGAGACTGGACCAGCACGCAGCATTCGAGCTGGAAGGATGAACTTTTAACGAATTCAATCACGCCGATCCAGCAGTTTAGCTATACACAGGGGAAGAACTCAACTGATTCGGCTATGATCATTGACGCAATGGATATTTTGTATACCAATGATGTTGACGGTTTCTGTATCGTATCCAGTGACAGCGATTTTACAAGGCTGGTAAGCAGATTAAGAGAAAGTGGAAAGATGGTCATCGGTATGGGAGAGAATAAGACGCCGGAGCCATTTCGAAAAGCGTGTGATAAATTTACAATCTTAGAAAATCTGATGAGTGAACAGAATCCTGGAACCACAAAGAATGAGACATCACATGACAAACGTAGCAAGGAGAAGATTGAAGATGCGATCATCAAGATGATCATTGAAAACCAGGATATTAATAAGCCGACTGGACTGGGCGAAGTCGGAAGCCGATTGGTAAGTCTGTATCCGGATTTTGATGTACGTAGTTACGGATATAATATGTTGTCCAAATTCCTGGAAGAATTTACAAGGATACAGATGGTAAAGCATGGCAACATTGTGTCTGTTACTTTAAGAGAAGATCAGGATCTGAAGGAAAATATCGACAGCTATGTTGTGCAGATCGTAAAAAAAGCCGGAAAAGCAGGAGTAGAACTCAGTACACTTGGTAATAAAATGTATGAGAAATACAAAGATTTTAAAATTCGCGATTATGGATATTCCCAGTTTAACCAGTATGTGAAGAGTCTGAAACATGTACGGGTAGAGCAGGAAGGAACGATACTGAAGGCCGTGTATAAAGGATAATATGGAAGCTTTTATAGAATACCGGAACAGTAGATGATTTGAAATAAGAGAATAGAAAAAGAGTTACAGCAGAAAGGATATATATGAAAAAAGGACAGGTATACGAAGGAATTATAGAATCCGTGGAATTTCCAAATAAAGGGCGCATATACGTGCCGGAAGAAGACAGATGGGTAGTCGTAAAGAACGGCGTGCCGGGACAGAAAGTAAGATTTTCTGTGAATAAGATCAGAAAAGGAAAGGCAGAGGGACGCCTTTTAGAAGTGGTGGAACCGTCAGCAAGCGAGATTCCGTCAGCCTGTCCACATTTCGGTCAGTGCGGAGGGTGTACGTACCAGAATCTTCCATATGAGGAGCAGCTTGCGATGAAAAATGAGCAGGTGAAAAAGATGATGGATGAAGCGGTAAATGGTGAATATATCTGGGAAGGCATCAAACCAAGTCCGGTCAGATCCGAATACCGTAACAAGATGGAATTCTCATTCGGAGATGAATATAAAGACGGACCGCTGGCACTTGGTATGCACAAAAGAGGAAGTTTTCATGATATTGTTAATGTAACGGATTGTCAGATCGTAGATGAAGATTACAGGAAAATTCTTGCATATACACTGGAATGTGCCAGAGAATCAGGCCTTCCATATTATCATCGCATGCGTCATGTAGGATATTTCCGTCATCTGTTAGTAAGAAAAGCAGTGAAGACAGGTGAAATTCTGGTAGATCTGGTCACAGCATCCGACACAGCAGAACTGGGGATTGATCCGACAGAAGCAGTTTCTAAAATCCAGGCATTTAAGACAGTATGGCTGGAGAAAATGACATCACTTAAATTTGATGGAACATTGGTTGGAATCCTGCATACAAAGAATGACAGCCTTGCAGATGTCGTAAAAGACGAGGGAACAGAAGTGCTGTTCGGACAGGATTATTTTTACGAGGAATTACTTGGATTAAAATTCAAGATCACACCATTTTCTTTCTTCCAGACCAATTCGCTGGGAGCAGAAGTCTTGTATGAGACAGCTAGAGAATACATCGGAGATACGAATGAAAAAGTTGTCTTCGATCTGTACAGCGGAACGGGAACGATCGCACAGATCCTTGCGCCGGTTGCGAAGAAAGTGGTTGGTGTGGAGATTGTAGAAGAAGCGGTAGAGGCAGCAAAAGAAAATGCGAAGTTAAATAATCTGGACAATTGTACATTCTGGGCCGGGGATGTATTGAAAGTCATTGATGAACTGGGGGAAGTTCCGGATCTGATCATGCTCGATCCGCCGAGAGACGGTGTGAATCCGAAGGCACTTATGAAGATCCTGAATTTCGGAGTGGAACGTCTGGTATATATTGCATGTAAACCGACCAGCCTGGCACGTGATCTGGAGATGATACAGGGACGTGGATATAAAGTGGAGAAGATCAGCGGGATAGATTTATTCCCGGGAACTTATCATGTGGAGACGGTTGTTCTTTTGTCCCAACAAAAACCAGATGACACGATAGAGATCGACTTAGACCTGGACGAGCTGGATGCCACCAGTGCCGAGTTGAAAGCAACCTATCAGGAAATCAAAGATTATGTGCTGAAAG
>ERZ827469.2324-NODE-2324-length-14606-cov-7.080476_pt1 | contig 14606 bp, 10 predicted proteins | sample MGYA00519917_ERZ827469 | MGnify/ENA primary metagenome ERZ827469 (study PRJEB31778, sample SAMEA3449314) | human gut metagenome | biome: human gut; feature: human-associated habitat; material: faeces | place: United Kingdom | collected 2010/2012 ... | reverse complement strand
AGCCGCCGGAGCGGTGCTTAAGCCGTAAGGCGGGAATTATGCGGTATTGCCTAAAGAAGCGTTCAGAGAAATAAGAGAGGGAAACACTGTAACATGGCACAATCTCGTTCCGGTAAAAAATCAACAAAGAACTCCTCCGGCAAAAAGAGCACAGCCTCCTCCCGCGGCGCAGGCCGCAGCAGCACCGGGCGCTCCGCATCCGCGCGCAGCAGTGCGGCCTCCCGCAGCCGTCAGCCGTCCCGCCGTGCCCAGCGCCGCGCCGAGACCCCGAACCTGGCCCGCAGCATCCTGCTGGTGGGGCTGGGTCTGCTTTGCGTTGCGCTCGTGCTTGTGCCCGGGCAGAATCTTTGGCGCACGCTGCGCAGCTGGTACTTTGGCGTTTTCGGCATCACGACCTATCTGGTCGGACCGTTCCTGCTGTACCTGGCCTACCTGCTGGCCACCGGCTACCGCGTCGCGCTGTTTGCGGGCAAGGTATCGCTGATGGGCGTGCTCTGCGCCAGCGTGCCGGTCATCTTCTCTAAGCTCAATATTGAGAACCTCAAGGTCGGGGAGATCGTCAAGATGCTCTTTACCCGCGGCGGTACCTACTTCTGGGAAGGCGGCGTCCTCGGGGCGCCCATCGGTGCCACGCTGCTGGCGCTGTTCGGGCGTCCTGCCTCCAACATTATCATGCTGCTCATCTTCCTGCTGGGGCTGATGTTCTTCTTTGCCATCACCCCCGCGGACGTCGTTCTGTTTGTAGACGGCCAGTACAAGATTCTGCAGGCCAAGCGCGAGGAGCGCGCCGCAGCCGAGACCGCCTACGACACCCGCCTGTTTGAGCAGGAGCCCGAGGAGGAGAGCGTCGAGAATCTGACCGGTGCGCTGCCGGACAGCAGCCGCCCGCACCATCCGGTTTACGACGTCATCGCGGACACGAGCCGTTTCCCGAAGCAGACCCCGCCCGCCCCGCAGCGGCAGGCCGCCTACACGCCCCCCGTGGCACCTGCTGTGCCCGAGGCACCGTTTTCCGCCAAGCCCGCCGCCCAGACCCATGCGTCGTTTGACGTGGATCTTGGCCCCAGTGCAGGGGAAAATGCCCGCCAAAAGGCCGTCAGCGCTGACCCGCTGGAGCCGGTCAGCATCGGCCCGGGCGGCACGTTCGGCATGGATCCGCTGTCCAACCGGGCCAACAGCACACTGCGCCACACCCAGCCCCAGCCTGCTCCCGCACCGAAGGAGGATTTTGAGCTGCAATTGCAGCCTGCCTCAGAGCCTGCCGCGCCGGTGTACAGTACCCCGCTGACCCCGGTCACGCCCGCGCCCGCTGCACAGGCGTCCCCCGCGCCGCAGGACGAGCTGGATGCGCTCATCAACCGCGCTGTCAGCGGCCACGCGCCTTACTATACGCCGCAGGAGGTCAGTGCCGAGACAACGCTGGACCTGCCGCAGCCTACCGAGTTTGAGACCCCGCTGACGCCTGTCCCGCAGGAGCCCAAATTTGACACGCCTCTCATTCCCGTGGAGGACGAGCCAGAGCCGATCCCTGTCGAGCTGCCGCAGCTGGATATGACAGGCCGTGTGCAGGGCGATACGATGGTCCTTTCTCCGGCTGATCTTGCTGCACAGATGGCCGCAGACGCTGCGCCGCTGGGTACGTCCGCCCCCGCAGCTGTGCCCGCCGCACCGGAGGCCCCCGCTGTTTCCGCACCGATCCCGACACTGGGCGGCAGCTTCAGCGATACCGGCAGTGCGGTCAGCGCTGCCTGGCAGTCCGGGCGCTCTGTCTCCGAAATGCTGGATGATATGCTGGCCGAGACACCCGCCGCCCCTGCCCAGCCTGTTGTCGAGGCTCCGGCCCCGGCAGCCGATCCCTACACCGCCGCACCGGCTGCCCCTGCCATGACCCGCCCTGCGGCGGAAACGACCCAGAGCAGCTTCACTGTGCCCCGGCGGGGGGAGGCTGCCCGCGTGCAGGTCAGCACCGCTGTCGGCAACTCTGCCGGTGCGCCCATCCATACGCCGCCCTGTGCGGCCAAGGCCGACCCCAACGCCATGCGTCTGCCCACCTCGGAGGAGCAACCGCCGGAGCCCTACTGCTATCCGTCGCTGAATCTCTTTAACGCCACACGCCCCGACGACGAGGCCGGGGCCGCCCGCGAAATGAAGAAAAACGCGGACATTCTGGTCAACACGCTGGACAGCTTCGGCGTCAAGACGACGATGCTCGACATCTGCCGCGGCCCGTCCGTCACCCGGTATGAGCTACAGCCCCAGGCCGGTATCAAGGTCAGCCGCATCACAAGCCTGGCCGACGACATCGCCCTGAACCTGGCCACCGCGGGTGTGCGCATTGAAGCGCCCATCCCCGGCAAGCCCGCCGTCGGCATCGAGGTCCCGAACAAGATTCGCTCCACCGTCAACATCCGCGCAGTCTTTGAATCCCAGAATTATATCAACATGCGCAGCCCGCTGACGATGGCCCTCGGCAAGGACATTGCCGGTACGGCGCAGGTCGCGGATCTCTGCAAGATGCCCCACCTGCTGATTGCCGGTTCCACCGGCAGCGGTAAATCCGTCTGCGTCAACTCCATTATCATCAGCTTCCTGTTCCGCTCCGGCCCCGAGGATGTCAAGCTCATTCTGATCGACCCGAAGGTTGTCGAGCTGGCCGAGTACAACGGCATTCCGCACCTGCTGATGCCCGTCGTCACCGAGCCGCGCAAGGCTGCCGGTGCGCTGGGTGCCAGCGTGGCCGAGATGGAGCGCCGCTACAAGCTCTTTGCCGAGAACAACGTCCGCGAGATCAAGGCCTACAACAAGCTGGCCGCCCAGACCGGTATGGAGCACCTGCCCTATATCGCCATCGTCATTGACGAGCTGGCCGACCTGATGATGGTCGCGGGCAAGGAGGTCGAGGACTATATCTGCCGCATCGCGCAGAAGGCCCGCGCCGCCGGCATCCACCTGATCGTTGCGACCCAGCGCCCCAGCGTGGACGTCATCACCGGCCTTATCAAGGCCAACATCCCCAGCCGTATCGCCTTTGCCGTTTCCAGCCAGATCGACAGCCGCACCATTCTGGACAGCGGCGGCGCCGAGAAGCTGCTGGGCAACGGTGATATGCTCTTCCTGCCCGTCGGCGCGTCCAAGCCCGTGCGTGTGCAGGGCACCTTTGTGACCGACGAGGAGATCGGCGCGGTGCTGAGCTTTATCAAGTCCACCTCCACCGCCCAGTACGATGAAGAAATGATTGCCGAAATGGAGCGCCGCGCCGTTGCCGAAAAGGGCAGCAAGAAGGGCGGCGACGATGACGGAGACGGCGGCGGTGCACTGGACGCCATGTTTGAGCAGGCCGTTGAGTGCGTTATTGAATCCGGACAGGCCAGCACCAGCCTTTTGCAGCGCCGCTGCAAGCTGGGCTACGCCCGCGCCGCTCGCATCATGGACCAGATGGAGCAGGAAAAGATCATCGGCCCCTATGAGGGTGCCAAGCCCCGCGCCGTGCTTGTGACCAAGGCCGAGTGGGAGGAGCGCAAGCTGAACGGCCAGTATGACGGGTAAGCGCTTTGCCAGCCTGGCCGCGGCGGTTGCCGTCTGCCTGTTGGTGCTTGCCGCGTTTGTCGTCCAGCTCTTGGGCGGCAGGGGCAGCGTTCCCGGCTGGCAGCAGCTGCGCGCCGCGCTCGGCGTACCGCTCCAAACCGAGGAAAGCACTCCGCAGACTGCGGACGGCAGTACCGTCGTGTATGTGCTGGATGTCGGGCAGGGCGATGCCGTACTGCTTTGTCAGGACGGCGCGTACTGCCTGATCGACACCGGTCCTGCCGAGGCTGAGGACGCGCTGCTCTATGACCTGGACGTGCTGGGTGTGCCGTCGCTTGACTATCTTGTGCTGACCCATCCCCACGCAGACCACACCGGCAACGCCCGCGCGGTGCTGCGCACCCTCCCGGTCAAGACCCTGCTGCTGCCGCTTTGGCAGCCCACGGCGGATGAGACCGCCGACTGGCCGCGCCATCTCGCAGAGCTGGCCGCCGACAGCGGAGCAGAAATTCTCACAGCAGAAGCCGGGGAGGAATACCCGCTTGGCAGCGGCACGCTGCAAGTTTTGCAGGGCGGCAGCGAGGATGCCGACAGCGTCAACGATGCCTCGCTCTGCACGCTGTTCACGGCGGGCAATTTCCGCTTTCTCGATACCGGCGACGCAGAGGCAGACGCCGAGCAGCGTCTGGTCGATACCTACGGCCCGACCCTGCATGCCACTCTTTTCAAGGCGGGGCATCACGGGTCCTACACCTCCAACAGCCTGACCTTTATGCAGGCAGTCCGGCCCGAGGCCGTGGCCGTCAGCTGCGGGCTGCACAACGATTACGGCCATCCGCACCGCGCTGCCCTGCAAAATTACGCAGAGGTCGGTGCCGAGGTATGGCGCACTGACCTGGAGGGCAGCCTCACCTTCATCTGGCAGGACAACACCCTCAACGTGGAAACTTCCGCGGACTCCGCCGATTTTGCGGCGTAAAAATAAGGAGTAGAAAATGACGATTACGGAACAGTTCAAAGCCAAACGCTGCGTTTTCTCTATCGAATGCTTCCCGCCGAAACAGACCACCCAGATGGATAAGCTCAAGGACACCCTGCGCCAGATGCAGGCCATGGACCCCGGCTTCATCAGCGTCACCTTCGGTGCGGGCGGCTCTGCGGGCGGCGTCTCCACCGCGGAGGTGGCCGACTACATTCAGAACGAGCTGCATGTCCCCACGCTGGCGCACCTGATCTGCATGGGCAACGACGAGACCCGTGCAGCGGAGATTTTGGATCAGCTGGAATCTGTCGGCGTCCGGGATGTGCTGGCCCTGCGCGGGGACCGCAGCCCGTCCCGCCCGGAGAGCCCCGACTTCAAACACGCCAGCGACCTGACGTCCTTTATCAAATGGAAGAAGCCGGAATTTTCCGTTCACGGTGCCTGCTACCCGGAGGGCCACCCCGAGGCCGACAGCCTGCTGCATGACGTTGAGAACCTGCGCATCAAGCAGGCCGCCGGTGCCGAGCACCTGCTGACCCAGCTTTTCTTTGACAACATGCACTTTTACCGCTTTCTGAATCTGGCACGCCGCGCAGGCATCACGTTGCCGGTCTCTGCCGGTGTCATGCCCATCGTCAAGCGCAGCCAGATCGAACGCACCGTTTCGCTTTCTTCGGCCAGCCTGCCGTCTGAGTTCACCCGTATGATCTCCCGCTATCAGGACGACCCGGCCAGCCTGTACGACGCCGGTATCGACTACGCCGTCAGGCAGCTGCGCGACCTCATTGAGGGCGGCGCAGACGGCATCCACCTGTACGCAATGAATGACGCCGCCGTGGCCGCGAAGGTCTATGACGGCATCAGGGATCTGCTGTAATGGAGTGCCGCAAGCCCGCCGCCATTGACCGCGCCACGGCGCTGCGCTACATGGGTGCGTCCGGCTGGACGCCCGATGCCGCCACCGCGGCCCTGCTGGACAAGGCCGAGCAGACCGTGCTGACCGCTGCTGCGCCGCGTGCGGTGTACCGCCGTCTGCCGCGTACCGCCCTGCCGCTGGAAAACTGCGGCAGCGACCTGACACGCCATCTGCAGGGCTGCGACGAGGTCCTTCTGCTGGCAGCGACCCTCGGGGCCGAGGTTGACAAGCTTTTGCGCCGCATGGAGCTGACTGACATTGCCCTGGCCGCCGCGGCAGACGCGCTGGCCTCAGTGCTTTTGGAACAGGTCTGTGACGAGCTGGAGAACGAAATACGCGCTCAGATCGAGGCGCAGGGCGTCTTTATGACCGGGCGCTACGCGCCGGGCTACGGTGACTGCCCGCTGGAGCTGAACGACGCGCTCTGCCTTGCGGCGGACACGGTGCGCGGCTGCGGCCTGGCCGTGACGCCCCAGCACCTTTTGACCCCCCGCAAGAGTACCACCGCCATTTTAGGCATTGCCGACCATCCCGTGACCGGCACCCGCGCAGGCTGTGCGACCTGCCATTTAAAGGAGACCTGCTCGTTCCGCAAGCGCGGCACGACCTGTTTCACACAAGACTGATAGGGGAGAAGCGTATGCAGATTCGTGAAGTTTTTGACCGCAAGCGGTTTGTTTTTCTGGACGGCGGCATGGGCACCCAGCTGCAGGCACGCGGTCTGCAGCCCGGGCAGAAGCCCGAGCTCGCCGCGCTGGAAATGCCGGAGGTCTTAACGGCCATCCACACTGACTACGCCAACGCGGGCGCGGATATTCTGCTGGCAAATACCTTTGGTGCCAACGCCAAGAAGCTGACCGGCTGCGGCCACACGGTGGAGGAGGTCGTTTCCGCTTCCATCGCCTGTGCGCGCAAGGCCGCCGAGACCACCGGCGCGTGTGTGGCGTTGGACATCGGCCCTCTGGGTGAGCTGCTCGTCCCCGCGGGCACGCTGGCGTTTGAGGATGCCTACAATGAGTTTGCACAGGTCATACGCGCCGGTGCGGCGGCAGGGGCTGACCTCGTCTTTTTGGAGACGATGACCGACCTGTATGAGCTGAAGGCCGCCATCCTCGCCGCCAGGGAAAACTGCGATCTGCCTGTTTTCACCTCAATGAGCTTTGAGAGCCGCGGGCGCACCTTCACGGGCTGCACCGTCGAAAGCTACGCCGTCACGGCAGCGGGTCTCGGCGCGGACGCCGTGGGCATCAACTGTTCGCTCGGCCCCAAGGAGATTCTGCCCTTCGCGCAGCGCCTCTGCCGCAGCGTGCCCGCAGGTGTTCCGGTCTTTGTCAAGCCGAACGCCGGTCTGCCGAACCCCGACGGCAGCTACAATCTCGACCCGGATGAATTTGCCGCCGAGATGAAGGAGTACGCCGCCATCGGCGTTTCGATGGTCGGCGGCTGCTGCGGCACGACGCCCGCGTTTATCGCCAGGCTGCATGAGACCTTCAGCCCGCTGACCCCGGCTGACAAGATCCCCATCCGCCGCAGCTGTCTGTGCACGCCGGTCCGCTTTGTGGAGGTCGACGGCATCACTGTGGTGGGGGAGCGCATCAATCCCACCGGCAAAAAGCGGCTGCAGCAGGCCCTGCGGGACGGCGACAGCGCCTACCCCTGCACTCAGGCTGTGGCCCAGGCCGAGGCCGGTGCGCAGGTGCTCGACGTCAACGCGGGCCTGCCCGGCATCGACGAAGCCGCCACGCTGGAGCAGCTTGTCAAGGATTTGCAGGCTGTCACCGACCTGCCGCTGCAGCTCGACTCCTCGAATCCCGAGGCCCTGTCCCGTGCGCTGCGCATCTACAACGGCAAGCCCATCGTCAACTCGGTCAACGGCGAGCCGGAGACGCTGGAAAAGATTCTGCCGCTCTGCAAAAAGTACGGCGCCGCCGTCGTCGGCCTGGCGCTGGACAAGGGCGGTATCCCGCCGACAGCCGAGGGCCGCTTTGCGATTGCTCAACGCATTGTCGCCGCTGCCAACGCCGCCGGTATCCCGAATGAGGACATCTACATTGACTGCCTGACGCTGACCGCCAGCGCCCAGCAGGAGGGTGCCGTCCAGACGCTGGAGGCTCTGTCCCGCTGCAAGCGTGAGCTGGGCGTGCGCACTGTGCTGGGCGTGTCGAACATCAGCTTCGGCCTGCCGTGCCGCGGCTACCTGAACACAACGTTTTTGACGATGGCCATGTCTGCCGGGCTCGACCTTGCCATCATGAATCCCAACACGCCGGAAATGATGGCTGCCGTGCGCGCCTACCGCGTGCTGACCTCGCAGGATTTACAGAGCACCGACTACGTTGCCGCCTATGCCGATGTGCAGATCCAGACGACGCAGACGAGCAAGTCCGCCGCCACCGTGGCCGAGGTCGGCGCCGCCGCACCGGGCGGGGACGCCCTGTTTGAGGCTGTGCGCCGCGGCCTGAAGGCCGAGGCTCGCGCCGCCGCGGACGCCGCGCTGACAATGCGCGAACCGCTGGACGTAGTGAATGTCTCGCTGATCCCCGCACTGGACGCCGTGGGCGACGGCTTTGAGAAAGGCACGGTATTCCTGCCGCAGCTTTTGCAGGCCGCCACCGCCGCGCAGGCTGCGTTCGAGGCCATCAAGGCCAAAATTGCTGCCTCCGGCCAGGCGCAGGGCAGCAAGGGCAAGATCGTCATTGCCACAGTCAAGGGCGACGTGCATGACATCGGCAAGAACATTGTCCGTGTCATCCTCGAAAATTACGGCTATGACGTGCTCGACCTCGGGCGCGACGTTGACCCCGAGCGTGTCGTAGAGGCCGTGCGCCAGACCGGTGCAAAGCTCGTCGGCCTGTCGGCCCTGATGACGACCACCGTTCCCAATATGCAGGCCACGATCGAGGCCCTGCATGCCGCGCACCTTGACTGCAAGGTCATGGTCGGCGGCGCGGTGCTGACGCCCGACTACGCCCGGGACATCGGTGCCGACTACTACTGCAAGGATGCCAAGGCCAGCGCTGATTTGGCTAAGCAGCTTTTAGGCTGATTGTATAGAGCCGCGTTTCACGAAGAAACGCGGTTTTTTGCACAATTGTAAAATCTTACCTTTGTCAGCAAATCACCATTGCAGGGAAGTTCCAATTGATGTATAATAGTTGTGTTTATTGTTTTTGGACATTTTCCTTTATTTGTCTGTTTTAGGAGCGTATCTTTTGAAGCACATAGCCAAAATCGCAGCGTTCACCGCGATTTTTCTGATTATAAATCTGATTCTCTGCGGCTTTATGCCGCCCGATAACGGTTCCAGCCTTGACATGTGGCGCAGCTACCACCAAAAGCAGTCCATTGACATTGCCGTCATTGGCTCTTCGCTGGCTTCCTGCGCCCTGCCCGAAGAAGATCTCGCCGCCGCAACAGGGGAGAACGTTGCATTGATGGCAACAAACGCCCAAAGCTTGGATATGTCGCAGATCGCGCTGGAGACCCTGCTTCGGGAGCATTCTCCCCGGTATGTGATCCTTGTCATGGATCTGACCAACATGACAGGCAAACCCTATGCCAAAGCCCAAAAGGCTTTTTTATATGCAGAGCTGCAGACGGACTCCTGGAAGGATAAGCCCGCTGACCTGCTGCGCTACATGACCAGCCGTGATAACTTTACAGGTGCAGATTCCCTGAATGCGCTTTTTCCCTGGCAGAGCGGCAGTTGGCCCACCGACTGGCCCGCTACGATCCAACAGAAGTGGAATGCCGTGCTGAATCGTCTGTCGCACCGGCGCGGTGCGGCCCATGCCCAGCCGGAGGATGCCGCGGTCATCAACTTTGACACTGTCGGTGCGGAGAACACCTGGAACCAGAACGCCCACGACTTTAGCGCGCAGCACATTGAGGAGCTGACCTCCATGCTGCAGCTCTGTCAGGAGAACGGCACACGCCTTTTGCTCATCAGCGCGCCCAAGACCACGCTGGATGTCGTGAGCTACGAGACGTATTTTGACGACTACGCCTACTTCAAGCAGCTGGCAGCGGAGTATGGGGCTTCCTATTATGACTTTAACCTTGCAAAGCCGGAGCTGTTTGAGAACAAAGAGCCTGACTATCACAAGGATTTCACCCACATGAATGCTGTCGGCGGGCATGCGTTCAGCCTGAGCATGGCAAAGTTTCTGGCCATGCTGGACGCCGGGCAGGATGTGGAATCGTTGTTCGAGACGCCGTCAGAATATCTGGCTGCTGTAAACTATATCACCAACGTCTACCTGACGCCAGAGGTTCACCCGGACAAGATTTTGCTGCTGGCCGGTTCCTACCACGGTCCGTCCGTACAGGCTGAATACGAGTTCTGGGTCAAAGCGCCGGGGGAGAGCGAATACAGCCGGGTTTCCGCGTATTCTACCCGCTCCTGGACCGAGTACGCAGCGGCGGAGCACGGCACCTACCAGTTCCGCGTGAATGCCCGTATTGTTGGTTCTTCCGCCGATTTTGAGCGATATTATGAATGTTCTGTCGATTTTTGATTTTGTGGATGGTGTAGTGTGGAAATCTATTCCCTGAGTTTCTTCCTGCTGGTCAGCGTTGGACTCATTTTATATTATACTGTTTTCAGCCGTTGCCAATGGATCTGCCTGTTGGGGTTGAGCCTGCTGTTTTTTACCGCCAGCGGCTGGAAGGGCCTTGTTTTTCTGCTTTTCACTGCGTTGACGATCTGGCTCGGCGGCTTGCAGCTGGCAAAGCTGGATGCCGATTCCGCCGCGCGGCGAAAGGCTCCGGGCATAACCAAGGACGAAAAAAAGGCCATCAAAGCACAGGCGGTGCGCTGCAAAAAATGTCTTGTTGCTGCTGTGCTGACTGCCAACTTTCTTGTGCTTGGCTACTTCAAATACTGGTCCTATTTTGCGGAGCTGCTCTCCGGTGCATTTTCGGCCACAGCGCCGTCCTCACTGGGGCTGGTCATGCCGCTTGGCATCAGCTTTTACACGTTTCAGGCCGTCGGTTATCTGATTGACTGCTACCGTGGTCGGCACCCGGCAGAGAAAAACTACGTCCGCTTTCTGCTTTTCATCAGCTTTTTCCCGCAGCTGATCCAGGGCCCCATCAACCGCTACGGAGAGATGGACCCGCAGCTCACTGCCCGTCACATCTGGAACTGGGAGCGTACCAAGCGTGCACTGTTCCTGTTTCTGTTCGGTGCAATGAAGAAATATGCCATCGCAAACCTGACCGCCCCGACGATTGCCGCCATCCTCGACGGCAATGACCCCAAGCTGGCCGGTTCTATGGCACTGCTGGCCATTTTGCTGTACTCGCTGCAGCAGTATGCAGATTTTTCCGGCGGCATTGATATGGTATTGGGTGTTGCGCAGCTGTACGGCATTGAGATGATGCCCAACTTCCGGCAGCCGTATTTTTCTACCTCGCTGGGGGATTTCTGGCGGCGCTGGCATATTTCGCTGGGTGCGTGGATGCGTGATTACCTGTTCTATCCCTTTGCACTGACCAAGTCGATGCAGCGCTTCGGCAAGTGGGCCACATCGCATTGGGGCAAGCATTTTGGCCGTGTGCTGCCCGCTGCAGTCGCCAACCTGCTTGTGTTTGCCGTGGTCGGCATCTGGCACGGCCCGCAGGCACACTACCTTGCCTGGGGTCTGTATAACGGTCTTGTCATTGCGCTGGCTGACCTGCTGGAGCCCGCTTTCAAAAAGCTCAACACGGCGCTGCACATTCCTACCGAAAGCCGCGGCTGGCACGTTTTTCGCATCTTGCGGACCTTTATCATCGTCAACATCGGCTGGTACTTTGACCGCAATGAGTTTGTGCAGGGGTGCATCTACCTGCGCAACACTTTTACGGATTTCAATTTGTCCGCATTGGCCGCGAATGCACCCGGCGCTTTCGCGGCAGTCTCCGGCCCGGCCTGGGGGCTTGTCATCATCAGTACCCTTCTGGTCTTTGCCCATAGTGTGCTGAAGGAACAAGGCCGCGACCCTTACGCAGTGGTACAGCGGCTGCCGCTTGCGCTGCGCTGGGGTTTATACTATCTTGTTATTTTCATGGTACTCCTCAGCTTTATCTGCGTCAATGAAACCGTTGGTTTCCTCTATGCCAACTTTTAAGAAAAGAGCTTTCTATGCAAACAAACATTCTGGACTGGCTTGAAGCCACGTCCGCCCGCTGCCCGGATGCCCCCGCTGTGGGGGATGACCAGACAGACTGTACCTGGGCACAACTGGCCGACACGGCCCGCCGCGCCGGCAGCTTTCTGGCGTTCCGCACGATGCCGCGCCGCCCGGTGGCATTTTACCTGGAAAAATCCGTTTCCGCCTTTGCTGCCATGCTTGGCACAGTCTACGCGGGCTGCTGCTACTCGGTGCTTGACACCCGCCAGCCCGCTGCCCGCACTTTGCAGGTATTGGATACTTTGACCCCTGCATTTCTTGTTACGGACGAGGCCCACGCTGCCGCAGCCGCCGCGCTGGGGTACAGCGGGCAAATCATCCGGCTTGACGATCTGCTGGCCGCACCCGCGGACGCTGCCCTGCTGGCAGCCCGCCGTCGTCAGGCTGTGGACGTTGACCCTCTGTATATCAACTTCACAAGCGGAAGCACCGGTGTGCCAAAAGGCGTCACCGTCAGCCACCGCTCGGTGCTGGATTTTATCCCGCAGTTTGCCGAAATTTTCGGCATCACACAAAACGATATTCTGGGCAATCAGGCTCCCTTTGACTTTGACGTTTCGGTCAAAGACCTGTACACGGCACTGTACACGGGGGCTAAGGTGCAGATCATCCCGCGCGCTTATTTCAGTCAGCCCACAAAACTCATGGACTATCTGGCAGACCATGAGGTCACCATACTTGTCTGGGCCGTCAGTGCCATGTGCTTTGTCTCCATCATGAACGGCTTCAGCTACCGTATACCTTCCCACGTGCGGCAGGTATTGTTCAGCGGCGAAGTCATGCCCATCAAGCACCTGATGAAGTGGAAGTCCGCTCTGCCGCACGCCCGGTTCGTGAACCTCTACGGCCCGACAGAAATTACCTGCAACTGCACCTACGCCATTTTGCCGGACCGCAATTTTGCTCAGGATGAGGCGCTGCCCATCGGACGCGCGTTTCCCAACGAGAAGGTCTTTCTGCTGGATGAGAACGACGCCCTTGTCACCGTGCCCGGGCAGGCAGGGGAGATCTGCGTTTCCGGCACGGCGCTTGCCCTCGGCTATTATGCTGACCCTGTGCGCACAGCGCAGGCCTTTACCCAGAATCCGCTGAACACCAACTGGTATGAGCGTATTTACCGCACCGGCGATCTGGCCCGCTACGACGAAAGCGGCAGCCTGTATTATATTGGCCGCCGGGATTTCCAGATCAAGCACATGGGACACCGCGTAGAGCTTGGCGAAATTGAAGCTGCCGCTATGCGCTGCGACGCTGTGACCCGTGCCTGCTGCACGTTTGATGCCGAACGCCAGCGGCTCCACCTGTTTTACACGGGCAGCTGTGAGAAAGCCGCCCTGCTGGCTGCGCTGAAAGAAAGTCTGCCGCCTTTTATGCAGCCGAATACTGCTGTGCAGCTGGACGAGATGCCGCTGAATAAAAACGGCAAAATTGACCGCACGGCACTGGCTGCCCTGACGAAAAAAGGAGCCCATAAATGACCGACGCTTCTTTACAAAAAATTGCTGCCGCCTACAGCACACCGACGTTTGTCTTTGACACTGACGCTTTGCAGGCCCGCGTGCGCGCTATTCAGACGATCTGGGGCAGGGAAATCGACCTTTGCTATTCCATCAAAGCCAACCCATTCCTGCTGCCTGCCATGATGCAGGTCACTGCGCGGCTGGAAGTATGCAGTCCCGGAGAGCTTTCGCTCTGCGAGAGCCTGCATGCTGCGGATGCACGTGTTATCTATTCGGGTGTTAATAAGACGCCCGTGGATATTGCCCGCGCCGTGGCCGACGGCGTCGGCACCTGCACAGCGGAATCTCTGCTGCAGGTCCGCTATCTGCAGGATGCTGCACGCAAGGCCGCCAAACGGCTGCCTGTGCTGCTGCGGCTGAACGCGGGCAGTCAGTTCGGCATGTCAAAGGAGGATCTTTTCACCGCATTAGCGCATCGCAGGGAAACACCTGATCTGGAGTTTATCGGCATTCACTACTTTGTCGGGACCCAGCGCAAAAAGCTGGTCAATCAGCAAAAAGAGCTGGCCATGCTGCGGGAACTGTACGCTGAAATTGAGCAGACCTTCGGCCTGCGTCTGCCGGAACTGGAATACGGCCCAGGGCTGGCGGTGCCGTATTTTGACGGCGACGATTTTACCGACACACTGTCCCCGGCCAAAGACCTTGCGCCAGCACTGCGCGAAGTCAGCAGCTGGGTCCATCTGACCGTTGAGATGGGCCGCTTTTACACCGCCGAATGCGGTTATTACCTGACCACCGCCATGGACTGCAAGGACCACGGCGGGCAGCACTACTGCATTGTGGACGGTGGAATGAACCACCTGAATTATCTTGGCCAGATCATGGGTATGAAACGCCCGCATCTGCGCCATTTTGCTGCCCGGGCAGCTTCCGTACAGGACTGGACACTTTGCGGCAGCCTTTGTACTACGAACGATGTTCTTGTGCGCAGTATGCCGCTGGCCGGACTATGCCCCGGCGACCTGCTTGTTTTTGAAAACACCGGTGCCTACTCTGTCACGGAAGGACTTGGTCTGTTTTTGAGCCGCGACCTGCCGCAGGTCATTCTGTGGCAGAACGGCACGCCGCACCCGGTACGCAGCGAAACGCCGACCTATCCCATCAATACACCCGCTGTGTAAGATAATTTGAAAAGGAGAAATACCAATGGAACGTTTACTGGAAATTTTAAGCGAAATCAAAGAGGACGTGGACTTTTCCACCTGTACAACGCTGATCGATGACGGCATCCTGGACTCTTTCGACATTCTGCAGATCATCTCGGCCCTGAATGAGGAATACGACATTTCGATCCCCGCATCCGAAATCATGCCGCAGAACTTCAACAGCGCCGAGGCCCTTTACAAGATGGTCCAGCGCCTGCAGGAAGATTGATGTCCGGGATGCCCGAAATGCCCGAAATATAAGATAACGCTTGCATTTATTCCAAACTTATTGTATAATACTAAAAGCGGACAGGGCTGAATTGCGCTGTTTCGCGTACA
>ERZ827469.2312-NODE-2312-length-14672-cov-2.660943_pt1 | contig 14672 bp, 13 predicted proteins | sample MGYA00519917_ERZ827469 | MGnify/ENA primary metagenome ERZ827469 (study PRJEB31778, sample SAMEA3449314) | human gut metagenome | biome: human gut; feature: human-associated habitat; material: faeces | place: United Kingdom | collected 2010/2012 ... | reverse complement strand
AAACACCCATCGGTCTTTTGAAAATCGCCGAAGACGGCGGGGCCATCACCGAAATCCGTCTGGCCGAGGACAGTCTGCCACCGGACGTGGAGCTGAGGGAAACCCCTTTGCTCATAGAGGCAAAACGCCAGCTCACCGAGTATTTTGGCGGCAGACGGAAGTTGTTTGACCTGCCCCTGGCCCCCAAGGGCACTCCCTTCCAGCAAAAGGTCTGGGCAGCCCTGCAAACCATCCCCTACGGGGAGACCCGGTCCTACAAACAGATAGCAGAGCAAATCGAAAATCCCAAAGCCTGCCGGGCCGTAGGGCTTGCCAACAATAAAAATCCCATCATCCTCGTCATTCCCTGCCATCGGGTCATCGGAGCGGACGGGCGGTTAGTAGGGTACGCCGGAGGGGTGTGGATCAAGGAAAAATTGCTGGAGCTGGAACAGGCAAAATAGCGCCCTGCTCCTGAAACCGATATCATTCTCCGGCAAAAAGTGGATTTACAATAGAAAAAGCAGTGCAATATGCACTGCTTTTTCTATTGTACAGGATACCCTGTTTTTTCAGTAAAATCCATCACGTCAAGGCATCGTACACCCCGGTAAAGGCGGATTCCTCCATCTGAAACACCCCGTTGCCGCCCATTCCCAGGTATTTGACGTAGCCGCCTTTTAAGAGCATCAGACGGATTTCAGTGCCATCTTTGAGGGTCAGGTAACAGGGCTTCGGGGCAAGCTCCCGCCAGTCGGCCTTTTCCAGATAGACTGACTCGTACAACCCGTCGATAAAAGCGTCGGTGGCTTTCTCGGAAAGGTCGGGGGAATACCGGTTTTCCTCCCCGTTGTCCCACTTGTCAAGGGGCTGCCAGCAAATCGTTTCCAGATTGCCTTTCAGCTTCATTTTGCCAAACAGGTCTTCTCCCGTCTCGAGCCAGATGTCGTTTAATCGTTCGTAAACCCCCACGTTTCCCTGCCCGTCGCTGGTCATGATGCGGAAATCCAAGTCGTAGCCGTTCATGGCGTAAATGTCCTCTACCCCGATGGAGGAGGCAAACTCCCGGGCGTAATCGTCCTGCTTCGACCATTCGTCAATGTTTCCCTTGGTTCGGCCCAGGTATTCGCCCCGCAGAGCCGCTTCCTGCGCTTTCGAGAGGGACAAATTGTCCGTCCAGGTGTAGATGCTCCCCCGGTAGACGATGAGGCCGATCATATCGACGGTAACGCCCGGCTTCGGTTCCTCCAACTGGATTTTGGGAAGGTAGACGCCCTTTTGTATCTGGGCGGCGTTGTTTCCCCCTGCCGCGCCGCAATCCGCCCCACCGCCGGTAAATCCGGCATCTCCTGTGCCGCCGGAAGCGACTCCAGCCCTGTCGTTGATGTTATGTTCGCTCTGTCCCGTCTGCGGCAGGCCCCAGGCCGCTGCTGCGATTACCGCCGCCGCTGCGCAGGCGGCAGCTACCCGCGGAATCCAGGTTCGTCTTGCTGTTGAAACGGAAGGCGCGGCGTTCACCTGCTCCCGCACCCGGTCTACCAGTTCTTCGCTGGGGCGCATCTGCTCTTTCATATGTGCGATTCGTTCTGTTCCCGTCATGAAAGCATTTCCCCTTTCAGCATTTCTTTGAGCATCGCCCGGCCTCTCGTCAGCTGCATCCGCACCGTCGGCTCCTTTTCCTGTAAAACGCCGGCGATGTCCTTCACCGCCATGTCCTCGAAGTAAAAAAGGTGCAGGACGTTTCGATATTTGGGCGGAAGAGCGGTCAGCGCCTCGTGAATACCGTTTTCCTCCGGGAGTTCGAACAAATCCTCTGTTCCCCTCTCCCCGAATACCACATGCCGCCGCCAGCCCGACGACCAGAATTTCTTGCAGCAGTTGATGGTCACCCGGATGAGCCAGGCTTTTACATGGTCCTCATTTTTAAAATCCCCGTTTTTCCGCAGGAATTTTACACAGCGCAAAAACACCTCCTGAAAAACATCTTCGGCGTCATGGCGCGTTTTTACATTGTTCAGGGCGATGCGGTAAACCATGTCGGCGTACCGGCTGATGATTTCATCCATTTTTGAGCGCTCCGTCATCTGTTTCTCCCCCGCTTTCACTCACAATACCCCGTACCGACTAAAAAAGCAACACAATTTCAGTGTAGCATGAAAAATGGTTTGAGACAACAAAAATCCCCGGCGGATAACCGTCGAGGATTTGTTCTCAGTCCATAGAATGGTAGCGCCTGACAATCAGCTCCCAGGTCAGCGGCCCGATGGCCCCGTTGGCCGGAAGCCCGTTTTGCTCTTGAAGGCGTCGGACAGCGTTTTCCGTTGCCTGGTCGAAGGTTCCCGTCACCTCCACAAGGGGAATCGACGGGTCGCTTTCGGCGATGGCCCGCAGGTATCGCTGCATCGTCCGCACATAAGAACTCTCTTCTCCTAAGGTCAGGAAATAGCCGGGGTAGATTTCATCCCGGTTAGGCTGAAACTCAGGCGGCAGGGCGTTGATGGTGTTCTGATAGGCATTTAAAATGGCGTTCCAGGTGTTTCGTCCTACAATTCCGTCCACCGGCAGACCGTACTTATTTTGAAACGTCATAACCACGTCCCGGGTTTCGGGGCCGTATATGCCGTCTACTGCCAGCACCGGAATATCGTTGTCAAAATACCCGATCACAGCAAGAAGGTATTGAATCAGCTGCACCTCCGGCCCCGTATCCCCTTCTTTTAAGGCCGTCTGGAACACTCGGCTCACATCGGAAAGGGTAAGGCCCTCAGAATAGAGCTCGTTGAGGCCCTTGACTCCATTGTAAATCCCTTTTATTTTGTACCAGGTGGCCTTTCCCACGATGCCGTCCGGCGTCAGGTTGAAAATCCGCTGGAACTGTTTGACAGCCTCCTCGGTCTCCAAATCGAAAATGCCGTCTATGTCGTTAATCCGCGGAATGGAAGGATAATTTTCCCCGATGCGGTTTAACTGCCGCTGAATGGTGCGGATACTCTCCTCAATCATCCCCCGCCGCAGAGGCGTACCCGGATAGGACGGAATGTTGGCGGCAATGGGGGCGTTGAAGACGATGTTGATATCGTTTCCATAGTAGTGCTGCAAAATTTCGTAGGGGGTCATTCCATCCCGGGCCAAAGACACCGTCCCCCATTGGGACAGGCCGTCGCAGGTCACAGTGGTCCCGTTGCAGTACTGGGTGAAATAAGGCTGTACCTGCCCCTGCTTTACCACATAATCGTTGAAAATATCGTCAACGATCTCACTGATGTTCTGGAAAACGTCCCGATCCTCCACAAAAAACTGGTCGTACTGTGTGGAATTGGTGATGTCGAAATCGTAGCCGCGGCTCCGGTAATATTCGGTGTAGATGCGGTTTAAGGCATAGCTGATCTGGGCGTAAATATTCGCCCGGATGGCGTTCTCCGGCCAGGTGGGGTAAATTTCGCTGGACGCCACATTTTTGATGTATTCTATAAAAGGAATGCGGATATTTCGTGCGCTGGCGTCATCCGGCCTGCCCAGATGAACGGTGATGTATTCGGGTATAATTGGCTGCTCAGGCATTGCAAAGCTCCTTCCCCTTATAAATCTGGCTCTTCCTCGACAGTGACCTCCGGCAGAAGCTCCGCTCCGTTGTTTGGAGCCATGTTGACCGGCTGGATGGACTGCACGCCGTCAAAAATCGGAACCCCTTTGTATTCCTCCGGCCGGTAGCCTGCTGCATCTACGTATATGTCGTAGCTGGCGTATGGGGGCACTTTTTCGGGTTGCTGGGATTCCTGGCGTGAGGGGGCGCGGAGCTGGATACCGTCAACGATGCCGTCTGCATTAGTCACTCCGGAGAAAAAGACGCGGGGCCGGCCGTTAAACTCCTTGGTCACGTAAACGGCGGCGTTTTCCAGCGGAATGGAACTTTTTGCAGTGGAAACCTGTACTTTAAGGGTACCGGTTCCCGGATTTTCTTCTTTGAAAATTTCATATTCATCCGGTTCCTTGGGTGCCTCTTCTTCCCTTTCCACAGGAGCCCCTACGCTTGGCAGGACGATGCTGGGTGCAGTTTCCAGCGGATTGCCCCTAAAATCCACCGGATTTTCCGGTACCGCGGCGTCGGCTTCCCGATAAGCAGGCTCCGGAAGCGGTGCGGAAGCTGCTACTGCCTCCGGTTGAACGGTAGCGCTTGCTTCCATAGCAGGCTCTTCCGCCGATGCCGAGACCTGCTCTGCTTCCTCTGCGGATACGGAAGCTGCTGCTGCCTCCGGTTGAGCTGTAGCGCTTGCTTCCATAGCAGGTGCTTCCGTCGATACCGAGACCTGCTCCGCTTCCGGAGTTCTGCTCCTCTGGTGATAATTGTACAGTTCCTGTTTGTAACGTTCCATGATTTCCTGCATAGAACCCTGATACAAAATCTCATCCCCTTTTTCCGTAAATTGAGGCTATTGGGCGCTTTTTTCACAATAACCTTCTTTTATTATATTTTCAATGTGCCGAAAGTGTGCCGGCCCACTTTTCTGCAAGTTGTGCCTAAGGTTTTGCATTTGTGCGCTTTACCTGATATAATAATCCTATGATAACAGCTGCGTTGCCTCTTATGAGCGCAATCTTCCTCAATACAACAAATGCATCTCTTTGCAGGAATATGTGAAAAAAGGAGAAAAATCATGTCAATTCCCAACGATCCTGTTATTTTGATGAGTTATCTCAACACCCAGCTGAGGGATTTTTACTCCGATTTGGACGACCTTTGCAAAAGCCTTTCCCTAAACCGGGCGCAAATCGAAGAAAAACTCAGTTCCATCGGCTACCGTTACAGCGCCAAACACAATCAATTCCTGCCAGCTTGAGGACGAGCCGATGAAGGAAATTAAACAGACGCTTTGCCACTTCAAAGCAGCGTATCCGGCGGCGGAGGCCCTCGATTACATCAAGCTGATTTATCAAAATGAGTTCGGCTGCGGGCATCTCTGTCCCGATGAAGCAGAGGCTCTCTCTTTCCTGACAGAGGAGTGGGACCATGTGATCCATTCTCCCCAGACTCCCCTGTTTGAGGGAATCGGGAACGGTCTTTGCCGCCTGAATCTTGGCGCGCTTCAAAAAGACGATCTGCCGTTGGCGGCGCGGGTCTTCGTTCGTAGCGCCCAAACACTCCGGGGAAGCGAAAGCGGTTTTCGGGAAAAGCTCTCCCTGCTGGCTCAAATGGCCCAAAATGGTCAATTGCCGCTGGACGGTGCCAAAACGGCCTCCACCGTGGAGGCCTACCTTTTAGGAGGCATCCGCCCAATACATCACAGCGAATCCTACCGGGAACGGTACATTCCCCACTACCGGGTGGTGGAAACGCCTTACGCTGTCTTTTTTCCGGCGCTTCGGGCAGCAGAAAAGCTGCTGGAGAAGAGCGAAGGAGCCATTCTTTCCATTGAAGGGCGCTGCGCTTCCGGAAAAACATCTCTGGCAGGGATGATAGAAAATTTATTTCCCTGCAACGTCTTTCACATGGATGATTTTTTCCTCCCCTTCCACATGCGCACTGAGGACCGGCTCTCCACCCCCGGCGGCAACGTCCACTACGAGCGGTTTTATTCCGAGGTGCTGACACCTCTTTTCTCCGGAGAACCTTTTTCCTACCGCCCCTTTTGCTGCAAAGACGGGAGCTTCGGCCCGCCTGTCAGTGTGACCCCGCGCCCTCTGTCCGTGGTGGAGGGGGCTTACTCCATGCATCCCGCCCTGCGGGCGCATTACCGGGACAGCGTCTTTCTCACCGTTTCGCCGGAGATTCAGCAAAGCCGCATCCTCGTCCGCAACGGCGCGGAAATGCTCCGGATGTTCAACGAGCGGTGGATTCCCCTGGAAGAGCGGTATTTCCGAGAAGGCGGCATCGAGGCCCTCTGCGGCGCCAAAATCGACACGTCCCCTTTGGACAGCAACTAATCCCATTCAGGAGGTTTTATTATGGCTACTACCCTAAAAGCTCTGCGGCTCACCACCTTTTCCCCACGAGAACTGAAACCCTCCGGCTGGCTTCTCACCCAACTCAAGCTCCAGGCGGAAGGCCTTGCCGGAAATCTGGACAAAGTCTGGCCCTACGTCCGGGACAGCAAGTGGGTCGGCGGCGACCGGGAGGACTGGGAACGGGTTCCCTACTGGCTGGACGGATTTATCCCGTTGGCTTATCTGCTGGGCAACCGGGATATGATCGACAGGGCCAACCGGTATGTAAACGCCATCATCGAGAGCCAGCGTCCCGACGGATGGATCTGCCCCTGCGGGGACGATGAGCGGCAAAGTGATGATTTGTGGGTATCGTTTTTGATCTGCAAGGTTCTGACCGTTTACTATGAATGCTCCGGCGACGAACGGGTAGAGGAAGTCGTCCGCAAAGCCCTCGCAAAGCTCAAAGATCATATCCGTGTTTCCACCCTCCACAACTGGGCGGCTGCGCGGTGGTTTGAAGCGCTGATCCCCATTTACTGGCTTTTTGAGCGCTCCCGGGAGGAGTGGCTCATCGACCTGGCCATGACCCTTTACGAACAGGGCGTGGATTATAAGAAAATCTTCGACAACTGGCGGTTTGAGGAACCGAAAAAAGAGTGGAGCTATCTGACCCATGTTGTCAACATGGCCATGGCCCTCAAGTCGGACGCTCTCATGACGAGGATTCTTGGCGGTGACCCCAGCCGGTTCGCCCGGGAAATGGTGAATCTGCTCACCCGCTACCACGGCACTGCCTATGGCCATTTTACCGGCGACGAATGCCTCGCCGGGACAAGCCCCATCCAGGGAAGCGAGCTTTGCTCCATCGTGGAAGCCATGTATTCCTACGAGCAGCTTCTGCAGATCAGCGGCAGCCGGGAATGGGCCGACAAGCTGGAAATCCTCGCTTTTAACGCCCTTCCCGCCGCATTGAGCCCCGACATGTGGAGCCACCAGTACGACCAAATGGCCAATCAGATCCAATGTACCCCCATCCCGGAGGACAAGGTTCATTTCGGCACCAATAACGGAGAGTCCCATCTCTTCGGTCTGGAGCCGAATTTCGGCTGCTGTACCGCAAATTTTGGGCAGGGCTGGCCGAAGCTCGCCCTCTCCACCTTTTTGCGAACTCCCAACGGTATCGCTGCCGCCGTTTTTGCTCCGGCCCGGCTCCATACCACCGTCAACGGCGTTCCCGTCACCTGCGAGATCGACACCAATTACCCCTTCCGCAACCGAATCACCTTTACCATCGAAGCCCAGGACAACGTGACCTTCGATTTTCTCATCCGCATCCCCAGCTTCGCCGACGAAGTGCACATCAACGGCGAAAACATCATGATTACCGGTTACCACACCCACGGGTATCATACCATTACCCGGAACTGGAAGGGCTTTCACCTCATCGAAATGGCCATCCGCACCGATCCGGAGATCTTCGCCCGCCCCAACAATCTGGTCAGCGTCCGCAAAGGGCCTCTGCTCTACGCCCTGCCCATCCACGAAGAGTGGACGAAGCGGGAATACGTAAAAGACGGCGTGGAACGGAAATTCCCTTACTGCGATTATGAAATCACCCCCACCTCCCGCTGGAACTACGGATTGTGCAGCACCCATTTCGAGGTGGAGGAAATTGACGACTTCAGTGCGCCTTTCACCCCCCAGAACGCTCCCATCGCCTTGTATACCAAAATCGTCGAGGTCAGTTGGGGGGAAAATAACGGCGTCTGCAACCCTCTGCCGGACTCTACGGCGCCCATATCCGTCCCTCAGCGGCGCAAACTCATCCCCTATGGCTGCACCAACTTGAGAATGACGGAACTGCCCTTTGTGAACATCAAAAAATAATTTGCTAAACCTGCGGCATTTTCTCAACAAAAAAGTGCGAAAACAGAACATCCATCTGTTTTCGCACTTTTGATTCATTTAAAAGGACTGCCGCCCGGTTATTCTTTGGGGTTTAAATCCGAGAAAAAGGCGTAGGTTTCCCTTTGCAGCTTGGCCTGGTAAAGGGCCTGATCCGCCTTTGCAAACAGCGGATCAAAGTTCTCCGCGTCTTCCGGGAAAATCGCCGCGCCGATACTGCTGGTACAGTCGAACCGGTCGTTTTTAAAATAAAGCAGCTTCTGTATCTTTTCCACGAGCCACTGGTCGTTGGGAAAATTGGGGGTAAAAATAATGAACTCGTCCCCTCCAAACCGGCCCACGATATCTGTTTTCCGGAAAGACCGTTTCAAAGTGTCGGAGACCAGTTGGATAGCCTCGTCGCCCAATGCGTGACCGTAGGTATCGTTAAAAATCTTGAAATTGTCGATATCCAGCAGGACGAGGGCATGCCTTTGACCCAAGCGCTTCTCAATCAACCCCTCAATCATCTCGATGGCGTACTTTTTGTTGTAAAGTCCTGTAAAGTTGTCCAACTTTACTGCATTTTCCAGCTGGTCGGTCTTACTTTTCATATCGGAAATGTCGGTGATGACGCCGACCATCCTGACAGGCACCTGGTTTTCCAAAATAGGCGTTACGTCGATTTTGCACCAAAGATAATCGGAGCCGCCTGCCCGCATACGAGCCTCATAGGTGGTCGTCTGTCCGCTGAAAATCGACTGAAACGCTTTGTCGATCACCTTTTGATCGTCTGGATGGGAAAAATATTCCGAAACCGCTTTTTGGTAGGCGGCGGGCTCCAGTTTGCCGAATGACCTCACATCGTTTAAAATGACTTCGCCCGACACGCCGAAAATATCCTCGGCGTTCTCGAAAAAAGTGTACAGCTGTTGCGTCAAATCTACCTCAAAAACGCATATTTTCGCCGCTTTCAAGGCGATATGCAGGCGTTCTTTATATTCTTTTTCTCCCTCAAAACGGTAATTATTCATAATAGCTGAAATCCTTTGTCTCTCGATTTTGCAAGCTGCGATATCAATTAGTTTATCATAATTTATTCTATCTGTCCAGAAAATCCATTAAATAAATTATAAAAATTCTAAAAAGAGACATTCCCTCATCCGCTGGGGATTGCTGTTTCATTTTTCGGTTTTCCCTCACTCCACCAGCTTGTTCAGAAGCCCCTGGTAGATTTCGGTGGCATTTTCGTAGAAATTTTGGGCGATGATCTCCGCCGTTCCGCCGTCCGGCGCGTAAAGGGAGAGGCTCAGGTACTCCAGTTCCCCCTCGTGGATGGAACAGATAACATGATATCCGTTTTGGTGAGGGACGATTTTGGTGCCTACCTCGTTGTCTCGGCGGATTTTTGAAAGAAGCTTCATCCCCCGCTTGACCACCTTTTCCCGCAGGGAGGAAGGAAGCGCCTGCTTTAAATTCACGGCGGTCTCCACTCCCAGGTCGGTGAGGGTATACCGCTCTTCCCCGCCTATCTCGCGGACATTTAGATGTCCCGATGCTTTTAGCTCGTTCAGCGCGGTGACGAAGGTGAAGTAGTCCACCGCTTCGTCCTCGCTGAAAATTTCGCTGATGTTGTGGCTCGAAAGCGGCGTTTCCACCGAATGGAGCAGGTAGCAGATGAGGATTTTTACCTCGTAGACCTCCTTGAGGCCGCCGGGCGCGATTCCCGCGATGAAGTTTTCGCTCAGGTCGCTCATGAAAGAACACGTCCTTTCTATCCAAGGGCTTTTGCCCACAAATCGTCTTACTTGCTATTCTACCATAAACACCAAAAGAATGAAAGCCCCGAAAAAAATTTTGACAAAGGGATAAAATTTCGCCTAAAAGTAAAAAAAGGGTTTACAACTGCCTCAAAATGCAGTAAAATATAAGAAACAAAATTCGACAACCTTTAAGTTGGTCCCGTGAGGCTGACAAGGCGGTCTGCTGAATCGAATACCCGAAGTGCAGGATACCTGTACCTTGCCGGGAAATTGCAGGAAAGCAACCAAACTGTCAGAACTGAGGACAGTTTGGTTTTTTTGTTGTCACGCTGATTTTTTCGCTGCCGCCCGCCAAAGGCGCAGATTGAACCAATTTCCAGAAAGGAATGTATTTTTATGGAACAAAAAGCCCTGATTCTGGACGAAAAGGCCATGAGCCGCGCTATCGCCCGCATCTCCTTCGAGATTATCGAGCGGAACAAAGGGGTGGAGAACCTCTGCCTTATCGGAATTCTCAGCCGGGGCGGACAGCTGGCGAAACGCATTGCCGGAAAGATCCGGGCGGTGGAGGACCGGGAGGTTCCAGTGGGTCTTCTCGACATCACCCGCTTCCGGGACGACCGGCCCGACGGCGGCGACTGCGCCGACCAGTCGGAGCTGCCCTTTGACTTAAACGGAAAAAAAGTGGTCCTCGTCGACGACGTCATCTACACCGGACGAACCGTCCGCGCCGCCATCGACGCGCTGATGGCAAGGGGCCGCCCCGAGCGGATTCAATTAGCGGTACTCGTCGACCGCGGCCATCGGGAGCTGCCCATCCGGGCGGATTTCATCGGCAAAAACCTCCCCACTTCAAGAGAAGAGCAAGTAAAGGTCTATGTACAGGAGCGGGACGGCGAGGACAAGGTCGTCATTCTCGGTTAACTGCGAAAACGGCGGCCCGACGGCTGCTCTCAATCATAAAAGGAGTACAAACAAATATGCTTCTCATCAAAAACGGACACATCATCAGCCCCCAGAACAATCTGGACACCATCTGCGATATTCTCATTGAAAACGGACGGATTACCGAACTTAACGAAAACATTTCCGCCAACTGTGAGATCATCGACGCCGAAGGAAAAGTCGTTCTCCCCGGCTTCATCGACATGCACGTTCACCTTAGAGACCCTGGTTTTACCCACAAGGAGGACATCCTCTCAGGCTGTGAAGCGGCGGCGGCCGGCGGCGTGACCGCAGTAGCCTGCATGCCCAATACAAACCCCGCTGTGGACACTCCTGAAACTATCGCGTACATCCTCGAGAAAGCCAAACAAGCCAAGGCCCGGGTCTACCCGGTGGCCTGCATCACAAAAGGGATGAACGGCCGCGAGCTGACCGACATGAAAGCCCTCCGGAAAGCAGGCGCTGTGGCCGTCTCCGACGACGGGCGCCCGGTAAAAAACGCTAAAACCATGATGGAAGGGATGAAGCTTGCAAAGAAAAATAAGCTCCTCCCCATCTCCCACTGCGAGGACTTAGACATCATCGACGGGGGCATCATCCACAAAGGAAAGGTGTCAAAAGAATTGGGGGTCAAAGGGATGAACCGAGCCTCCGAGGACAGCATCACCGCCCGGGAGATTTCTTTGGCCGAGGCGGAAAACGTCCCCATCCACATCACCAAGGGCTCCGTCTCCATCATTCGCGACGCCAAGCGCCGGGGCGTAAAAGTCACCTGCGAGACCTGCCCCCACTACTTTGTCTACGACCACACTGAACTCTATAAAAAAGACGCTGACTACCGAATGAACCCGCCCTTGCGGGAGCCGGATGACTTAAAGGAAGTGATGGAGGGAATTGTAGACGGCACCATCGACTGCATCGTCACCGACCACGCCCCCCATGCGGCGGAAGAAAAGGCGGACTTCCTGAAAGCCCCCAATGGGGCGGTTGGACTGGAAACCAGCTTCGCCGCCTGCTGCACCTACCTGCTCCATACCGGAAAAATTGGGCTTCCTCGCCTGGTGGAACTCATGAGCGTCAACCCGGCCAAACTTTTGGGAATCCCCGGCGGCAAGGTAGAGATCGACGGCATTGCCGACCTCGTCATCGCCGACCTCGACAAAGAGTGGACAGTGGAACCGCAAAAACTCCACTCCAAGTCGAAAAACTCGGTCTTTAAGGGGGCAAACCTCAAAGGAAAAGTCCTCTGCACCATCTGCAATGGGCAGATCACCTACCGGGAAGGTATTTAAACCGTACAAAATACAATTGAGATTATAGGAGGAGTCACCATGTCATTTGATTTGCTGATCGACCGCATTAAAGAGCTGAGAAATCCCACCGTAGCGGGACTGGACCCCAAGTTTTCCTACGTTCCCGGGTATATCCGGGAGAACTTTCTCGCGGAATTCGACGACCCGCTGGAAGGCGCCGCAATGGCGGTGTTGGAGTACAACAAGGGCCTTATCGACGCCCTTTGCGACGTGGTTCCCGCCATCAAGCCCCAGGCCGCTTATTACGAGCTTTATGGCTGGGCTGGGATGAAAGCCCTCAAGGAAACCATCGACTACGCCCATGAAAAAGGGATGTACGTCATCACTGACGGCAAACGAAACGACATCGGCACCACTATGGAAGCCTACGCCGCCGCCCATCTGGGTACGGTGGACTTGGACGGTAAAAAAGTCGCTCCCTTCGACGGGGACGCCCTGACTGTCAACGGCTATCTGGGAAGCGATGGCATCACCCCCCTCTTGAACATCTGCAAAGAGCGGGACAAGGGGATTTTCGTGCTCTGCAAGACCTCTAACCCTTCTTCCGGCGAGCTTCAGGACAAAAAAATCGGCGAGCAGGCCGTTTATGAAGTTATGGGACAAATGTGCGAGCACTGGGGCGAACAGCTCCCCGGTAAGTACGACTACAGCGGCGTGGGCGCTGTTGTAGGCGCCACCTACCCCGAACAGCTTAAGGAGCTTCGCGAAAAAATGCCCCACACCTTCTTCCTGGTGCCCGGCTATGGCGCACAGGGCGGCGGGGCCAAAGACGTGGCGGGAGGCTTCGACAAAAACGGCCTCGGCGCTATCATCAACTCCTCCCGGGGCATCATCTGTGCTTACCAGAAAGAAGGCTGCGACGAGCTCGATTACGCCGCCGCCGCCCGCCGGGAAGCAATTAGGATGCGGGACGACATTTTACAGTACGTAAATCTTTGATTTTGGAGGGACAAGCATGATTACGACAGAAAGAAAAGCATGGCTTTTACTTCAGGACGGCACCCTCTTTGAAGGAAAGAGCTTCGGGGCAGAAGGCTCCTCCATCGGCGAAGTGATTTTCTCCACCTCGATGGCGGGTTACCAGGAAGCCCTCTCCGACCCCACTTACTACGGGCAGATTCTGACCCAAACCTTCCCACTCATCGGAAACTACGGCGTGAACTCTGAGGACATGAGCGCCGACCGCTGTTTCCTCCACGGCTACATTGTGAGAGAGTGGTGCGACACCCCGTCCAACTTCCGCTGTGAGGGCGACATCGACAAATTTTTGAAAGAACAAGGCGTCATCGGACTTTACGGAATCGACACCCGGCACCTGACAAAAATTCTCCGGGAAAAAGGCACCATGAACGGCCTCATCACCACCGAGGCGATCAGAGACAAAGCGAACACCCTAAAGAAAATCGCCAAATACACCGTCAAAAATGCCATTCAATCGGTGACAGAAGGAACTCCCCTTTTGAGCGAGACTTCGCAGCTGGGCCCTCAGGCAGAACTGCGCATCGGCATCCTCAACTTAGGCTGCTGCGAATACCTGAAAGAGGAAATGCTAGGCAGAGACTGCGACACGGTGATTTTTAACCCCAATCAGCCCGCCTCTACCATCCTCGAAAACAAAGTGGACGGCATCATCCTGTCTGAAGGCCCCGGCGACCCCGCCGAGGACAAGGACGTGCTGAAAACCATCGAAGAGCTGATAGACGACGGCATCCCCATGATGGGCATTGGGCTGGGCCACCAGATGCTGGCCCTTGCAAACGACATGAAATGCCGCCGGATGCTCCACGGGCACCGAGGCGCTTCCCAGCCGGTTATCGATACGCTGACCGGAAAAACCTACATCACTTCCCAAAATCACGGCTATGCGGTCAACGAGGAAACGGTGGATGAGGACGTAGCCAATATCCGTTACAAAAACGCCAACGACAAGTCCTGCGAAGGGCTTGTCTACAAAGACATCCCCGCCCTTTCGGTCCAGTTCAGGCCCCAGGGCGACGGCTCCGACCAGGACACCGCCTTCCTCTACGACGAATTTGTCGAAATGGTGAAACGGCAGGCCGCACGGTAAACGGATACCTCTTCATTCAACAAAAAGCAATGCAGTTTCCAGAAAGGAAGTAACTTTTATGCCACTGAGAAGCGATATTAAAAAGGTTTTGGTCATCGGTTCCGGCCCCATCGTCATCGGACAGGCCGCCGAGTTCGACTATGCGGGTACGCAGGCGTGCCTCGCGCTCAAGGAGGAGGGTTACGAGGTGATCCTCGCCAACTCGAACCCCGCTACCATCATGACCGACACGCACATCGCGGACAAAGTCTACATGGAGCCGCTGACGCTGGAATACGTCGCCAAGATCATCCGCTACGAGCGTCCCGACGCCATCATCCCCGGCATCGGCGGTCAGACAGGTCTGAATCTGGCCATGCAGCTGGAAAAGAAGGGCATTCTGAAGGAATGCCACGTGCAGCTGCTGGGAACGCCCAGCGAATCCATCGAGCAGGCGGAGGATCGGGAACTGTTCAAGGAGCTTTGCGAGCGCCTTGGCGAGCCGGTGCTTCCTTCTCAGATCGCCAATACCATGGAGGAAGGTCTTGCCGCGGCGGAAACCATCGGCTATCCCGTGGTGCTTCGCCCTGCCTTTACTCTGGGCGGTACCGGCGGCGGCATCGTAAATGACGAAGAAGAGTTGAGAGAAATTACGGAACAGGGTCTCAGACTTTCTCCGATCACTCAGGTTCTCGTGGAGAAATGTATCGCGGGCTGGAAAGAAATCGAATTTGAAGTGGTCAGAGACAGTCACGGCAACGTCATTACCGTCTGCTCCATGGAAAACTTCGATCCGGTAGGAGTTCACACCGGTGA
>ERZ827469.2307-NODE-2307-length-14692-cov-3.596775_pt1 | contig 14692 bp, 10 predicted proteins | sample MGYA00519917_ERZ827469 | MGnify/ENA primary metagenome ERZ827469 (study PRJEB31778, sample SAMEA3449314) | human gut metagenome | biome: human gut; feature: human-associated habitat; material: faeces | place: United Kingdom | collected 2010/2012 ... | reverse complement strand
ATGTTCAATCATATGATTGATTACCTATCATTGTTCAGTTTTCAAAGATCTGTTATCAATTTGCACTACTTCATTATTAAGTACTGTCGTAATTGACGACTTGATTATAATAACATTATGACCACTTTCATGTCAACACATTTTATAATCTTTTTTGAAGTTCATTTTAAACCTCTAAGTGTATTGCTACACTCATTAAGAAACAGCCGCTCAAACGACTGTATGCATATTATAGTACAATGAAAATATAATCGCAACCCCCAATTCTCAATTTTACAAAATCTTCATTTTATTTTCATTTTTAATCATAAACCTAATAATTGATTTTACACAATTAATCATGTACAATGTAGCTGTAATAAAGAACTTCCAGCACAAATTAGTTTTCTTTTATTAGCGTTTACCAATATGAATATTACATTATTGCAAGGAGATTGAGTATGAAACTATCAAAACATTTATTATCAAAAGCTGTAGCTATAGCTGCTATATGTGCTACTATGGGAACTACCACATTAGCTGCACCACAGGGCACATTTGATACTTCAGAAATTAATATTACTGGTCAAGCGTCTCGATCTGTAGCACCTAACTATGCGATTTTAACACTTGGTATTACAAGCCAAAATACCAATATCAATGCTGCAAAATCTAATAATGATCGTATTATGAGTAATTTAATTAGTCAATTAGCTAACTTAGGTGTTGCAAAAAAAGACATCTATACATCTAGCATTTCCATCAATCCAACGAGCGACTATCAAGACGGCAAACGCATCAATACAGGTTACAATGTATCAAATCATGTAACAGTTAAGATCAATAACCTTGATAACGTAGGAAAGGTTGTCGATGCCGCTGTTAGCGCTGGTGCTAACGACATCAACAACCTTTCATTCCAAAATGATGTGTCTCAACAATTATCTGATTCTTTAACTACAGAAGCGATTCAAAACGGTCGCCATAAAGCAGAAGTTATCGCAGCTGCCCTCGGTCGTACATTGGGACCAGTAAAAACTGTTTCCATTAGCACAACTGAAACTAGCACAATGGACTCTGGTTACTATCGTAACCCAGTAATGCTAAAAGCAGCTCTCGAAACTACTACGCCTGTAGAAAAAGGCTCTTTAATAGTTTCACAAGACGCTAACATCACTTATTATCTACAATAGAATTTTCCGGTACCACACCTTCGTGTACAGCTACAATGCCGCCTGTCAATTCATGATAGGTGGCATTTTCATATCCAAGAGATTTCCAGATTTCTAAAATCTCACTTTGATGCGGGTATCTACGTAAAGATTCTGGAAGCCAGGCATAGGAAGAGTTATCTTTGCTCAATTTTCCTATAATAGGCAATATATATGAAAAATAGAAGTTATATAACTGTTTAAACCCAAACATACTTGGTTTTGCAAGTTCTAACACCACAACCTTCCCCCCTGGTTTTACCACGCGTTGCATTTCAGACAATACCTGCTTAATATCTGGAACATTTCGCATTGCAAAGCCACTCATTGCAGCATCAAATGTATTATCCTCATATGGTAAGGCCATGGCATCACCTTGCACTAAATTTACTTGATTAAGTAAACCAGCAGCCTCAATACGAACACGACCTTGATTTAGCATTTCACTATTAAAGTCTAATGCCTCTACCTTCAAAGTGGGCTCTTGACGTAATGCTTCCTTCGTAAATACACAAGTGCCACATGCCACATCAAGTACATATTGGTGAGGACCGATATTCATCGCTTTTACAGAGAATTTACGCCAAAAATAATCTTGTCCAAAGCTTAACACCGTATTCATTAAGTCATAGTTTTTTGCAATATTAGAAAAAACGCCTTGTACAAATTTCTCTTTATCTGCATACGTTTTAAATTCTTTAGTATTCATTATGGACCTTTCACAAATCAAGAACTATGTTCAAGAATTATATATGGCATAGTATACCACACTATAGGAACGCTAAAAAGAATCCTAATATATATACTCTATATAATGACTATGTAATATATACATACCTACTAAAAACACTGGTATTTAGTATTTTCCGCTACATAATATAAAACTAAACACACATATCTATTTTTTACCTATATTCATAATAAATATATACGACTATCGATTATAATATCTATTGCCACCATTTCATGTTCGTTGTATAATGACATATGTCCATGTTGAAAGGATACTTTATCATGGGATTTTATTTGTTTTTATATAAGTATTGGAGTGTACTATGAATCGATTTGTAAAATCAATCAATAGAGTCAGTCTAATCCAACAAATTATCATAGGTTTGATTATTGGTATTTTAACTGCTCTTTATGTGCCCGATGTGGCCAATGAACTTGCTTTATTAGGAGTCCTCTTCGTTGGAGCGCTAAAAGGTATCGCCCCTATCCTCGTATTTTTCTTAGTAATTGCTGCGATTAGTAAACATCGCTCTGGACAAAAAACAGGTATGGGCTCTGTTATAACCTTATATTTACTAGGTACATTCCTATCTGCGGCTTTAGCAGTAATCGTAAGTTTCTTTTTCCCTACTACATTACACCTAGCAGCAGGTGCAGCCGATGCCGCACCACCTCAAGGTATCGTAGAGGTTATGACAACATTACTAAAAAATGTAGTTGATAATCCTGTAAAAGCATTAATGACTGCTAACTACATCGGTATTTTAGGTTGGGCACTTATCATTGGTGGTGCTTTACGCCATGCACCGATGAATACGAAGGAAGTTATGGAGTCCATTGCACAAGCTATTACTACTGTAGTAGGTTGGATCATTCGATTCGCCCCTCTTGGTATTATGGGCCTTGTAGCAGAATCCATTGCTACTAACGGCATCGAAGCCTTGATTGGGTACTTTCAATTACTCGTATTATTACTTGGTTCTATGATCTTTGTAGCACTAGTAATCAATCCAATTTTATCCTTTATTTACCTTCGTCGTAATCCATACCCATTGGTATTCAAATGCTTACGAGAATCTGCAATCTATGCGTTCTTTACACGTAGTTCTGCTGCAAACATTCCCGTAAACCTTGATTTAGCCAAACGATTGAAACTTAATCCAGATATGTATTCCGTATCCATTCCATTAGGAGCTACAATCAATATGGGTGGTGCAGCAATTACAATCACAATCATGACATTAGCTGCGGCGCATACATTAGGTATCGTTGTAGATATTCCTACCGCAATCCTATTATCTGTTATTGCCACTATAGGTGCATGTGGGGCTTCCGGTGTTGCAGGTGGTTCCTTGTTACTCATTCCATTGGCTTGTTCCCTATTCGGTATATCCAATGATGTAGCAATGCAAGTTGTAGGCGTAGGCTTTATTATCGGGGTATTACAAGATTCCACGGAAACTGCACTTAACTCTAGCACAGATATCCTCTTCACTGCTACTGCTGATTATGCAAAACGCGGTTATCATCAAGATTGGAACTAAAATTTTTTTAGACGGTCCTTTGGGACCGTCTTTTTTTTGTAAACTAATTGTACATTCTTTTATAGGACTTTGTGAAAGTTACATATATCCGCGCCTCTTAATTTTCTGGAAATAATATTATGTATTTGGATAAACTAAATATAAACTTTCACCAATCACTAACAAACTATATTGATTTTCTTCAATGTAGTGGTATAATATAGTTAATGATAATAACTATTAGTAGATATATAGGAAGGAATCAACATGAAACAATACGATATTATTGTAGTTGGTACAGGCGGCGCAACCATCGTAGCTGATGCTGCGCTCAAAAAAGGCCTTAAAGTGGCAGTCATAGAAAAAGGTAAATTTGGTGGTACATGTCTAACTCGCGGTTGTATTCCTACAAAAGTTATGGTTACAGCAGCTAATGCAATTCAAGAAACAAAAGAATTCAAAAAAATTGGCGTTAACGTTGGACCTGCTACTATGGACTGGCATACTGTGTCCAAGCGTACTTGGCATAAAATTGACGAATCTGCAGGCATCTATGATTATTACAATGCCTATGACAACGTAGATGTGTATCGTGGTGCAGCAAGCTTTGTATCTGATAAAGTGATGAACATCCATCTTAACGATGGGTCTGGCATTGTAGAAATTACAGCGCCTACAATTATCCTTGGTACTGGTGGCTATAGTAATGTACCTAATGTACCAGGTCTTCAAGAATCAGGGTTCCTTACTAGTGAAAGTCTCTTTGGTGATAAATTCCCTAAACAGCCATATAAATCCCTTGCTGTACTTGGTGCGGGTCCGATTGGTGTTGAGTTCGCTCATGTATTTGATTCCGCTGGTACAAAAGTAACAATTCTACAACATAATGTACGTTTAGTTCCTAAAGAAGATGCAGATATATCGGAACACTTGCTTAACAACTACAGAGAACGTGGTATTAACGTACTTCTAAACCAAGACACTGTTGAAATCCGCCAAGAGGATGGCCTTAAAGTAGTAGTTACTAAAGATCGTACTACTGGCGAAATTACAGAAACTAAAGTTGAAGAAATCCTTGTAGCTGCAGGTATCCATCCAGCTGTGGAAGAACTTCACCTAGAAAATACTGGTATTGAAACACGGCCTAAAGGCTGGATCAAAACTAACGAATTTTTAGAAACATCCGTTGATGGTATCTACGCTTTAGGTGATGTCAATGGGGAGCCGGCATTCCGTCACCGTGCAAACTACGAAGCAGATATCATTGCTCACAATCTCTTCTATGCAACAAGTGAAGATGATTACCGTTGGGCAAGGTATGATACATTACCAAAAGTTACTTTCTCCTATCCTGAAGTTGGTAGTGTAGGTCTCACAGAGGCTGAAGCTATCAAAGCGGGTTACAATGTAGGAGTTGGGAAGAACTTCTACTCCTCCACTGCAAAAGGCTATGCAATGGGTATCAACCCTGGAGATATAAACGATGGATTTGTAAAAATTGTGGTAGATAAAGACACCAACCATATCCTTGGTATGCATGTCGTAGGTCCTCAAGCCTCTATCCTCTTCCAGCCTTATGTGAACCTTATGAATAGTGGTGTAACTCCGTTGACAGCAATCAACGAAGAAATTGCTTCTGAACGCACTAAACGTTTACGTGAAAAAGGTATTACTCGTGAAATGGACCCTAGATCCGTTATCACTGTAGGCGAAACTATGAGCCCACATCCATCCCTCGTCGAGGTTATCATGTGGACACAAGTGTACTACGAAAATCGTTGGTAATACAACTATAGTTATAAATAATAAAAGGACTAAACCTAGGCGCAGTCCTTTTGTTGCAAACATATCTATTGTAAAAAAAATATTCTAACATAAGAGCACTATCAACCGATATTTTATAGTATCGGAATCGCAAAAAAGAGCCAAAGGCATTGCCTTCGGCTCTTTTCTTATTAATCATCAATAGATAGGTTAGCGGCCCATATCTATATCAGAACCCCAAACGAGATTTGTTTTACGACCATCGAAGCCTTGATCTGGCTCAGGTGGTAATTTATAGGATTTAGATTGTTCTACATAAGCACCTGTCTCAGCATCTACTGTAACAACTACTTTTTTACCATCTTGATGCATAGTCACATAGTATAAAACTTTACCATTATGAGCTTCAATTTTCCAGCCCTTCATAACAGCATCATTTCCAAGTTGTTGTTTTGCAACACGTTCTGCTTGCGTTGATTCAATAACTTTATCTTTATTGAAAATCTCACCAATAACTTTCTTAGGTTTGCCCCCCTCTTCCATATCAGAAGCATTACCAGTGATTACATCAATTTTCATCTTGTACTGATGATACTTACTATAACCAACTACTTTATAACCATAGTTCAAGTCATTAGAGTTGAGCTCTACAGAATGAAGCGCCGCATTAGGATAGCGATTTTGGAAAATAGTTCCAATTTGGCTCATAGTCATAACTATGGACTCGCCAGGTGCACGTTTTACAGAAATATCCGTACTTGTTTCAGGCTTTGTTTTGCGTGCATCTGCCACACTTGGTGTAGCAACGGATAACATGCCCACTGCTAATACCCCCGTTAATGCCATAGAAATCAACTTTTTATTCATTATAATCCTCCTACTAGATATCATGTTTCTATTAATCAAACTATTAGTACACTAGAATTTCTATAAGTTCATGCTATATTCAGCAACACGAAAAATATGTAAATAGTCATATCATTTAGACAATATACTATAAACCTTCATTAGATGCAAGTCGTCCATCTACATCAGTCATAATCAATTTATAGCATGTAGCCACTAAAGGTACACCGATCAACATACCAGTAACCCCCATCAAACTACCGCCTACGATAACAGCAGCAAATACCCACAAACCTGGTAATCCAACAGAGTTACCTACAATTTTAGGATAAATAAAGTTACTTTCAATTTGATGTAGTATCTCCAGAATAATTACATAGATAAGAGCATCCATAGGGCTAACAGTAAGTAGCATAACGGCTCCAATGATACCACCAACATAAATACCTAATAGTGGAATCAAACCAGTTAGACCAATTACACAGGCAATCGTTGTAGCATATTCAATATTAAATAGCCATAAAGTAATACCTACCATCACGCCTAGAACCAAGGCATCTATAAACTGACCTACAAAAAAATTACTGAATGTTTGAACTGCTACACGAGTTACATAACTAACTCGACTTACCCACTCATCTGATGCATAAGCCTTTAATATACGTTTACCTTGTAACATAAGGCGTTCCTTATCAAGCAACATATAAACAGCAAAAATTAAGCCAAGACCTATGTTCAAAGTCCAAGACAATACGGTGCCCATTGCATTTACAATATATGTGCCACCTTTTGTCCCCCATTCACGAGTATATTTAGCAATATTCTCTCCACTTAGGGCATCTATAATCGTTTGATTCGACGCCATTGGAATGGTTTCTGTAATATGTTGCATCCATGTTTGGAAATCCGTATACAATTGCGGTGATGCAGCTACAATAATCGACATAGAATGAATCAATTGAGGTAAAGCCATCCGAGCAATAAAATACACAATAACACTAATTGTTACAAAGGATAGCAAAAGACTCAACGGGCGACGTATTTTATACTTCCATCCAGAGTCACACTTAGGCCATAGCCATCGTTCATAACGAACGACTAGAATATCCAATACGAAAGCAATACAAGCACCCACAATGAGCGGAACAAAAGCCGTAAAGATAGCGTCAAGACCACTAGCAATATCACTTATACGTAGTGCCATCATAATCATAATGCCCGCTAGTATAATAGCTCCTATGAGCTGTTTGTAATATTTGAATTCTTTCATAATAACCTACTTCACATAACACTATTAATAAGCTACACCTATATAACTATACGATTCTCACATCGCATACATTACCAAAGCATAATGAACATTGTATGACCTAGGATTGTATGCAATTTTAGTATAACACAAAAGTCCACCTTATCGCATGCTCGAATTCTCGATAAACAAGAGAGCATGATTGAAGGTGGACTTATTGTAGGCCTAATCTAGATTAGTCTAGAGATTAGCGATGAATATAAACGTCTACACGACGGTTTTCAGCTTTACCTGCTGCTGTAGAGTTAGTTGCAACTGGTTTAACATCACCATTAGCAATACCGATAAGACGATCGGCAGATACACCATGGTTAACTAAATATTGAGCCACATGTTGTACGCGGCGTTCAGACAAAGCAATGTTGTATTGAGGATTTGCATCAGTATCAGCGTTACCCATCAATTTAACTTGGTCTTGAGAATATTGGTTAGCAGCATTTACAGCAGCTGTTAAGTTTGGATATTGGTCTGCACGAGCAACATCTTGGTCGGAGTCAAAGTAAATAGATTGTACATAGTAATCCAATTTAGGAGTTTTATATGCAGGCGCTTCTACAGTAGGAGCTGGAGCCGGAGTGTATACAGGAGCTGGCGCTGGAGTGTATACAGGAGCTACGGATTTGTGACCGCCAAAACGGTAAGATAATCCAACTACTGGACCTTGGAAGGAAATATTGGACTTATCATCACGTTTAGTATTGATATAACGATACCCTGCATTAATATCCCAGTCTTGGTTAACTTTATAACCTAAACCTGCTTCCCAAGTAGTAGTTCTCTTAGTCCCTACACCCGCTTTACCATAAACGTCTACTTTGGAGCCAAGGTTAGCTTTACCAATTACACCTAATTGAGCAATATTATTTGCTTTAGGGAATGCATCACCAGAAATGTGAGCATAACCGCCATATACTGCGAAATTTTTGTTCAAGGATTGAACCAAATTAACTTCTTGCATTCTGTCACTATAGCTCATACCGTTATATTTATCGTTCAAACCATGGTATTGGTATTGCAACGCTGTTTTATCTGTGAAAGCGTATGTTACACCACCATCAAAGTTCCATTTTGCATCAGAAGTCCAAGCTTTAGTTTTTGCTTTAGAATCAGACGCACCAAGATCAACTTGAAACTCACCTTTATTGAATTGAGTTTGAGGAGTTGCACCTGCTACGGACACACCTACAGCAGCAACTGCCAATAAAGCTAATAATTTTTTATTCATTATAATTCCCTCCAAAAACAGCCCTTATAATACTTAGGCTTTGGTAATAATATGCTTATATTTTACACATTTTTTCAATATAATTCAACATTCTTCATGAATATTTGATGAATTTTTAGTTATATCTATCGATAAATATTATAAATATAAATATTTAAACCCTCTCTATTGCTAATTACTGCGATTCTCTACACATATTACATTCCCGTAATTATAATACTATTTATCTTTTTTAAGATTCTCTAACAATAATAAAATTACTGGTCTTATAAGTTCATCAAAATCATTATTATATATACTAATAGATCTAACTATAATTGAACGAATAAAAGCTCCCTTATGCACTAAGGAAGCTTTTATCATTTCATATGTATATCCCTTACATATATACGTGAAATCAGAAGTTTCTGGTCAGATAACACATTCCCCAATGTGTCATTTTTTTCACATTACGTATTGTACATCAAAAATTTTTAATAGACAAGAGTTTATTCACTTCTTTTTCATGAATCCTTCTAAAACTTTCAATGTGAAAAAGAATTTACATCTCATTAAACAACCTTATGTTGCCATGTTCCTCGAATAAATCTCAAATAAGAACAACATAATCTTAGAGACTGATCGAAGCACAAAGATAACCATGCCCCAAAAAGTCCTAAACCTAGTGTAATGCACAATAAATAAGTAATAATAGGACGAATGATTGCTACGCTTACAAGAGAATATTTCATGATGTAATATGTATCTCCTGCCCCTTTCAACACACCGGAATACACTTGCTGTAATGCTTGAGGGAATGCAGCGATAGCCATAATGCCCATCAAAGTGGCTGAAAGTGTAACAACATCACTTTCACGAGTATATAACTGTACTAAAAAATCACCAGGACCAATAAAGATTAATGCACTTACAAGGCCCACGACTAAACCAATACGAGCACCAATTTTACCATAAGTACGTGCAATATCTGGTCGTTTGTGTCCCAGACTTTGCCCCGTATGTGATGCACCTGCAAATCCAAGACCCATCGCAAAATAGTAAAATATATCCATTAAATTCATACATACGTAATGTGCTGCTAAAGGTACCGCACCTAAGGAAGCAACAATCATAGTGTATGTATACATACCGAACCGCTCAAAGAACTGTTCTCCTAAAGAACTGCCACCGACATGAAACATTGTATGTAATACGGGCCTTTCAAAAGTCCATTTCGACGGATGGCGCAATGTTAATCCAGTAGAAGTATGTTGTGAAATCGTACGCAACAACAATAATGCAATAATAGCACTACTGATCATAGTGGATACACCTGCCCCCATAACGCCAAGTTCAGGGAAGAAACCAATACCATAAATCAAGAAGAAATTCATTATCGTATTCAAAATATTCCCTACTACATTAGATTTAAAAATAACTTTAGTGTTACCATATCCAATGAGTGCAGCCCCTACGATTTGGCTAAAGGACTGAAATATTAAGCTAATAACTATGAAACGACCATACCAAACGGCTGTTTCAATATAGCCATCTTCAGCACCCGTAAAACGTAGAATATGCTCTAAATTCAAGAAACATATCAATAATAACGGTACATAAATTAAAAAATTCAATAAAATAGATTGCTTGAGTACGGCATTCATACCATCTACATCACCTTCACCATGACGACGAGCTATAATTGCCGTCACAGCAATGGATAAGGCACGACAGAAGATGAGCATTACCATCTCAGGTTGTCCCATAATACCTACCGAAGCAAGAGCTGATGCACCTAAGGCACCAACCATCGCCAAATCAATGGCAGTCATAAATTGTAACATCAAGCCTTGTAATGTAGCTGGCCAAGCTATTTTTAAATAATTACCATATAGCTGCTTTGTAGTTCCTACAGCTCCTAATCGTTCTGCAACAGGCAACATGGTGTCTATTGAAAGCCATCGTTGTATACGGTCTAACATCCTATCTCCTATTCATGCAAGATCATACATAATAGAGGTATCACTTTACCTCTTATTTCCACTGTATTATATCACACAACATATGAGAAGTCATTCATATGTTATGCATTTTAAATAAGAATACATATCAAAATAGCAAAAGAACCTCTTATACGAAATGTATATACCCTATCAAGTACAACAATGTATAAGAGGTTCTTTAGTTTTACAGAGAAATAACTATCTTAGACTATTATCAAAATTAGTTCTCAACTCTTAACCTTTAGAAGCTAATAATTGATTTACTACGGCACGCAAGTCATCTAAGCCTTGTTTAGTTTCAGCCAATTCTTGACGTTGACGTTCATTTTCAGCTTCTAATGTATTTAGACGCGCTGCTTGATTAGCAATAACCGTTTTTTGATTACTATTTTCTTTTTTGAGACTAGATACTTCATCTTGCATTACATAAACAGAGCTAATAGGCCCCGCCTTATAGCGTTCTGGAATAGCGTCTTTTCTTTCACGACTACCACCAAATTTATGCGTTACACCTGCATTTACCATGTTATGGCTAGTACCAAGTGAAACACCTACGTTGAACATAGTATCTTCAGTTCGGTAGTGAGCAATACCGATGGCACCAGCAGTTTCACCACGGTAGTTACCGATACCAGCCATAATTTGTGTTGGTTCCAATGGATCATATTGAATTGGTTTCAACGCTGCCATAGCTGCTGCATGAGCACCAACACGTTGTGTTTCAGTACCAACACGGTTAACAGCTTCTTGTAAACCAGCATTAGATGCTTTCAATTGGCTAACATTTACTGCATCAGTATCAGCTGTGCCAGGCGCTACTCCATGAATTTTGTTGCCACCATTATTTAAGCCGTCTACAGTAAGTGATACAGGGCTAGCTGCTGTATCTGCAGGAGTAATAGTCATACCACCCCCATTAATTGTAGTAGAGTTGCCAGCTGCATCTTTCACAGTTGTACCTGCAGGAGTGATTTTAGTAGATACACCGTTTTCATCACCTACAGTAACACTGTTTAGGCCTTTTAAGTCTTTAGCCAAGCCATATGTGAAAGTAGTTCTATCTTGGTTAACTACAAGATTATCACCAGCTTGGAATTTTACGGTATCCCCACCTTGTACTTTTTCAACAGTACCTCCTGCAGCTGTTACCTTCCATGCAGATATATCTTTAACTTGTTGTTTACCAGCATCTGTTAAGTTGCTCAAGTCTTGATTTGCAGCATTATCAATTTTGCCTTTAGTTGCATCATCGAGTTTAACAGTTACATCATCGCCATTAGCAACCGTAGTAAGGCCATTTTCACCTTTCACATTGAATTTCACATCACCTGTGCTCAACGATTTTTCATCAGTCGAACCAGAGTTACCACCTAAAGAAATCTTACGAGCGATAGCAGCAGTATTTTGAGCAATATTAGCTTTATTAGAAGCAATATCCCCTTTATTTGTAGCAATGTCGCCAGTATTTTTAGTAATTGCAGTTTTATTATCAGCTATTTTTTGCTTATTATCTGAAATAGCATCAGCATTCTTACCAATTTTATCTGTATTGGCTGCGATATCAGCTTTATTCGCAGCAATATTGTCCTTATTAGTAGCAATATTACCTGCATTTTTAGCTATTGCAGTTTTATTTGTATCAATAGCAGTTTTGTTAGCTTCAGCTTTATCGTCAACTTTTTTCAATTGGGAGACATTGACAGCATCTTTATCAGCAACACCATCTGCTACATTGGCAACTTTCAAATTTCCAGCATTGATACCTTTATCACCATCAATTTTTACAGTTTCATTACCGCCAGCATTATTGAAAGAAGCACTGTTTAATTTAGAAAGATCTTTTTTCAAAGCTACAGAGATTTTCTTATCATTTCTAGCAACCGCAACATTATCGTCACCAGAAAAATCTACTGTATTACCTTTTTCAACCGCTACTGGTGTAGCTTCACCATTAGCAGAAAGATTCCAACCATATTTGTTTTGATCAATCGCTTGATTAATCGCATTAGCTACGTTGGCAGAATCCGCCATGCCAGCAGTCGCTGTAGCGCTACCATTTGCTACTGTGATATCTTGCTTTTTACCAGAAACTGTAATTTTCTTACCATTAGCTGTAGTGCTAATGTATGTATTATCACCATTTACAGCCAATTTACTATTAGCAAGGTTCACATCGCCTGTACCAGTATCACCTGTAAAAGCTAGATTAACACTCTTTAATTGCGCCACGTTTACTGCGTCTGTATCAGCAGTACCTGCAGCAACATAGTTAATTTGACGTGTTTGGTTTATCGTACCAACGGCAACACCACCTAATTTAGACGTTAGGGCGGCACCACTTAAACCAGCATATATATCTGTACGACTAGCATTAACATTATATCCCGCTACGCCTGAAGCAATATCAGCTATAGATTTTGAGCCAACAGCTACACCATCTACTACTTTACCTCTGGCGCCATCACCAACAGCCACAGAACGACTTGCAGATGCGTCTGTTGCGGCATTTGGGCCAATAGCAATAGAATTATCGGCCGTAGCACCAGTATTATCTTTATTAGCAACATCAGAAGATTTTATAGATATATATTTATAAGCGATTTGGTCTACAATAGCGCTAAGTTGAGAGCCATTAATTGCATCTGTGGAAGTAGCACTTACTTCACCAGGAGCCACATGTTTCAACTGACGTTCATACCCTTTAGAACCAAAAGATACAACATCACCTGGCAATGTTTTATCACCACCAGCCCAGGAAGCAACAACGTTATTTGGCAATGTATAGCTAGATTGTTTTGTACCGCCTACATCAGTGTTAGAACCACCACCGATGGCAATAGCATTATCACGATTTGCCCTAGCCCCTGTGCCAATAGCAATAGCATTTGTTACATCATTATTGGCTTGACCAGAAGCCCCACTAGAAGTTCCTGATAAACGATCCTTCGCATTTGCACCTGTACCAATGGCAATGCCCACATTGCCTGACTGACCTTTCATGCCTAATGTGATACCGGATTCACCAGCCGTTGCCGATGTATATAGTGGGTTTCTCATATCAAATCCTGTTAAGCTTTGAACCGCACTACGCAAATCCCCAGTTTTATTCTCACCATTATTCGTAGTGTAAATAACATTTACACCATCGGCTTTAACTACATCATCGCCACCAATAACAATAGAAGAGTTACCTTGAGCTATTGTATTTCCCCCAATGGCAATTGCTTGCTCCCCAATTACTCTTGCACCTTCATTAGCAGTATTACCACCACCAATAGCGATTCCTTGTGGACTGTTAACACTGGTACTAGAATTAGAACCTATTGCAATAGAATATCCACCAGCAGCTGCTGCATTTTGACCGAAACCTACAGCTTTATCACCAGTAACAGAAGCACCAGCCCCCAAGCCTACTGCTGTTGCATGCATATTTGTAGGCAAAGTATTTGCCGCCATAGAGATGCTAGCATTAGTCATTGCTAATGCAGCCAAGATTGTTGCTACAACAGTTTTCTTTTTGCCACTATTATTCTTAGCGAACTCAGATACTACTACGTAGCAGTTTTTTGATTTGCTCCAAACCACTTTAAAAATCTTATTCATACTTTCTCCTATAAACTATAGTAATAGTAATGCTCCCTCGATGTTTTATCATATGGTAAGTCATACGAGAATTCCAAAATCTTCAATATTATAAGTATATCAAAACCTTTAATACACTATCAAGCTTTTTCATTTTTTATTCATAATTCTACATAGCGCATAAATGCAGCATCAATGCGCTTTATAGTGATTCATATCACAAATTTATATAAAATACGGGCTTATTTTATACCATAACGAAGAGATAAAATGAATATAAATTCATAATCATTATTTTAAACTTGTTTTATAAGATTATATTTTCCCAACACCTCATCAATTCATCTTACATTACATAACAAAAAGCTATCTCATAGAAATAATAATCTACAAGATAGCTTTATTGCTAGTTTATATAATTAAATAGGGAAAACCAATTAAGTTACATTAAAGGCATATACACTTTGTTCGTGTGCTAATTGTATGCGCTTATGTAAGCGTTTCATATATGTACGATATATCGCTTGTGCTTCTTCGAC
>ERZ827469.2304-NODE-2304-length-14707-cov-3.082719_pt1 | contig 14707 bp, 13 predicted proteins | sample MGYA00519917_ERZ827469 | MGnify/ENA primary metagenome ERZ827469 (study PRJEB31778, sample SAMEA3449314) | human gut metagenome | biome: human gut; feature: human-associated habitat; material: faeces | place: United Kingdom | collected 2010/2012 ... | reverse complement strand
CCCGCTGATTTGTGTGGACAACACCACGGCGGGTTCGGGCTATACTTACGTGGGAATCGACAACTTCGCCATTGCCCGCGGCATCGGCCAGTACATCGGCGAAAAATACAACGGCGGCAACATGGTTTACGTCCGCAGTACCCCCACTGACACCGGCTGTCCCGCCCTTCGTTTCGGCGGAGTTATGGGCGGTATGTCCGACCAGGGTGAAATGGCCCGGTTCCCGCTGATCGATGAGCGCTATGCTCCCACCGACGTCGGCGAAAACGATGGTATGAACCAGATGGAAGAACTGCTGGCCGCCAACAGCCAGATCGACGTTGTCATCGTCCATCACGATGCGCAGGCGCTGGGCGCGCTGACCGCTATCAACAACGCTGGCCGCACCGACGTCAAAGTCATCTCCGGTTTCGACGGCGAAAAGGCCTTCTTTGAAAAGATGAAAGAAAATGAAGGCGGCAAGAACGGCCCGGACCTGGTTACCGGCTTGAACAGCCCCATCATGATCGCGGAAATGACGATGGATGTTTTGGATGACATGTTCAGCGGAAAAGAAGTGGAATCCGAATATCTGATCCCGGTCATCATCGTCACCTATGAAAACGTAGACGAATATATGGATTACGGTTTCTAAACCTCAGAAGATGCCGGCAAACAGGGACTTTTCCTGTTTGCCGGTGTCAAAGGCGGGAGGATTGAAACATGAAAAAGACAATTGATTGGAAAAAACTCCTTGTAAAAAACTCCAAATACATCTTGCTGGTAGTCATGGTGATTGTTTCGGCACTGGTCAGCGACAAGTTTTTTACCAGCACCAATATTTCGAACCTGTTTAAGCAAAACGCAGCGGTGGGCATCGTCGCCTTGGGCGAGCTGGTGGTCATCCTGACCGGCGGCATTGACCTGTCCGTCGGCGCCATCGTCTCGATGACGACGGTCATTGTATCCTTGATGCTGAAGGCGGGAATGCCGATTCCTGTGGCTATTGGAGTCACGCTAATCGTGGGACTTCTGGCAGGGTTTATTAATGGTATTCTCATTACTCGTTTTAAAATCATCCCCTTTATCGCCACTTTGGCGACACTCAACGTCTTTAACGGCATCGGGCTGCTCCTATCTACAGGACGGCAGGTCTTTTATAAAAACGAGACTTTCTTAAAAATCGGCAGCATTTCCTACTGGTTTTTGCCGTTGATGGCGGTCATCTGGCTGATCATCGCGATTATCCTAAACCACATACTGGAGCGTACCAAAGCTGGCCGGCACCTGAAGGGGTTTGGTGGCAATAAAGAGGCGGTACGGCTCAGCGGCGTCAATATTAACCGAGTGGAACTGTCCGCTTACATTGTGTCTGGTTTTCTCTGTGCGATCGGCGGCGTATTGATGGCGTCCCGGCTGACTCTGGGTTCCAATTCAGTAGGCAGCGGCTGGGAACTGACGGCTATCGCTTCCGTCGTCATCGGAGGAGCGAGCATGACCGGCGGCGTCGGCGGAGTTGGCGGCGTGATTGTCGGTACCCTTGTAATGGGCCTTATTGGAAACATTATGAACCTCTTAAAGGTTAGCATTTACTGGCAGCAAATCATTAAAGGCATCATCATTTTGATCGCGGTATACGGAAGTTCGGTCCGCAAAAAGGAGTCCTCAAAATGAAATCGTTGCTTTCTATGAAGGGAATTACCAAACGATATCCCGGCGTGGTCGCGCTGAATCACGTGGATTTGGAACTGGGCAGCGGAGAAGTTTTGGCCTTAGTCGGTGAAAACGGAGCGGGAAAAAGCACTCTCATCAAAACCCTCTGCGGCGTCATCCGCAAAGACGAAGGCTCCATTTCCATCGATGGGGAAGAAGTGCAGATTCAAAGCCCTTTAGATGCCCAAAAAGTGGGCATTCGCGCAGTGCAGCAGCATTTTTCCCTGATTCCCACCATGTCGGTGGCGGAAAATCTGTTTTTCAGCGATCTTCCGCTGAAAAAAGGGCGGATCCTAGACCGCAAAAAAATGAATGGGGAGGCCAAGAAGCTGCTGGAATCTCTGGGCTTTGGGGACTTGGACCCGACTCAGCTGGTCTCTGAAATATCGGTGGCCAATGCCCAGCGGGTGGAGGTGGCCAAGGCGATTCGATTCACCCCCAAAATTTTGATTTTAGACGAACCGTCTGCCGTGTTGCCGGAAAACGATGTCAAAACCTTATTTGATATTATCCGGAAACTGAAGGCTGACGGCGTGGGGATTATTTATATTTCCCACCATATGGACGAGGTTTTTGAGATTGCGGATACCATTACCGTTTTAAAAGACGGAGAAAAAGTCATCGACATCGACGACGTGAGCTCGGTCAATCAGTTTGATTTGGTACAGTATATGGTCGGACGGGAACTCAAGCAGATTTATCCTCCTATCCACACCAATACCGGGGAGACAGTGCTGAAAGTAGAAGGACTCACCACCAGCCGTGTAAAAAACGTTTCTTTCGAGCTGCATGAGGGAGAAGTGCTGGGCTTTGCAGGACTGGTCGGCTCCGGACGGACGGAAATCTGCCGGGCGCTTTTTGGGCTCGACAAAATCCTGTCTGGGGAAATCACCCTGCGCGGCAAGCCGTATCTCCCCAAATGCACCAAAGACGCCATCGAAGCGGACTTTGGCTTCGTCACCGAGGACCGGCATCACGACGGCCTGATTTTAGACGACAGCATTGAGCGGAACATCGGCTTTGTGGGCTTAGACAAACTGATTCGCAGAGGCGTCATCTCCAAAAAGCAAAGCCGTGAGGCGGCGGACCGGTTTGTGGGCGATTTGAAAATCGCTACCCCCAGTGTGGAACAGGAAGTGGTCAATTTAAGCGGCGGCAATCAGCAAAAGGTGGTTTTGGCCAAGTGGCTGTTTATTGAGCCGAAAATTATCCTGTTCGACGAGGGGACGCGCGGCATCGACGTCAACGCCAAACACGAAATATATGAGCTCATTCACCAGCTGGTCGAAAACGGCCATTCCATCATTATGGTGTCTTCAGAACTGCCGGAAGTCATGCAGATGAGCAACCGGATCATGGTGATGTATGAAGGAGAGCTGGTTTCCGAGTTTCCACACGAAGGGGCCACGGAAGAGGCGATCATGGAGAAGGCGTCTGGCCTGTAAAAAAGAGAAATTGTTGGCAGCTTGTTTCGCTGCCGTTTGTCCATAGAGATTGGAGAGGCTGCCTCCCGATTTTGAATGTAATTCGCAGAACAACGCTACCTGTGGGGCGGCACCAGCGAAAGGAATGGTGAGGATTATGGAACTGAAAGAACAAATTCAGCAAAATGTAAATACCTGTTCGGCACCTTCTCAGCTTAAAATCACCGACATCCGTTTTACCGACATCGAAGGAGGTCCCTTTGAAAATTCCCTGATCAAGGTCTACACCAACCAGGGCATCGTCGGCTTCGGTGAAGTGAGAGATTTTGCCTGTAAGCAGTATGCTTTGATGCTTAAAAGCCGTCTCATCAACGAAAACCCCTGTGACGTGGACCGGCTGTTCCATCGGATCAAGCAGTTCGGTTACCACGGCCGCCAGGGCGGCGGCGTCAGCGGCATCGAAGTGGCCCTTTGGGACATCGTAGGGAAGGCCTATTCGGTGCCGGTATATCAGCTCATCGGCGGAAAATACCGGGACACCGTGACGGTCTACTGTGACACCGACGTGTATGGAAAACACGACGGAAAAGCCATGGGAGCGGCCCTCAAAAAGAGGATGGAAAAAGGTTTTAAGTTCCTTAAAATGGATGTGGGCATCGACCTTTTATTAGACGAGCCCGGAACCCTCTGTGCGCCTGCCTGGATTCTCGAGGCCATGCGGGAAGACGCGGACATGCCCATCTTCAAGCGGGGCGACCACACAGTGGAGGAAAACCTCAAAGAAAAGGCCATTTACGACCTTTATAACATCGAGCATCCCTTTACCGGCATCCACATCACCGAAAAGGGGCTGGACTACTTGGAACAGTACGTAGCCGACGCCCGGTCGGTCGTCGGGTACGACGTACCCATCAGCATCGACCACTTCGGCCACATCGGCGTAGAGGACTGCATCCGCTTGCTGCGGCGGCTGGAAAAATACAACATTGCCTGGGCGGAGGATTTGCTCCCCTGGCAGTACACAAAACAGTGGCAGAGAATCGCCGCCGCGACCACCGTTCCCCTCTGCACCGGCGAGGACACCTACGGAAAAGAGGCCTTCCGGGAGATCGTCTCCTCTGGTGCCTTCTCGGTAATCCACCCGGATATCCTGACGGCGGGCGGAATCCTGGAAACCAAGAAAATCGGCGAAATCGCCGAGGAACACGGAGTTGCTATGGCAATCCACAATGCGGAAAGCCCCGTGGCGTTTTTGGCGGCGGTCCACACCGCTGCCGCCACCCGGAATTTCCTGGCGCTGGAGCATCACTCAAACGATATCCCTTGGTGGAACGACATCGTCATCGGCTGTGAAAAGCCTATTATCGTGGATGGCAAGGCAAAACTCCCCACTGCGCCGGGCCTTGGCATCACCGATATCAACGACGAGGCTTTAAAAGAGCACATGCATTCCAGAGTCAAGGGGCTTTGGGAGGACACCAGCGACTGGGATTACATCTGGTCTCACGACCGGCTGTGGAGCTGACGAAAGGAGCGAAGCAAGGATGTTAAAGGGAAAAACAACGGTCATTATTGGCGGAACCACCGGTATCGGCGCTTCGACAGTGCGGCTGTTTGCCGAAAATCGCGCTAATGTGGTGTTTGCTGGGCGAAAAAAAGCGGAAGGCGATGCCCTTCAGAAAGAATGCACCGAAAAATATCCGGAAGCCTGTGTCCGTTTTTATCAAATGGACGTGAGCGTAGAGGAAGAAGTCAAAGCTATGGCCGAATACGTAGAAAAAGAGTTCGGCGGCTGCGACGTGCTCTTCAACAATGCCGGCATCCACCTTGCGGGAAGGATTTTGGAAACCCCGCCTGCTGACTTTGACAAGATTATGTCCATTGACTGCCGCGGCGTGTACCTGGCCTGCTATTATTTCATGCCCATGATGCTGAAAAAACAGTACGGTACCATCATCAACATGTCCTCAGTTTCTGGAATCTGCGCCGACTACTCCATGGCAGCCTATAACACGGCCAAAGGCGCTGTGACGAATCTCACCCGGGCTATTGCCATCGATTACGCCGACCAGGGTATCCGATGCAACGCCATCTGCCCTGGCTCCGTCCGGACGGAGATGCTGGAGTACACCTTTAGGAAAATCGACTACGCCGAGCGGGTCAACCGGGAAGCCTATCCCACTCACACCTTTGCCACGCCCGAAGAAATCGCCGAAGTGGCTCTGTTTTTGGCGGTGCGGAAGGTGGATTTCCTAAACGGCGTCAATCTGCCTGTGGACGGCGGAATCACCTGCCACACCGGACAGCCCCACTATTAAAGGAGGAACCTCCATGCTGTACGAGCTGTCGATTCCCATTTCGCCGGATGTCGTCCGGTACGACGACGCGACTCCCAAACCACAGTTTCAGCCGTTTACCAGCATCCGATCCGGTGACATCAACAATCAGTCGGTAGTGACCCTTTTTACCCACGGCGGTTCCCACGTGGATGCCCCCTATCACTTCTGTGAGGTGGGGGAAACCATCGACAAGGTGGATATCAGCGATTTTATCTTCTCCAAAGCCCTTTTGGTGGATGTACCATCCCGGCGCGGCGGACGAATTGGTGCTGAGCAGCTAAAAGGTAAGGCGGGAATCGAGAACGCCGACCTGTTGATGCTGCATACGGGTTACTCCCAGTACTGGAAAAATGAGCCGGTGTATCGAGACGATTTTCCCGCCCTTACGTTGGAAGCGGTCCGGTATCTTCGGGAAGAGCTTCCCAACCTGAAAGCAATTGCCTTAGATACCCTCAGCGTCGACGGCACCGACGGATTTTCTACCGGCTTTGCCAATCACCATACTTTGTTGGATGTACGGGAAGACGGCATAAGACCTCTACTCATTTACGAGTGTATGGATTTCACCCCTATTTTGGGACAAAAAGAATATTGTAAGGTCTATGGAATCCCCCTGCGGATGAAGGGGTTGGACGCCTCTCCCGTGACCATGATCGCAGAAATTATTTAAATCCCCCTGACGAAACAGTGCTTATAACGCAAAAGGAAAGCCTTGAGAGCATAATAATCCCCCTAAGGCTTTCCTTTTGTATTTATGATTGAATTTTCACTTTCAAACACACCTTAGCCTATGTTCCATGGCTAAGGTGTGTTTTTTACCCAGAAATTAATGGATATAAGTAGAAGCGCGGGTAAAGCCTTCTTTCAAATCATCCAACATGTCAAAGCACTTGCCGGTTCCAATACCAACGCAGTCCCGCGGGTTTTCCGCGATGCGGACGGAAACTCCGGTGTTTTCCTCGATGAGCTTGTCCAGCCCTTTGAGCTGGGAGGTTCCCCCGGTCATGGTGATGCCGTTTTCGTAGATGTCACCGGTTAGCTCGGGCGGTGTGCGCTCCAATACGTTTCGAACACCCATGACGATTTCCGCCGCAAAGGGGCGGAGAATCTCAAAGAGCTCCAGCTGATTGATGGTAATCTGCTCCGGGTATCCGGTCACAAGGTTACGGCCTTTCACAGTGGTAGTCACTTCTTCGGTGGGGTCAAAGACGCAGCCGATTTCTTTTTTGATCCGCTCGGCCACGCTGGTGCCGATGGCCAGCTTGTACTCACTTTGCAGGTATTTGACGATGGCCTCGTCAAAGCTGTTGCCCGCTACCCGCATAGAATAGGAAGCGACGATTCCTCCAAGGGCAATAACAGCTACATCGGTGGTTCCACCGCCGGAATCCACCATCATCTGCCCGTTGGGCTTTGCAATGTCGAGCCCTGCGCCAATGGCGGCGGCGATGGGTTCGTCAACAAGATAAACTTTTCGTGCGCCGGCACTCATAGCCGCCTCTACGACAGCTCGGGCCTCTACGTCGGTAATTGCCGACGGAATGCAGATGGCGATGCGCGGCTTGATAAGAAAGCTCTTGGAAACTTTTTTCACAAACTCTTTGATTAAGTATTCGGTAAATAGGTGGTTTGAAATAACCCCGTCGCGGATAGGGCATTCGGTGCGGATGTAAGCAGGGGTTCTCCCCAGCATCCGCAAAGCCTCGTGTCCGACGGCGACTACCTTTTCTGTTTTTGTATGATAAGCGACGACGCTGGGTTCCTCCAGTACGATGCCCTTGCCGTACCGGTATATGATGATCTTTGTCGTACCCAGGTCGATGCCCAAATCTACACCTGCCATGGATGAGCCTCCTCACTTTTCTGTTATTTTACTGCGGTTTCCGCGCGGATTTTGTCGTTATAAAACAGGATACTCAAAATCGCGCCGCGGAGTAGGCGGTCGTATCTTTCAAGACAGCGGCCCTATCAAACAAATCCTCTATGGCGGCAGACAGCCCGCTGGATGGAGGCTTGATTTTCTTATTTATTATACACGTTCTCGGAGTGGTTTTCAAGTTCTTCTGTCGTTGCGACCACAACGGCGCTGATATCAGTGATGCCCGCGTCTCTCAACGTTTTCGCCGCTTCCAGCAAAGTGGCGCCGGTGGTAATGACATCGTCGCAGAGAAGAACTGATTTTCCCTTTAATGTTTCGGGATCTTTAACGGCAAAGGCGTCTTTTAAATTTATTCTACGCTCTTCTGCGTTGAGGCGATGCTGTTTTTCGGTTTGATGGACTTTGATGAGACGGTTCTTTTCGACGGGAATGTTCAGTTCTTCCCCGGTAAAACGGGCCATCAGCTCCGACTGGCTGTAGCCGCGTTTTCGTATGTCCCGTTTGGTCATGGGGATCGGGATAATGCAGTCGAAATGCGAATTTTGATCTTTCTGACGGATATAATGAGCCAAAAGGCTGCTCAATGGGCGGGAATAAGCCCGTTTGTTATAAAACTTGAGATTTTTTATGGCGTTGGCGACAAGCCCGTCATAGAAAAAAGGAACATAGAGCCGCTTCAAAAAGGGATCATTCGAACAAATGCAGTTCTTTTTTCCACAGGTGGGGCAAAGAGAATCGGAAGGCACCCAGGGAAGCTCTTGCTCGCACTCTTCGCAGTACATCTGGTAAATTTCCATGGGGTGACCGCAGAAAGGGCAGTGCTTTGGAAATACAATAGAGATCAGATATTCTTTTTTGCTAATTTCCATGTTGTACCGCCTCAGTCAAAAAGTTTCGCAAATTGGTATAGCGGAGCATTTTCCGATTATTTTGCACCATGTACTCCACCCGACCTTTGCTTCCGACGATAATCAGCAGCTTTTTGGCACGGGTGACGGCTGTATAGAGGAGATTCCGAAAATAGAGCTTGTCGAATCCTCCAAAGATGGGGAGAATCACAGCGTCGTATTCACTGCCCTGGCTTTTGTGGACGGTGACGGCGTAGGCAAGTTCTAACTCCGATGCCATCTCGAAGGGATAGTTGCAGATGCGCTCCTCGAAGTCGATCACGATAGTAGAGGAGGCATTGTCAATGAGCTTGATGATGCCGATGTCGCCGTTGAAGATGCCTAAGCCCTCTTCCTCGTCCTTTGTCCACTCCATGTCGTAGTTGTTGCGAATCTGCATCACCTTGTCCCCTTCGCGAAAGGTACAGAAAATGCCCTTGAACTCTTTCTTGGCCCCGGATTTGGGGTTGATGACCTCCTGGAGCTGGCTGTTTAAGACGTAAACGCCCAGATTTCCCTGCCGCTGGGGTGTCAGCACCTGGATGTCGGCGATGGGCGAAAATCCGTAGCTTTTGGGAAGACGCTTCGCCACCAGCTCGACAACGGTTTGAGTAACAGCCGCTTCGCTGCCTCGCTGCATAAAAAAGAAATCGTTGTCCTTCTGAGCCAGATCCGGCATCTCGCCGCCGACGATTTTGTGGGCGTTTGTGACGATAAGGCTCTCGGCTGCCTGTCGGAAAACCTGCTTGAGCTGCACGGTGGGGATCACTTCGCTGTCGATGAGATCCCTGAGGATGTTTCCCGCCCCTACCGACGGAAGCTGATCGGAGTCGCCGACGAGGATAAGCTTGGCCCCCATCTTGACGCCCCGGAGCAGGGATTCAAATAAAATCGTATCCACCATCGACATTTCGTCGATGACAATAGCGTCGGCCCGCAAGGGATTTTTCTCATTGTGAATGAATTTGAGGGTGTCCCCGCCGCTGAAGTCCACTTCCAGCAGGCGGTGGATGGTTTTGGCGTCCCGTCCCGTCACTTCAGAAATCCGCTTGGCAGCCCGGCCTGTGGGGGCGGCGATGGCGATGGTAAGCCCCTCCTGCTCCAGTAAGTCGATAATGGCGTTTAAGGTGGTGGTTTTGCCGGTACCGGGACCGCCGGTCAAAAGCAGAATGCTCTGCTGGAGAGCCTCCCTGATGGCCTGCCGCTGAAGCCCCTCATAGCGGATGCCCTTCTCAGTTTCCACCTTGTCAATCATTAATTCCATGTCCTTGTGGACAAAAAAATGGTTTTGGAGCATCATCGAAAGCCGCAGGGCGATGTACCGCTCCGCGCCGTACATGGACGGAAGGAAGAGAAATTCCTTGTTTCGCTGAACCGAGAAAAGTTCTTCGTCCTGAATCCGGTTGTCGATCTCGATTTCGATGGGGTCGGTGCCTACGTTCACGAGTAGCTTGCTCACTAAGGCAGAAACCGTTTCCCTTGCAAGGCAGGTGTGCCCGTTTTTTAGGTTGTGGCGCAAAACATGCTGGATGGCCCCGAAAATCCGTTTGCCGGACTGTTCGTCCAGTCCCAGTGACAGCGCCATCTGGTCGGCGGTGCGGAATTCCACCATAATGTCGTCCTCACAGAGAAGGTAAGGGTTGTCCTTGACGACATCTACCGAGATGACTCCCCATTTTTTCCAGATACGGACGCCCTGGCTGGGAGTCATGCCGTAGGCACTAAAAAACATCATGGCGGAGCGCATGCCAAAAAGCCGATGAAACTCGATGGCGAGTGCGTCGGCTTTTTTCTGAGTGATTCCCTTCACCTCTACGAGGCGCTGGGGATTTTCTTCGAGAATGTTGAGGGTTTCTTCCCCGAACACATCGACAATCCTTTGGGCGAGGACACTTCCGATGCCTTTGACGGCGCCGGAGCACAAGAATTTCTTGATGGCTGTCGCCGTGGCGGGGAGACTGCGCTCATAGACTTCTGCTTTGAACTGATCGCCGAATTTGGGATGGGAGGAGTAGGTGCCGGTTACCTTCAGCTCCTCGCCTTCCTCCACGCCGTACAGTTCCCCGACCACCGGCAGAATTTCCTCCCCGGTGTTCAGCTCGATGACGGCAAACCCGGTGTTTTCGTTTCCGAACACCACGTTTTCGACCATTCCTTCGATTTGCACCAATTGTTTTTCCATAGTCCCTCGGTTCTTGGGCATATCTGAGAAATTCCCGGCGCTGTCCTATTCTACGAAAAAGCTGTGTCTGCGGCTTTTCAGCGAATTTTTTGCACTTTTGATCATCAGATATCCCCTAATTCTGTCCAATGAGAGTGTTTTGCAGTAAGGGGCAAAGCTCTTCTTCATCCAAAAGCTCCACTCCCTGCATCTCTGTTATCAACCTTTTGCTTTCTTCATCCATCCCAAGGTTTAACACGATGAGCCGTCCCCTGGAGTTTTCCAGCCAATGCAGGTCGGCCTGCGCCGCCCGGACTAAGTACTCGATATTGTCCATATGTCCTTTGGCCGGAATAATCGACAGGGTTACCGTCTCGGCGGCGCCTTTGCGCCAGAATTTTCGGGACAAAAGGCAGATTACTTCTACCGTCCCAATGAGGGCGAGCAAAATCATTGCCCCCAGTCCAAATGCAATCAGCACGGCAATCACCTCGTGGGACAGTATATGAAAAAAGCAGAGAAAAGGTGAGATTTAGCCCTCGATTGCCGCTTTTAAGGCTTCAATTTTATCGGTTTTCTCCCAACTGACGCCCAGATCCTCCCGGCCCATATGACCGTATTTTGCCAGGTTCCGGTAGATGGGGCAGCGCAGGTCGAGCTGTCTGATGATAGCCGTCGGACGCAGATCAAAAACCTTTTCCACCGCCTTCTCGATGGCTTCGTCGGAAACGGTTCCAGTGCCGAAAGTATCCACCATGATAGAAACGGGATGGGCGACGCCGATGGCGTAGGCCAGCTCTACTTCGCATTTTTTATCGAGGCCTGCCGCCACAATGTTTTTAGCTACCCAGCGGGCAGCGTATGCTGCAGAGCGGTCCACTTTTGTCGGGTCTTTTCCGGAAAAGGCGCCGCCGCCGTGACGGGCGTAACCGCCATAGGTGTCGACGATAATTTTCCGTCCGGTGAGGCCGCTGTCTCCCTGAGGCCCGCCGATAACGAACCGCCCAGTGGGGTTAATGTAGTATTTGGTGTTTTCGTCTAAAAGTTCCGCCGGGATGACAGGTAAAACTACCTGCTCCACAATATCCTTGCGGATTTGCTCTAAAGTCACGTCATCGGCATGCTGGGAAGAGATAACCACGGCGTCTACCCGGATGGGACGGCTGTTTTCATATTCGACGGTGACCTGGGATTTTCCGTCAGGGCGCAGGTAGGGAAGCGTACCGTCTTTCCGCACCTGGGTGAGGCGCTTTGTCAGCTTGTGAGCCAGCGAAATGGGCATGGGCATCAGTTCAGGGGTCTCGTCGCAGGCGTAGCCGAACATCATGCCCTGGTCGCCGGCGCCGTTTTCATCGTCTAAGTCCTTGCCTTCCTTCACTTCCAGCGCCTTGTCCACTCCCATGGCGATGTCGCTGGACTGCTCGTCGATGCTGGTGAGCACGGCACAGGTATTGCCGTCAAAGCCGTATTTGGCCCGGTCGTAGCCGATGTCCAGCACAACTTCCCGGGCGATTTTCGGGATGTCTACATAACATTTCGTAGAAATTTCTCCCATGACCATAATCATGCCGGTTGTACAGCAAGTTTCACAGGCTACACGGCCTTTTGGATCTTGGGCTAAGATAGCGTCCAGCACTGCATCGGAAATCTGGTCGCAGATTTTATCGGGATGACCTTCGGTCACCGATTCGGATGTAAATAAAACTTTTGACATGTTTGCCTCCTTCTGGCGTTAAAAAATCTGTTCCGCACCCAATTTACGGCAGCGTTTTCCGCGCGGATAGAAAAACGGCTCCTTCTTGCAATCGAATTTTATGAAAAACGAAAAAGCACCCGCCTTTGGAGCGAGTGCATACAGTTTCCCAGTAAACCTCATCTCTCGACTGCGTCGCAGGAAATGGCACCTTGCGAAAAGCAGGTTGCCGTGGCTTCACAGGTCCTGTCCCTCCGCCACTCTTGATAAGGTAATTATCATTTAACAGTATACTGGAGGAAAAGGGGCTTGTCAACAAAAAACGAGAGGAAAAGCTCCTTTTTGTCGAGAGTTGCAAAATGTCGAAAAAATTCTGGTCCAAGTTATGGGATTTGCCGATGTTTCAGGCAGTATTTTAATAATTGTTCCCGATCGTTTTCACATTTTTCGTCGATGACAGCCTGCAACAGAAATTGAAGTGCCTCGCCAATCTCTTTTCCGGCGGGAATCCCCAGCGTGATGAGATCGTCCCCATTGACTGCGAGGGAAGACAGAGAAAAGCATTCCTCCCGGTCGAGGATCTCCTGGGCCATTTGAAGAATTTCCCGGTAGGAATCGCTTCGGTCATATACAGGATTTTGCGCTGCATTGTCGGCAAGCTTTACCTTCATCAGCTGAAAAAAGGCTTCCGGGCTCAGGCGGTTCATCCAGCGTTTGATGAGTGCTGCCCTCGGCTCTAAATCCACGTCGTGGTATTTGACCAGCGTCAGCACCCGTTCGGTGGTGTGCTTGTCGAATCGAAGACGGGGAAGAATTTTTTTGCACATTTGGACGCTTACCTGGCCGTGTCCTTTGAAGTGTCCCTGCCCTTTTTCATCCACCGTGAAGCGGCAGGGCTTTCCGATGTCGTGGAGCAGCATGGTGAGCCGCAGGACGGGCTCACTTTCAACGGCCGCCACCGAACGGACGGTGTGCTCGTAGACGTCGTAGATGTGATAAGGCGTTCGCTGGTCGAATGCTACCATAGGCAAAAGTTCGGGAATCAGCTGCCCCAGTACATGTGGAAAATCCAACAGGATCTTTAACACCTGCGGACCGCAGAGAAGTTTCATGAGTTCCACCCGAAGCCGTTCGGCAGCGACTTTTTGGAGCAACGGCGCATGCTTCCGCAGCGATATTTCAGTTGCAGGCTCCAGAGAAAAAGAAAGCTGGGAAGCAAAGCGGACTCCCCGCATGACCCGCAGCGCATCTTCGGTAAACCGCTTGTCCGGCTCTCCTACACAGCGGATGATGTTTTGCGTTAAATCCTCCACACCCCCGAAACAATCGACGATTCCGGCGTTCGGATGGTAGGCCAGCGCATTGACGGTGAAATCCCGGCGGGCCAGGTCTTCTTTGAGACTTGCAGTGAACCGCACCTCATCGGGATGGCGGCTGTCGCTGTAGCTGCCGTCGATGCGGTAGGTAGTGATTTCCAGCGGCTGACCGTCCAGCAGCACCGTGACAGTCCCGTGCCGGATACCGGTTTCGATGACGGACACGCCGTCAAATACCGCCCTGGTCTGTTCCGGGGTGGCAGAGGTGGTGATGTCCCAATCGTTAGGTGTCCGGTTCATCAGGCTGTCCCGAACGCACCCGCCGACGGCATAAGCCTCGTATCCCGCGGCGTTCAGCCGCCCGATAGCCTGCTCCACGGGAGAAGGCAGCTGGATTTTCATGTATAATCCCCTTTCGGTCATCATTTTTTGGTAAGGGGAGCAAAATTTGCTCCGATAAAGGCTGCTAAGTCAGCAGGGGAAAGCTCCACCTGGGTGCCGATTTTGCCGGCGCTGACCATAATGGTCTCCTGATTCTTGGCGGACTCGTCCAAAAAGGTTGGAAAAAGTTTTTTCATCCCAATGGGCGAACATCCGCCTCGGATATAACCGGTGAGAGCATTGATTTCTTTTACATGAATCATCTCCACTGATTTTTCCCCGCAGGCCTTTGCCGCCGCTTTGAGATCCAGCTCTTCCGCCACCGGGATGACGAACACGTAACAGCTGCGGCCGCTCCCTCTCGTGACCAGCGTTTTGAACACCTGGGTGAGAGGCTGTCCCAGCTTTTGGGCTACGGCGACGCCGTCAATGGCCCCGTCCCGGTGATCGTAGTAGTGGGGCGTGTAAGAAATTTTCGCCCGGTCCAATAGTCGCATTACGTTGGTTTTGTCCTGTGCCATATAGAATAACCGCCTTTTTTATGCAAAAAATACGAAAGTCAAAAATTTGTTTTGGTAGTGGCAATAGAAAATAAATCTGAAGGATTCAAAAGGACTATGATTTATTATTTTCAGTATAGTCGGAGAAATTTAAAAAATCAAGAAAAACAACAGGAATGTGAAACGGAAATAAACAACTGTGCGGGTATCTATTGACTTTTTGGGAAAAAGCTTCTACAATGGTACTAAATAAAGGGCATTTATATAAAATCGGCATACATTTTAGGAATGTTCAGGATGCCGGATTTTTCTATTTTACGAGAGTTTGAGAAAGGCTGGACCTTTGAAATGAATATATTGATTGTCGGCTGCGGCAAAGTGGGTTCCACCCTGGCAGGCGTGCTGAGTCGGGAAGGCCACGACGTTTCCATTATC
>ERZ827469.2285-NODE-2285-length-14874-cov-2.766718_pt1 | contig 14874 bp, 8 predicted proteins | sample MGYA00519917_ERZ827469 | MGnify/ENA primary metagenome ERZ827469 (study PRJEB31778, sample SAMEA3449314) | human gut metagenome | biome: human gut; feature: human-associated habitat; material: faeces | place: United Kingdom | collected 2010/2012 ... | reverse complement strand
CCCTTCAGGGTAATGTTGGCACCAATCACATCAAGACCCTCAGAGTCTATGACCTTTCCGGTGACGATCAGGTTTTGGGCGTTGGCCGTAAATGTCATAGACTCTGAGGGTCTTGAGGTGATTGGTGCCAACATTACCCTGAAGGGTAGTCCCGGTGTCGGTGCAATCAGTGATTTAAGCGGAAATTATAAGATTAAGGTAAACAATGCCGCTAAGGACATTCTCGTATTCTCTTATATAGGAATGAGAACACAAGAAATCCACGTGAAAGGAAAGACGACAATCAATGTCACACTGCAAAGCGATGCTAAAGCGCTGGACGAGGTGGTTGTGGTTGGTTACGGAACCAGCAAGCGTAGCGACCTGACCGGATCCGTAGTTTCCGTAAAAAGCGAAGATTTGATGAGAATGCCTACTTCCGATGTCACCCAGGCATTGGCAGGGCGGGTGGCAGGTGTGCAAATCACGCAAAGCGAAGGTGCACCGGGGTCTACCATTTCCATACGCGTACGCGGTGGCATTTCCATCACGCAGAGCAACGAACCTCTTTATATTATCGACGGCTTCCCCAGCGAAGACGGAATGTCCACTATCGACCCCGCCGAGATTGAAACGATTGATATCCTGAAAGATGCTTCGGCAACAGCCATTTACGGTGCACGCGGAGCGAACGGTGTAGTGGTAATCACTACCAAGAGAGGAAATAAGGATGGAAGCAAGATGAGTATCAGTTTTGACAGTTACGTAGGCGTGAAGACTCTGGCACGCAAACTGCCAGTACTGTCCACCAAAGAGTTTGTCTTATTGGATTATGAGCGCAGGTTGCAATTCGACGGTGAAGCAGGAGTCAAAAGTTTCCAGTCTATCTACGGTTCTTTTCTGGACATCAACGAAAATTATGGAAACTACGCCGGAATCGACTGGCAGGAAGAGACGCTGGGAAGAACAACAACTTCACAGAACTACCGTGTGCGCATCTCAGGTGGCAACAAAGAACTGCAATATTCTCTGAATTATACGTATTTCAAAGACCTCGGTGCTATGCTATACAGCGGAAACGACAAACATAATATCTCATTCAGCCTTTCCCATAAACCTACCAAACGCATCTCTGTCAATGCCCGTGTCAATTACGACCAGACACATATATATGGTATGGGAACTTCCGACCAGTCCACCCGTTTCAACAAAATGGAGCACATCCTGCAATACCGCCCCACCAAAGGTATCTATGGAGACGACGAGAGCCTGCTGAAGAGCGAAGAAGACAACATCACCGACGAGGAAGGCAACCCGATGCAAAATCCGCTCACCTCTGCCGCCGAAGAAATCAACAAAAGACAACTGCGCACTTTCCAGGCCAATGGCGGACTGATATTCAACATTGCCAAAGGGCTTAGTTTCCGCAACAACACCGGTATGCGTTACCAGACCACACGATTTGATGTCTTTTATGGAGAAAAGTCCAGCAACGGAAAACGCTCCAGTGCCAACGGATATATCCAATATGCAGAAAACAGCAGTTTCCAAACTTCCAATGTGCTCAACTACGAGTACAAGAAGAAAAAGCATAAATTAATCGCGATGCTCGGCCAGGAATGGGTATCACGATGGACACGCAATATGCGTGCCAGTGCGACTAACTTCCCCAACAATGATATTAATCTGGACGATATGAACCTTGGTATTCCGGGTTCCATCACCTCTAATGCCAATTACGATGGCAAACTATTATCCTTCTTCACCCGCTTCAATTACAACTTCGGAGAAAAGTATCTGGTGACCGCCACTTTACGTGCCGACGGCTCTTCCAAATTCAGTGAAGACAAGAAATGGGGGCTTTTCCCTTCCGTTTCCGCTGCCTGGCGCATGGGCGAAGAGAAGTTTATCAAGAACCTGAACCTGTTTTCCGACCTGAAGTTACGCGTCGGATATGGAATGTCGGGCAACAACCGTATCGGCAGCTATGCTTCATTAAACCTGCTCAACTCGGTGAAATACCCGAACGGTGAAAGCAATATGCCGGGATACGTACCGACCTCTATCCCGAACGAAATGCTTCAATGGGAATCCAACAACACGTTCAACGTCGGACTGGATTTAGGCTTCCTCGAACAACGCCTGACCATATCTCCGGAGTTTTACGTAAATGAAAGTACCCACCTGCTATTGAACTCACGCATACCGAGTTCTTCGGGATACAGCAATATGATTCGTAATATCGGAAAGACGCAGAACATCGGTGTCGACCTGACAATCAGTTCTGTGAATATACAGAAACGCAACTTCACATGGAATACCAACTTCAACTTGTCTCACAACAAGAATACGATTAAAGCACTGTCCGGCGAACAATTCTTCCTCGAAGAAGCCAAATTCGGTTATAACCAAAAGACACACAAGATAGAGGTAGGCAGGCCAATCGGCCAGTTCTACGGCTACCGTACCCTCGGACTCTACCAAGTGGAAGACTTTGATTACGACCCGAACACCAAAAAATACACACTGAAAGAAGGTATCCCCTACCGGGGTTCACGCAGTGAAACGCAACCGGGTATGTGGAAATTTGCCGATACCGACGGAAATAAAGTGATTGATGAAAATGACCAGACGGTTATCGGTAACGCCAATCCGAAGTTCTTCGGTGGCTTGAACAATTCTTTCACCTACCAGAATTTCGACTTAAGCATATTCTTCACCTTCTCCTACGGGGGCGAAGTATTGAACGCTACCAAACTGACAAATACGCAAGCCGGCAAATCCGGATACAACGTACTGGATGCAGTGAACAGCAACAAACGCTGGGTGACAATCAACCGGAACGGTGATATCATAACAGACCCGCAGGAACTTGCCGCATTGAATGCGGGCAAAAGCGCAGCCGTTGTCAACGACATGGAGCAAGGTGACACCTATATCCATTCATGGGCAGTGGAAGATGCATCTTACCTGCGACTAAGCAACGTGACTATCGGATACAACTTCCCCAAAAAATGGCTACGGAAAGCAGGCATCCAGAAGCTCCGCCTGTATGCGACAGGCAGCAATCTATTTGTCTGGACTCCTTACACCGGATTCGACCCGGAAGTTTCTACCAAAGGCAGCAACCTGACTCCCGGAGTAGACTACGGAGCATACCCGAGAAGCCATTCTTACGTATTCGGATTGAACGTGACCTTTTAATTCACCTTAAAATAACGGAAATATGAAAATCTATAAAACATATCTTTATGTATTCAGTATGCTGGTAGGAAGCCTGCTCAACGCTTCCTGTGTCGACATGCTGACTGAAGACCCCAACTCTTATTACGAAAAGAAGGACATATTTGTAACAAAGGCAAAGGCCGCAATGGCTGTTACCGGAGTATACGAGCAACTTCCGACGCTCTATGGCTCTATGGATATGGCATTTCCCTGTTCGGACGACACTTATTATGTAGCAGGAGTGACTTCGGACAAAGGGCGCCGGGATATCGCCCACTACAAAGTAACCAGTTCAAACACATGGGTGAATAGTATCTGGCAAGGCAACTACACCGGCATTGAACGTGCCAACTATACTATTGAAGGTATCGAAGGAATGGTTGATTACGAAACGGACAAAGAGTTGCAAGCATTGGTTGGAGAAACCAAATTCCTGAGAGCCTTGTATGCATTCAATCTGGTGCGCTACTGGGGAGATGTTCCTTTCAAGACAACCTCAACCAATGCAGATAAAAATGTCTTTCAGCCACGTTGCAGCAGAGAAATAATCTACGACCAGATTATTGAGGATTTGAATTTTGCCAAGACTCATTTGCCCTGGGCTACCGCGGCCACTACTCCGGAGAAGATCACCCAGGGAGCTGCCCGCGGACTGCTCATGCGCGTACTGTTACAACGTGCCGGATACAGTCTTCAAATGGACGGAAGCATTACCCGCCCCGATGACGCCAAGCGTAGAAAATATTTTGAAGCTGTCATCGAAGAATGGGAAGAGTTCAAAGCAAACGGTTATCACGATTTCTATCCCGAAGGTTATAGAGAACTATTCAAAGGGTTCTCCGCAGGAACACTCAACTCCGTAGAAAGTATCTTTGAAATCGCATTTTATAGTCCGGACGGCAAGACAGGAGCCAAAGGATACTGGGGTACTTACATCGGGCCGCTGGTCGCGCACCCCGGCATTTCCGTAACCGAAGTCAACCAATTTATGGGACGTGCCAATGCAGTATTCCGGGTGGTTCCCGAATGGAAAGGATTCTTCGACGTTCAGGCAGAAGATGCGGACGGCAATGTGATAACGGGTGACGAACGTCGTGATGTGATGATTTGCAACTACAAATTCAACTGGGACAAAGAGCTCTATAATCATAAGAAAGTGATTAACAAAAACGGGAAAGACTGGTATCCGGGCAAATGGCGCCGTGAATGGATGCCTATCGGCTACAAAGACCCGAACGTCACCGATGTCAATTTCTGCTATCTCCGCTATGCGGATGTCGTACTGATGGCAGCCGAAGCCTACAATGAAACTGATAATACTCCCGAAGCATGGAAGCTGCTCAACAGCGTACGCAAACGTGCCGGAGCCAGAGAAATCACGACAGCGAACTATACCGAACTGATGAAGGAGAAAGTGTATAAACTGAACTTTATTTCCGACGGCGATGATGCCGGCAAATTCCGCACAGCACTTTATTGGGAACGTGGTTTCGAACTCGCTTTCGAAGGACAACGCAAATACGACCTCATCCGCTGGGGAATTATCAAAGAAGCATTAACCTTGTTCAGCAACCGTTCTTCAGTGAAAAGCACTTACCCTGCCGGAGACAATTTCCAAAAGGGTAAACATGAATTATTCCCTATTCCGCTGGACGAATTACAGTTGAACCCGATGTTTGAAAACAAAAACAATCCTAATTATTAAATAGTACCATGAAGAAATTAATCAGCACCATACTGCTTTGCTGCCTGATATCTTCCGGCTTGCAGGCACAAGAGAAGCCGGCACGAATCAGGCTTACGGACGTGACGCTTATGCACGAAATGCGTGCCACCCCTTCCCCGTCGGACAAAGCAACGGTATCCGACCGCGCCGTTTCATTCCAATGGCCGTTACAGTCGGATATAAATACATCCGAAACGGTATTGGACGGAATGAAATCCAGTAAGAAGAAGGCAGACAAATCGCGTCTGAAATACCGGCTGCGCTACTCGCAAGATGCAGCACTGAAAAACAACGTGACGCAGGAAGAAACCCGTTGGCCCTTCTTCAACCCGGAGAAAGACCTAGCTCCCGGTGTATGGTATTGGCAATACGGATATGTGAATGAAGCAGGAAAGGCCCAATGGTCTTCCGTTCTGCAATTCACAGTGAAAGCCAATCCGGACAAGTTCTGCCCGCCTTCATTCAAGACGATGCAGGCAAACCTTTCCAAAAACCATCCACGCATATTGGTGCAGAAAGACCAATGGGCGGATTTTATGAAAAGCAGCCGTTCAAAGGCGGAGTATCAATGGTACTTGGAAAAGGCAAAGAAAGTATTAAAGACCCCGATGCAGTCTGTCAATGATATTAATACCAAACTTGCTGCAGGGCTGGACAACGAGATGCAACGCAATGCCATGTTGACCCGTGAAAGCCGACGCATTATCGACAACGAAGAATCGAATGTAGAATTATTGATACGCGCCTACCTGTTGACACAGGATACACAATATAGCAAGGAAGCTATCAAACGCATCTTGGAAATGGTCAGTTGGGATGAGAACGAGAACGTGAAAGGTGACTTCAATGCTTCCACCATGCTTTCACTCAGTTCATTAGCTTATGACTCGTTCTATAATCTGCTGGACGAGCCACAGAAACAAACGTTACTGAAAGAAATCAAGAAGCGCGGAAGTGAATTTTATGCGAGCTACAACAACCACCTGGAAAACCACATCGCTGACAATCACGTCTGGCAAATGACCCTGCGTATTTTTACATTTGCGGCATTCAGCGTGTATGGCGACCTTCCCGAAGCCGACATCTGGGCGGACTACTGCTACAATCTCTGGCTGGCACGTTTTCCGGGGCTGAACAAGGACGGAGCCTGGCACAACGGCGACTCTTACTTCACGGTCAACATCCGCACACTGATAGAAGTGCCTTACTTCTACACCACCGTCACAGGATTCAACTTTTTCAGCGACCCGTGGTATCAGGGTTCCGCCCTGTACACGATCTATCAACAACCGCCTTTCTCCAAATCGGGCGGTAACGGTAGCGGACATCAAGGTACCTTGAAACCTAGTTCTATCCGTGTGGGATACGCCGATGCCTTAGCCCGCATGACCGGCAACACGTATGCTGCCGACTACGTACGCCGCATCGCCACCGACTTCCACAAACGTTACCTGGCAGCAAAATCCGGCAGCCTGGCATGGTTCCGCCTGCAATGCGACAAGCCGCTGCCCGAAGGTGAAGGACTCGCCAATCTCCCCATGGGGTATGTTTTCCCGGAAAGCGGACTGGCTTCCTTCATGACCAACTGGGAGCGTGTAGGTGGCAATGCCATGTTCAGTTTCCGAAGCAGCCCTTACGGCAGTACTTCGCACGCCATTGCCAACCAAAACGCATTCAATACGTTCTTCGGCGGAAGCTCGCTCTTCTACAGCAGCGGACATCACATCTCATTCGTAGACAAGCACAGCATGCTTTGCCACCGTTCCACCCGCGCCCACAACACAATCCTGGTGAACGGCATGGGGCAGCGTATCGGAACGGAAGGTTACGGCTGGATTCCCCGTTACTACGTAGGCGAGAAAATCGGCTACCTGCTGGGTGACGCTTCCAATGCTTACGGCGAAGAAATCTCCCCTCTCTGGCTGGAACGCGGGAAAGAAGGCGGAATAGAGTATACCCCCGCCAACGGCTGGGACAAGAACCACCTGAAAACGTTCAGACGCCACACCGTCGCTTTGGGCAAAACCGGATTAGTGTTTATCTATGATGAACTCGAAGCTGACGAACCCGTCACCTGGGATTATCTGCTGCATACAGTCATCAATCCGATGAATGTAACGAAGAAAGACAAATTTGTACACATACAGGCCACCAACAAGAACGGAGCATCCGACGCTTATCTGTTCTCAAGCGGCACATTGAAAACCGATACCACCAGCCGGTTCTTTGTCCCGGCTGTCAATTGGCTGCGTGCGGACGCCAAAGGCAAGTTTGCCGCTTACCCCAACCACTGGCATTTCACGGCGACTTCCGAGAAACAGAAGACATACCGTTTTGCCACCATTATCAACACGCATCCTCTCTCCCGCCCCGTCGCCGACCCGGAGATACTTTCCGACGGACGCATCAAAGCAGGAAGCTGGATTATCAAAGTGAATGTCTCGGCAGAAGGCACTCCTTCCTTCTTCATCCGCTCTACCCGGAAAGGAGAAGATGTGAACATCACTTACAAAGGCGGAGCGACTATCGTACGTGAAGATGGCTACGAGACGACTCTGGTAGACAAACGCCCGGAACTGGAAATCTAACCGATTATAAAAAGAATATGAAAACAAAAAGATATTTAGTACAAGGATTCCTGTTACTGCTCTGTTCGATGACAGCCATAGCCGGTTCGCCTTCCGAAGAACCGCAACATCCGCAGAACCCGCAGAAACAGACGGGTAAACGCCCACGCATACAGACTTCCGCAAGCAAAAAGGAAATTGTATTCAAGCCCAATGCAGAAACGGGAAAGGCGGAAACAGAAAAGGCAGGAAAGGGAAAGGCAGGAACGGAAAAGACGAAAGCAGTCAAAGTTGCCGGAAAGAAACCGAAAGGCGCGGCAACCGGCAAGCAGGCTAAAAAGAAGCCTCAACAAAAGACAGCTTCCGAACGCTACATGGCACTCAAAACCAACATTGCCTACGACGCAATCGCCATGCCGAACCTGGCCTTCGAAATGCAGTTCAGCAAGCATATTTCCGTAGAGCTTCCTGTCATGTTCAGCGGCTGGGATATCAGCCATAAATATGCTGTACGCACTTTCGCTGTTCAACCCGAAGGACGCTGGTGGTTGGAAAAAGCAGGGACAGGCCATTTCTTCGGTGTACATGCCCACATGGCTCTGTTCAATGTGAAATGGGATGAGAACCGCTATCAGAGTACCGGTCGTCCGCTATTGGGCGCAGGTGTTAGCTACGGATACAAACTCCCTTTCTCCAAACACTGGGGAGCGGAATTTACGCTGGGAGCCGGCTATGCCAATATGAAGTATAACACCTATTATAATATAGACAACGGTGCCCTGATTGAAACTAAAAGCCGGAATTACTGGGGAATCACCCGTCTCGGCATCTCATTGTCCTACCATTTTTAAGCCTGTATGATTATGAAAAAGAATACATATACATCCATTATCCGCACGCTGGGTTGTTTACTGCTATTGACAGTTTTCGTAAGCAGTTGCCTTTATGAAGAACCGGAACTGACGGTCGACGGTGAGCTCGGGGTAGACCCCACCGCTGTTAATATCATGACGAACCTGACACTGGAAACGTCATTCGAGCTAGTGAATGTGAATCGCGGTACACGCGCAGCAGCCACCACTAATTTGCATCGCTTCGTCGTTGCCGTTTATGAAGGTTCGCAGAAAGTAGCCGGTCAGACTATCTATCAAGACGTACAGGACGGTGAAACAACTGTAAATATCCCTCTGAGCATGAAGTTGCATGCCCGCAAATATCAGCTCGTCGTATGGGCGGACTATGTGGAGAAAACCGGCGAAGAAATTAGTCAGGCTTTCTATGATGCAACAAACCCGGCATTCATCTTACGCACTACGCCTTACAAGGGGAATTCCAACTACAACGATGCTTTCTATGGAAACGCGTCATTAGACCTGACCGCCTATCGTGACCAATGGAACGTCACCGTTCCCATAGACATCAAGATGACCCGCCCGATGGCATCATACAACCTGATAGCAACGGATGTAGCCAAATTCCTGAAGAAAGTGGCAGACAAGGAAATCACCGGAAAGAAATTTACGATGACCGTCAAATACAACTACTATCTACCCACAGGATTCGATGCGCTTACCGGCAAACTGAAAAACTCTTTGCAGTATGTAGAATATAACAAGACGGTCGACCTGGCAACTCTTCAGAAAGGGGAGAACAAGGAAGAATTCAACATCGGTTCCGACTTCCTGCTTATCAACAACGAATCCGCATCGTCTATTCCGGTGACTATCGAGATAACGAACGAGAGTAAGACAGTGGTAGCCCGCTACCAGAATCTGAAAGTCCCTTATGAACGGAACAAAGAAACAACTATCCGGGGCTATTTCCTGACGGCTAGCCCGGGTATCAGTTTCGACCCTGATTTCAACGATGATGACATCATTATAGATGTCGCTCCTATCGTCAAAAACAATTAATAATTATCATACACTTTAATCATTACCATTATGAAAAAGAACTTTATCTATTTAGCGATTACGCTGCTCGTAGGATTATTCGCCTCATGTAGCCAGGAGAACGATTCAAGTATTTCGAACAGTCAGAACAAACTGGTCAATATCTCTGCCGAATTACCGAAAGAATTTGCCCAAACACGTGCTGTTCCGTCAGTAGACGGACATTACCTGCGTTGCATTCTTGAAATAACGAATGAAAACGGAGACAGAGTGTACAGAGAAGAAAAACTGGGAACCGAAGGCAGCGCAGACGGCAAGCTTTCTTTCACTTTTGCCCTCGAAGAAGCCGGCACATACAATTATAAGATGTGGGCAGACTTCATCGAAGCCAACGGGCAGCAGAAAGACCCCATTACAGGCCGCTACACCGACAAGTTTTATAATACGGAAGACCTGACCAAGATTACAATAAAAGACCCGGTTTTGCTTTATAACACCGATGCGTGTGATGCATTCGCCGGCAACGGAAGTTTTGAGAAAAGTCAGGCAACGTTGGATAATCCGCTCAGCGTCACATTGGTTCGTCCGTTTGCCAAACTGATTGTATCGGACAAGAGTAAAGAGAATTTCGCAAAATGTACGTCAGTCAGTGTCAGCCAGGAAGTCCCTGCCGGATTCGATGTATCAACCGGTACAATTTCTACGGAAACAGTAGTGGCTGTTCTTCCGGCTACTGCTCCTATCGGCACAGGAGAACAAGAAGGAGAAGGATTTGATTTAAAACTCTTCTCATATTATATCTTTGCGGACAACGACGCTTTGGGTGAAATCGGACTGACTTTTGTCAATACTGACGGCGGCCGTACAGTCGCTATCCCTGCCAATGTACCGGTGAAAAAGAATACACGCACACTGGTAAGAGGGTATCTTGTTGCCGAATCACAAAGCAACGGTCAGATTGATACGGACTTCGGTGAATGGAATCCGGATATAGACGGCGGAGACGTTGAGCCGACAGAACCGACCATTGACCCCAAAATTGGTGATTACTATTACCAAAATGGCGAATATTCTTCGGAACTGAAAACGGATGCCGAGAATCCTTGTATCGGAGTTGTGTTTGCAACTAAAGCGCTGAACGGTGATAAGGCTGAAAATTATGGTGCATATACCCGCATCAAAGGCTATGTCATGGCTTTGGAAAGCGCACCTTCCGCTACACGTAAGGAATTCTGCGATAAAAGTGTAAATGGTACGATTGACCTCACCGGTTTGGAATTAACCAAAACCGGATATGAGAATACCAATACCCTTCTTGCAGATAGTCGTTATACAGACCATGCAGACAAATATCTGGTGATAGCAGACTTCCTTCTCTTTAAAGAAAAGACTGCTACTCCTGCAAATTCCAGTGGGTGGTATATACCTTCTTTTGAAGAAGTAAAGGAATTTTCCATAAGATATTATGGATTGGGAGAGACTGCTAAAAATGAAACATTCGCACTCGCAGTGGATGCCATTGAGGGAGCAAATAAATTTGTTCACATCACAACATCTGACCGTTATTTACTGACCAGCAGCATCAGTAATAAACAGATGTCACCTGTTATGTTCAATAATGAGGTGATTACGGATATTACAAAAGCCGTAGCTATTTTCCATACTGACCCCAGTAAAGCCGGTATACAGGGACAAATCCGTCCTATTCTCACGATCTTGGAATAAACAGCCAAAAGCGAAACACAATAGAAAAGTCAAGATAAGCAAGGTATCCCCTAAAAGCCTTGCTTATCGGCTTTTCCTCTTTATTTCCGAATCAATCTTTTATATCATTCATCCTTATGAAAACAACCTTCCGTTTTAGCATCCTTTTCCAACTCCTCGCCTGCTTATTTCTGGCGACTGCTTGTAGCGACGATACACTTCCCGCAACAACAGACCCGGAAACAGAACAACCGGAAACAGCCCCCGACGCCTTGCACGACAAGACACGGGAAAAGCCGTATCCTAAAGCGGATAATGAACTTTACATCAACCCCTCTCCGTTCATCGTGCCCCAAGCCATGAAGACCGGAGACAAACTGCAATTTGCCTTTTCACAGTCGAAAGACTTCCCCGATACGGAAACAACCGTATCTACTCCCCGACAATGGTGTATGTACAACCCGCACCAAACACTCAAAAGCGGTACATGGCACTGGCGCTTCCGCTCTGTCGGCAACGACGGAACCGAACAGCCGTGGAGCGAAACCTACTCTTTCGAGGTAAAAGACGAAACACCCAAATTCGTGACTCCCACATTCGAAACATTTATCAAGAACGCTCCCCGCACACATCCTCGCCTGTTCAGTTTTCTCGACAACGGACTGGAGCAGGCACGACGCAACGTGAAGTCACATCCGGAATACAAACAACTGACAAGCCGTGCACAAACGGCATTGAATACAGACTATTCTCTCCTGCCCAATCCATACGATGAGGCAGCCAAAATAAAAAACTCCGTCCAACATCTGTATCAGGCCTATCATCTGATACAGGACAAAAGATACGCGGACAAACTGCACGAGACACTGACTATCTTACTGTCCTGTCCCGTATCGGACTCCCAACTGTTTGCCAGTAATTTCGGTGCTACGGATATAGCAATCAGCTTTATCGAAATCTACGACTTACTCTATAACGAACTGACTCCGGAAGAAAAACTTGGCATTGAAGACCTTTTGATGCGCGTTTCACGCTACTATTTCCAATCCAACTGCGAACGGCAGGAGAATCATATTTTCGACAACCACTTCTGGCAACATAATATGCGGGTATTGTTTCAGGCTTGCTTCATCCTTTACGACAAAGCAGCGTATGCGGACGAAATTCTTCCGATGTTGGAATACTATTACGAAATATGGAGCGCACGTGCTCCCGCTTCCGGCTTCAACAGGGACGGGATATGGCATAACGGAACGGGCTATATTACCGCCAACATAAAGACATTGTATTACATTCCTTCTCTCTTCTCGTACATCACCCGAAGTGATTTCCTGAAACATCCGTGGTATCTGAATGCCGGAAAAGCACTGGTCTATACCAGTCCCCCACATTCCAAAAGCATAGGATTCGGCGACGGAAGTGAGAGCGGAAATGAACCGAGCCGGGTACTGGCCGCTTTTGCCGACTTTCTGGCGAAGGAAAATGCTGACCCGTATTCGGGTTGGTATGCCGGCCAATGCAAGGAACTGGTACAACAGGACTATGAATTCAGGCTCTACCGCATGATACGCACCCAAAGCTACGCCACCGAACTGCCTTCAAACGCTCCCAAACTTATCTGGTATAAGGATGCAGGAGAAGTCGCCATACACACCCATCTTGCCAATCCGGAACAGGATATGGCTATCGGCTTCCGTTCAAGCACCTTCGCTTCGGGCAGCCATACGGTAGCCAACCAAAACAGTTTCAACCTTTTATATAAAGGAGTCGATGTGTACCGCAGCAGCGGATATTACCAGAATTTCAGCGATGCGCACAACCTGATGTCTTACCGGCACACCCGTGCACACAACACGATTCTAGTCAACGGCATCGGTCAGCCTTATTCTCTGAAAGGATATGGCAACATCACCCGCGCCATGGGCGGTGACCACATTTCCTATTGTCTCGGAGACGCTTCCCATGCATATAACGGCATCAGCGATGATCCAATGTGGGTGTCCGCCTTTGTAGCCGCAGGTATCACCCAAACCCCGGAAAACGGTTTCGGCAAGACTCCGCTTACCAAATACCTGCGTCACCTATTAGTGTTGCATCCCCGCACTCTGGTTATCTACGACGAATTGGAAGCTTCTGAAGCCGTCCGCTGGGACTGGCTCCTGCATGGATCGTGATTTTGATTCTGGCAAGGGAATTTCTGGTCACCTCGCTGAGACTGATCGCTTCGGGCAAGGGAATCGTCATTGCGGCAGATAAATGGGGCAAGTATAAAACCGCTACCACCATGGTGTGGATTTGCTACGCACTTTTGATGACAAACTTTATCGATACCATGTCGATTGGAATGCAGAGTGTGTGCACCGGCATCCATATTGCGCTGATGATCCTTTCTCTGGCGCTGACCCTCCTTTCCGGTTTCAATTATCTGTGGAAAAACCGTGCCCTGATTGCTCAGGCAAAATAAGAATAAAGGCTGTCGGCATTTGCCGGCAGCTTTTTGTTTTAGTACAGACAGAAAGGAGAACGTATGGAGGTAAAACTGCTTAGCCCATCTTGGGAACACAGAGAACAATGTATAGAACTTCTGAAGGAATGGAAGGAATCAGGGGAAGAAATTCATCCGGGAACGCTGCGGCGCTGTCCCTGTATACAAAACCCAATACTTTCCCAGAGTAAGTGGCTGGAATGGCTCGCAGCGGAGAAAGAGCAGGGGCAGAATCTCTTTTTCCTGGTACGGGAGGACGGAAGACTGTTGGGGGCTATCAGTATTCGACCACAGGAGCAGGGAGAGAGTCTTTGGATTAATGGGCACTGCGGTTATGGAATCCGCCCATCGGAGCGCAGAAAGGGTTATGCAACCAAGATGATGAGGATGGCAGTAGAAATATTGCAAAGGCAGGGAATTAATCCGGTGATCGTTACCTGTGATCAGGAAAACATTGCTTCGGAAAAAACGATTATACACTGCAGCGGAGTGCAGGTCGGAGAAATTATGGACCCCGATACAGGGGGAATCAACCGTATTTTTGTAATTGGGGACGGAAAGAAAGTTTTGAGAGCAGGGCTCTTTTCCTCTTGCAATCAAAACGAAAATGTGGTACGCTGATTAAACAGTGGAAAACCCCAAAAAGCGATGACCCAGGAAGAGTAGAAAAGAAGCTCCCCCGACAGAGAGACCGGAACAGGTGAGAGCCGGTCAGGGAAGGAATCTTTTTGAATGCACCTGCGAGCTGTCCTCTGGAAAGCAAGCCGAGTATAGAGGAACGTACCTCCTGCGTTAAAGGGAAAAGCGATAAATTTGAAGTGGAACCGCGGAATTATTACTCCGCCTTCATCTGCCATTTGGCAGGTGGGGGCGGAGTTTTTCACGTTATCAAGATCAAAATGTGGAAAATATCCGATGGTATCCATAGACTGAATCGAAAGATCACCGCATACAGTAGTACAGCAGCTGAAAGGAGAGATTCTCTATGAAAATATTTAACACTCTAACCCGAGAAAAAGAAGAATTTGTGCCGATCGACGAAAATGAAATCAAAATGTACGTCTGCGGACCGACGGTCTATAATTATATCCATATCGGCAACGCCCGTCCGGCAGTCGTATTTGATACGATGCGCCGGTATATGGAATATAAAGGTAAGAATGTAAAGTTTGTCCAGAATTTTACCGACGTGGACGATAAGATTATCAACAAATCTCTTGAGGAGGGTGTCAGCGCCCGGGAGATCAGCGAAAAATATATCGGCGAATATTTTAGGGACGCAGAAGCGCTGAATTT